>MDSZ01239630.1_pt1 | contig 11244 bp, 10 predicted proteins | sample 811201 | NCBI WGS metagenome assembly MDSZ01 (sample SAMN05326647, study PRJNA326480) | marine metagenome | isolation source: seawater | place: Indian Ocean: North | collected 2010 | reverse complement strand
AATGATCCATTGCCAGAGAAAGTTAGAAAAATTAACTTAGATGATAAAAATGTATATTGGTCTGACAGGATTACTTTACCTTATAAACCTCATATCGGGACTCTTAGTTGTTCTCCTGAAATAGACTCTATTAATTCTTTAACTCCAGATAATCATGGAGGTAATATGGATCTTCCGGATATGGGCCCAGGAAGTATTACATATTTGCCAGTGAGAAGCCCGGGAGCTCGATTATTTATAGGAGATGCACATGCTTGCCAAGGTGATGGTGAAGTTTGTGGAGTTGCTGTAGAATATCCTACAACAACTACAATCAGAGTTGATTTAATAAAAAACTATACTATCGAATGGCCACGATTAGAGACTGAAAATATGTTAATGGCAATTGGGAGTACAAGGCCTTTGGAAGATGCAACTAGGATTGCCTATAGAGAACTAGTAAGATGGTTGGCAAAAGACTATGGATTTGATCAATGGGATATTTATATGATTTTAAGCCAAGTGGGAAAAGTAAGATTAGGAAACTTTGTTGATCCTAAATATACAGTTGGTGCGGGTATAGAAAAAAAATATTTGAAATAATTGATTAATGAAATCTAGAAAAAGATCCTCAGGGATAGCTATTTTTTCTAGAAAGCTAGCAAACGCTAGAAAACACAATAGATTAATTAAGCCTATACCATCTAATATTTGTAAAAATATAGATTTAGTAAAAAAAATAAGGTTTTTGGCAGAACAAAAATTAAATTGGCATCCAATTGGATTTAAGATTGGAGCTACAAATAAAAAAATTTCAAAAATTCTTAAAGCTAAAGAACCTTTTTATTCTTATTTATTTAAAGAGAGATTTTTTGAAAACAAGTCTAAATTAAGTTTAGGAAAAAATACCCTTGGTATAGAATTGGAAATTGCATATAAAATTAGCAAAAGAATTTTCGATAAAAAGATTAAAAATAAAAAAGAGTTAGTGAAATTTATCCATGGTCTTACACCAGCTATAGAGCTAGTTGGTTATAGACAAAATATAAAAAAAATAAGTTTTGTAGGTCAAGCAGCAATTGATTTTGGCTTAAATATTTCTTTTATGAAATCAAAAATTCACAAGGTTCGAAACTTTTTAAAATTTAATTCTAAAACAAAATTAACAAATCTTAAAAACAAAAAAACTTATTTTGGTGATACTAAAAATGTTATGGGCAATCCAATTAATTCTTTGTTTTGGTTAATTTCAGAGTTACAAAAAACAAATGTTTCTTTAAACAAAGATTTTTGGGTAACCACTGGGACAACAACTTCAATTATACCAGTTAAAAAAGGCGATAAATTTCTTGGCGAGGTAAAATCAATTGGAAAAATTTATGCAAATTTTTAGACTTTCCCACTGTTATTAAAAGTTTTCATTGCTTCATTAAAATTTTTTATATTTCTCATATTCCAATTCACAAATGCAGCTACTAATCTTGAGCTTGGAATTAAACGCTTAATTTTTTTTTCATCATTACTATTGTTCTTAACATATTTAATGTAATTTTTTCCTAAAGCATCATCAATAATATTTGATATTGTTTTGTAAGAATAAATTCTCAACTCTTTAATAATTGTCTCTTTGTAAGTTGAGTATTCATTATGACTATATGCGCTCATAATAGATATTAAGACATGATATCTTTTCATTGTTTTTAACCACCAAGCTATCATTTCCTCAGATTCATTTACCTGTAATCTTTTGACCATAAATTTATTAACATTAAATATTAGTTTATTTAGGTCTTCTGGTTTTGATAAAGAAATTTCATGTTCTTCTAGATTGATTCTTTTTTTTATTTTTTCAAAGGTTTTTAAAGATCTAGAGCCATTTGATTTTTTTCTATTTAATTTTCCAGATCGAGTTTTATTATTTATATTTTGTTTTTTGATCATAATTCACTTAATTCTAAAAATTGAAATTTCTAACTTCAATTTTATTTAAAATTTTAATTGTTGTCCCTTGATTTACAAGTCAGCACAACCAGACTTGATAGAAAGTTGTTTACTATAAGATAAATTTTTTTATACGACAATAAACGATTTTTAATATATTCTTTTATGATCAGTTAAAAGTGAGAAAAAATGGACATTTATTTAAATTTACCTTAAAATTTTGTCGCGCTTTCTGATATTTTAGAAATATCATATTTTGATCTAAAATATTAATTTGGATTGTAATTTTTTAAAATAGATAATTAGAAATTAAAATGAAAATAAATTCTTTTAGTGAGTCAAAATATTATATAATTTGCCCTTCAAATATCGATACTGGTGGACCTAAAGATTTACATCAGTTGGCTTTGGAACTTAGAGAATTAGGAAAAAAAGTTTTCATTCATTATTTCCCAATAAATCAAAACTCAAAAATAGATCAAAATAAAGAAATTAAAGTACATAAAAATTATGAGATATTTGATTTGCCATTTACAGATAAAATAGAGGATTCTGATAGAAATATTTTGATTATCCCTGAGATTGATCAAGCAATTAAAATTTCAAAAAAATATCGAAAAATTCAAAAAATTTTATGGTGGTTAAGTTTAGATTTTTTTTTCATAACATATTTCAACGAAAATCACTCAAAAATAATAAGATCTATTATAAAATTCCCTTACGAAATTATATGTTTATTTAATAAATTTACTAAAAATTACTTTGGAAATATTAGTTTTCCTAAATATTTGAAAATGATTTACTTAAACATGCCATTTAAAAATATAATTAAAATGGATGATTTTAAATTAAATTTATCACAATCTATGTATCAGCATAATGTGCTTTATTCAAAAAATATAAAATCTTCTCTTCTTTGTGATTATATCCGAGATGAATATTTTAATGCAGCACAAAATATTTTGATACAGAGCAAAAAAGATATAGCTTGTTATAATCCTTCAAAAAGTTCAAATTTTATGAAAAGAATAATTGAGACAAATCCTAAAGTAAAATTTATTCCTTTAACTAATTATACTATGAATGAAGTAATTGAAATTTTATCAAAAAGTAAAATATACATTGATTTTGGTTTCCATCCAGGTGTAGATCATCTACCGAGAGAAGCGGCTATATTAAAGAATTGTGTAATTACAAACAAAGAGGGAAGCGCTTATTATTTTGAAGCAGTAGGAATTAAAGACAAGTATAAATTTGAGGAAAAAAGTAACAATTTAATTAAAATATCTAAAACAATAGATTTAGTTTTTTCTAATTTTGAGAATGAATTAAAAAATTTTGACGAATATGTTAATAAAATAAAAAAAGAAAAACTAGAATTTAAAAAGCAAGTTTCAGATATTTTTTTTTAGTATATGTTTAAATTAAAAAAATTAATTATTGCGTGTGATGGTGAGTCTGCTTCAGGAAAAAGCACAGCTGCAAAATTGATTTCTAAAAAATATCAACTTCTACACATTAACTCAGGTTTATTTTATAGATATTGTAGCAAGTTGGTTATTCAACATAAACCACAAAATATTATTGTTTTTTTAAAAAAAAAATTAAAATCTGTTTCATATAAAAAAATTTCTAAGCAAAAACTTCACTCAGAAGTAATTTCCAATCACGTTGCTGTAATTGCAAAAAATAAAAAAATCAGAGAAATTGTTAATCACCTACAAATGAAAATTATTAAAACAAATAAAAGAATTTGTGTAGAGGGACGTGATATTGCAAGTAAAGTTTTATGCAAGAGCCCAAAATATGATTTAGCATTTTATTTTAAATGTAGCAACTCAGTTGCTGCTAAAAGGCGTTGGTTAGATATTAAAAAATCTGTGCCATTAAGAGATGTTAAATCGTCACTTAAAAAAAGAACAAGTTTAGATAAAAATAGAAAAAATAGTCCACTTGTAAAAGTAAAAGATGCAATATTAATTAGAACAGATAAACTTAACAAAAAACAAGTCTTAAGAAAAATGTCAATTCATATCGAAAAATTGAATTTGATAAATTAATTTTTTGTATTTTTATCTATATCAAAGTTTTCCAAACCAAGAGATAAATTAGATCCACCATCTATAACAGTTTCGATGTCCTTATTTTTTTCAAGTTCTTTTTGTTTTAATCTTAACTCTCTTCGATTTTCTTCAAGCTCTTTTTCTTTTTGTTCTTTATCAAATTTTTCTTCCCATTCTTTAATTTTTATATACTCAAGCTGTTTTTTTCTATCTTCATCTTCCTTTTGTGCTTTTAATTCTTTATTTTTTCTTTTTTGCTCTTTTAATTCTTTTTGTTTCTGTTCATCTTCTCTAATTTTTAAATCAATATCTTTTCTATTTTGAACCTCTTCTTTAAACTTCAAATCTTTTTCTTTTATTCTTAATTCTTTTGCTAAAAGAATTAAATGTTCATCTTTTTTGATAAGTCTTTCAGACTCTGATTTTTGACTTTCCTCTTTAAGTTTGATCTCTTTTTCTTTTAATCTTAGTTCTTCGTCTTTCAATTTAATTTTGTTACTCTCTTTGTTTAATTTTTCTTCCCAATTTTTTAATTCTTTTCTTTCTTTTTGAATTTGGTTTTTTTCCTCAAGTTTTTGTAATTTTATTAATCGAATTTTTTTTATCTCTTTATTTTTTTTGTAATTTGAAAAAGCAGTACTAATTGATTTAGTTGTAAGAGTAGCTATTTTTGCTAATCCATTATTTTTTTCAATATTTTTTTTTCTTATTTTTTTTTTATTTGGCATTTTATAAAAACATATTTCAATTTAGAAAAAATTTTTTTTCAACAAAAATTTTTAAAAAAGAGACAATATTTTGTTTAATACAACCTCAAAGTGATTTAAATTTATAATTTACTATTTTCCTCAGTTTTTTTTTGTGGTTCATCAATTGGCTCTGTTGAGGGATTAAGCTCCATGCCAAGAGGAGTAATTGTTTGTGGTAATGGTGTAAATTGAGAGTCTGGATTTTCTTTTGTGTCTCTGACTTTCATACGATAAATTGCAAATAAACCAATGAGTGAATGAAAAATTATTAAGAAAACAAAATATCCGTTTGGACCGATTATATCCATGAATATTGAGCATAAAAATGGTCCACTTATTGCACCAAGCCCGAACGCAAATTGTAACCCAGCACCAGCTGCAACAAACTTTTCTTTTGGTATAAAATCATTCGTATGAGCAAAAATAATTGCAAACATAGGCAAACTACAGAAAGAAAATAAAATTAAAAAAATGTAAAACCAAAATTTTGTTGTTGCTAATCCATCAGGTAGATACATTTGTCCAGAGGAAATAATTGCAAACAAAGCAAACAAAGCTGATCCAAAAGTTGTGTAGGTAATAATTAATCTTCTATCATATTTATCTGATAAATTTCCTATTGGAAATTGTGCTATAGCTCCTGAAATTGCTAAAAGAAAAGTTACAAAAGAAATTTCAAAAATTGTAAAATTCATAGATGCTGCATACACTGCAAGTAAAGAAAATAAAGCAGATTGTGCAGTGCCATAAAAAAGTGAACCAACCATACCTAATGGTGATGTGAGATAAAGATCTTTCAAACTCATTCCGGAGATTTTTTTAAATGTTGGAGCCTTTCTTTTTGTAAGTAAAATAGGAATCAATGCTAAAGACATAAATAATGAAACAAGAATAAATGGTTGAAAATTTTCAGGTTTACTAAAATTTAAAAAAAACATTCCTGCTGCCATAGATCCATAAAGAATAATCATATAAATTGATAAAACGCTTCCTCTATTTTTATTAGTTGAGCGATCATTAAGCCAACTCTCTGCGATGGTATAAATTGAAACCATACTTATTCCAGTAATCACTCTTAAAATAAACCAAGTAAAGGGATGAATTAATATTGAATGAATTAATATGACAATAGATGCGATAGAGGCAAAAGCTGCAAAAACCCTTATATGACCCACTCTAAATATAAAATTTGGAATAACTTTTGCGCCTATAAAATATCCAACATAATATCCAGAAAGCATAAATCCCGTAGCAATTAAGCTAAATTCTTCCTGAACAGCTCTCACTCCTAATAATGAGCCTTGATAACCATGGGCTAGCATTATTAAGCCCATACCTAAAAATAGAGCCCATGAATTTTTTAATATTTTACTCATTGGACGCCTATCTATTTATGATTTGTGGCTAAATCAAGTTAATAGTGATTTAGAATTTAAGTTTTTTTTAATTTTAAAAATGAATGAATGGCAATTGTTACAATTATTATTATTCCTCCTTGGATAGTTTCTATACTTGGTTGTTCTTTTATAATCAGCCATACCCAAATTGGACCTAAAATCGTTTCAAGTAAAAAAAACAAGTTAACTTCCTCAGCTGGAATAAACCTTGGAGCGATAGTTACCAAAACAAATGGTATAGCAACACACATAATACACATTAGAGGGATAATTATAAGATCTTGATTAATTAAAACATAAGTTTCGACAAAACACATTGCAAAAACTGCTACGACTAATTTCCCAACTACTGCAGCAGGTACAAGATTTTTTTTTTTAGCAGATCTAATAGTTACAGCACTAACGGCTAAACCAAGAGCACATAAAAGCCCCAACATATCTCCAAAAATATTTCCTAATTGTAGTGAGTCATAAAATATATAAACAGCAGAAATAAAAGTTATTCCAATAGCGACCCATGTTTTTTTATCTGGAATCTCTTTTAAAAAAAAAGTACCTAAAATTGCTGATAACATTGGAGCCATTGCAATCATTACTAGCGTATTAGCTACATTTGTGTTTTGGATTGATACTACAAATGCAATATTCGTAATTGAGAAAGTAAAGATATAAATAATTCCATGATATCCGCTATTAAAAAGCATTTTAAAAAAACTGGATTTATAAATGATCAACATTCCAAAAAAAACAGCAACAAAAGGTATAATACCTCTGTAAAATACCAAGCTCCAAGTTTCAACATTGGATAACCTAATAAATAAGGAGTCAGGAGTGATAAACATTACCGCAACAAAAGCCATTAATGAACCTTTTTGTTGATCAGTAAAATTTTTCATTCTCTTAATTCTTTCCAAAAAATTTTAGCTAAATTTTTTCCTGACAAATCAAAAAGTGTTTTAAGTCCTGTCGGAGAAGTTACATTAATATCTCCATTTAGTTTTTGATCTATAAAATCTATTCCAGCAAAAAATATATTTTGTTTTTTTAAATCTTTTGCAATTAAATTAGCAATTCTTTTTTCAATTTTAGTCAGCTTAGTATTAATTGGTTTTGCGCCCTTACTCAAATTGCTAAGAAATGAATTTTTTTTTGGAATTCTTGAAATAGAACCACATATCTTTCCATTAATAATAAAAACTCTTTTATCTCCATTACTTATTTTTGGAAGAAATTTTTGGCACATTATATGATCATGTTTATTAATATATTTTGTAATAAATTTTGGATTAAATTCAGTTAGTAAATGTATGTTGTTACCGCTGAAACCGTGCAAAGGTTTTAAAATCACCTTTTTATTTTTCTTAATAAAATTTTTTATTTCACTAATATTTTGAGTAAAAATAGTAGGTGGCATATATTTTAAATACTTTGATGAATATAATTTCTCAGAGATATTTCTAATAGCTGTGGGGTTATTAATAATTTTTACTTTTGTTTGAATAGTATCCAAAATATAGGTTGTCGAGATATACTCAAGGTTAAAAGGAGGATCTTGTCGAATAAGAATAAATTTACATTTTGCTAAATCAACATTTGCCTTTTTTAAAATTTTAAAGAATTTTTTTTGATTATAATTAAATTTTATAAAAAAGCCTTTAGCTATTACGTTAGAATTTATTATTGAAAGATCTCTAGGACTATAAAAAAAAATTTTATATTTTTTATCTTGAATTTCTTTAGCTAGAAATACACTGGTATCTGTTTTAGGGTTTAAAGTAGAGGGATGATTCCCCTGAATAGCAATAATCTTATTTGTCATATAATTCATCTAAATTTTCATTTTTTGAAAATTTACTAATCATATGATCTGCATTAGTTGTTTTATTATCAATTACTTTTTGCAAATGATTTAAGAATATAGTTTCATTATTTCCCTTTTTGCTAATGATATCTCTAATTTCCAAACCTTTTCTGGATAGATCTAAAAGAGTAGATGACCAATACAGAAGATCTTTACCCATTAGTTGAGTATTAAAACCTTTTTTTGGTGCCTCCAGATATGCATTAATAATTTTATCTTTATCCCATTTTGAAATTAATTCATAAACTTCGTCTAAATTTCCATAAAGCATTCCGATATTAAAGGCTGGTCCTGCACACAAGCAGTCCCAACCACAAGTATCCATTGATCTTAATTCAATATATTTCTTAACTCTGTTTTCAGTGAATATTGTACTTAAATGATTTGTCAAATCTTCCTCTGTTGGAAGTCTATTATTAATTTCATTAATTTTACCTTCCATAAAATCTTGGAAAGTATATTTTTTCCCAGAAATATATTGATCTTTATTTTGTATGAATAATATTGGAAAATTTATTACAAAATCAGCATAATTTTCATAATTTAAATTTTCAAAAAATAATTTAGGCAATCCTCCTCTAGATGTGTTTTGCCATACTTTAGATCTATAAGATAAGTAGTTACTATTTTTTTTTTCTACAATTGAAGAATTTGCAAACAAAGCTATTGTTATTGGAACTATTGAGTTGGCTACTTTAAATTTTTTAACAAAATCCTTTTCTGAGTCATAATCTATATTTAATTGAGTTCCGCATGTTCTATACATCATATCTAAACTTAGTTCACCTCCTAGAGGCATATCTTTATTCATTAGTTCATATCTCAGTTTCGGATTATTTGGAATTTCATTTAATTTAGAGATAGGGTCAAATCCAGCACTAACAATTTTGATATCTAGTTTTTTAGTAACTTGCTTAAGTTCAAACAAATAATCTTGAGACTCTGCACAAGCTTCATGCATATTTATTAGTTTTTCACCAGATAACTCAATTTGATTACCTGGTTCAAGAGTAATATTTTTTCCGTTTTTATTTAGAGCTATTATATTATTTTTTTCAAAAATTGGATTCCAACCAAACTCAAGTAGAGCGTTAAACATTTTCTTAATTTTTGAATAATTTACTCTTTTATTATCTTTATTATTGAACAAAAATTTTTCATGTTCGATACCAATTTTAAAATCTTTGATGTTTTTTTCTCCAGATTTAAAGTACTCAATAATTTTTTCTTTATTAATAATCATGTGTATTAAATAATAGATCTTATCTAATTTTAAAGTAAAGAATATGGTTTTCTTGAGAATATTCTTTTAACCATTGGCGCAAATTCTTCTAATTTCATACTTTTATAATTAGGATCAAATGAAGCCTGATCCCATTTTTCACAAAAATATACTGCGTCCTCAAAATATTCATGATTTTTATATTTATCTCTTTGATTTTTGTTTTTTCCCAAATGATGAGCATAATAATACATTTGAAATTCACCGTGTTTTTCTATGATCCAGTGAGTTTTTTTACTTACATATGGCTTAAGAATAGCTGCAGCATATTCTGAGTGATTTAATGGTGCTAATTCATCTCCTATATCATGTATGAGAGCAGCAACTACCATTTCCTCTTCAGCTTTATCTTTAAAAGCTCTTGTAGCTGTTTGAAGTGAATGTTCAAGTCTTGATATTTTATAACCCTCTAAAGTTTGTGTAAGACCATTTAAAAAATTAAGGATTCTGTCTGCTGTTCCATTAATATATTTTTGCTCATATTTGTCTAATAAAAGATATTCATCTTTATTTCCATCTTTCATTTGAGTAAATCTTACTGTTTTCATTAATTATTTGATGCAGTATTTAATAATGATAGTTGAGTAATCTTATTATCTCCCAATTCATCAATAGGTTTAACTGGATATTCTCCAGTAAAATAATGATCAGTCAATTGAGGATAGTTTTCATTTCGCTTTTCAAAACCTATTGCTTTATACATGCCTTCAATTGATAAAAACTTTAAAGATTTAGCACCAATATATTTACAAATTTCATTATTAGTTTTGTTTGCTGCTAACAATTCTTTCCTTGTTGGAGTATCTACACCATAAAAATCTGGATACTTAATTTCAGGACAGGCAATTTTTACGTGCACTTCTTTGGCACCTGAATCATAAAGCATTTTGACAATCTTGAGAGATGTAGTTCCTCTTACTAAAGAGTCATCTATTAGAATTATTCTTTTATTTTTAATAGTTGTTTTGTTTGCGTTTAACTTTAATTTAACACCAAAACTTCTTATTTGTTGACTTGGTTCAATAAACGTTCTTCCAACATAATGGTTTCTTATTAAACCATGTTCAAAGTTTTTGCCTAAATGTTGTGCAAATCCAAGAGCTGCAGCATTTCCACTATCAGGAACAGGTACAATAATATCTGCATCAGTATCATTTTCTTTTGCAAGCTCTATTCCTAAATTTTTTCTGTGTTCATACGCACTTTTGCCGTTTAATATGCTATCTGGTCTTGCAAAGTAAATATATTCAAAAACACATGGCCTTACTTTTTTTGGCGAAAAAGGTTTAATACTTTTAATTTCATTGTTTTCAATTAGCACTATTTCACCATTTTCAACCTCTCGAATGAATTTTGCACCAATTATATCTAGCGCACATGTTTCTGATGCAAGTACATAACTATTTTGTAATTTACCAATAATTAATGGTCTTATTCCATATGGATCTCTTACACCAATTAATGATTTTTGTGTGAGCATTACTAAAGAATAACCTCCTTGAATTTGAAAAATTGCATCAACTACCTTGTCAATTGTTTTTACTCTTTTAGATTTTGCGATTAATTGAACTATAGTTTCTGTATCTGAAGTTGTATAAAAGATAGCTCCTTCCTCAACTAGTTTATTTCTAAGATAAATAGAGTTAGTTAAATTTCCATTGTGTGCCACTCCGATACCACCTGCATTAGTGTCTGCAAAAAAAGGCTGTATATTTCTTAACGTATTGCTACCTGTGGTGCTGTAACGATTATGACCAATTGCATATTTTCCTTTTAATCTTTTAAGAATTTTCTCCTTATTAAAATTATCTCCAACTAAACCAAATCTTTTCTCAGAATAATATTGTTGACCATCAAAGGTTACAATTCCACAACCTTCTTGTCCTCTATGTTGTAATGCGTGGAGTCCTAAAGCAGTTAAAGCAGAGGCATCTTCAATATTACTAATTCCAAATACACCACATTCTTCTTT
>MDSZ01051479.1_pt1 | contig 11244 bp, 8 predicted proteins | sample 811201 | NCBI WGS metagenome assembly MDSZ01 (sample SAMN05326647, study PRJNA326480) | marine metagenome | isolation source: seawater | place: Indian Ocean: North | collected 2010 | reverse complement strand
TGTAGAAGTATAACCAAAGTCTTTCACACTCTCATCAACCTCATCAATACCAGTATCAATAATTTCATCCTCATACTCAAAGAGTTCACAACGTAACTCATAAACATAGAGATTGTTTAGTTGATAGAAAGGTGCCTTTGCTTCTACATATTTAATTTCAAATAGACTATTATCTAATGGTAGATAAATTAAATCACCTTCTTGAGGTCTATCTGCTGTCTTAACTTCATCCTTGAATAAATCAATCTTTGGTGAAATGAAGTCTTTGTACCTTTCTCTAGAGATTACAAATGTAATCTCATCTGTACTTCTTACACCAAACTTACTTAGGATGTCACCGTTTCCACCGAATCCATCAAATGTGGAAATGTATGCTTCAATTCTAAAACTATCATCAAATTTGGAAACAAGTATTTCCTTGATGATTTTTTGCTCATTAATAATTTTTCTGGGCATGTATACAACATCTTGCCCATAAATGCTTAATTGCTCGTTAATTAAGTCTTGTACTAATCTTTGCTCACTAGGTGAACCTTGTAAAAAATAAGAATTAAGAGGTGCCATATCAACCAATCAAATCCATTGGTGGTAGTTCGTAATCGTTGTGTAGTTCTTCCTCTAGTTTTTCTATTTCCTGAACAGCATCCTCATAGATTTCTCTTCCATTGAGTGTGATGCCACCAGGCAACTGAACTCCTTGGAATTTAATTAAGTTCTGACCCCACTGTCTTTTGATTAGTGCTGTTGCATATCTCTTCAACCACCAATCATTATAAACAGAAGTAAATTCTGATGGGTCTAGAATTCTTATGCAATCTAAGACGATGTACTGGTCATCACTGACATGCTCCCAGTCAATGTCCATGTACAGTCTATGCTGCTTTTTATTAAATCTTATTTGAACATCTGGTGTTAACAGTCTACTAATATCTTCCAGATGAGTCTTGACCATTGCATAGTTCAATAGGTCTAGAGCACCATAGTAATATAAGTCGTTCAAAAATATTTGATACTTGATATTGAATAGACTACTAGATATGCTGCTAGAATCTACTTTAAATACATTATTGACACCAATTACAGTGTCTGGTAATTCTAAGAAGTTATTTGTTTCTTCATACTCCATAGCACCAAGAGTATTAATACCAACTGCTGCTGGAGAATTGGAATTAACTGTTGGTGTTGATGTTGAACTTCTTATTGCTGCCTTTCTTTCTTTAGACAGTTGGTGCTTTAGGAAAGTCCTTTGAGCACCATCATAATGTCTTTCGTTAAAATATTGCAAGGCATCATCAATCAAGTCACCAATCTGGTCATCATCTACGTTGATTTCCAGAACTGGTTTTCCAAGTCTACGAAGACAATAATCAATAAGACCTTGACGACTTGAAATTGATGCCATACAAAATGTCCCCTATATTAGATATTTATGCCTGTGCCTCTGCCCACTTCAGAATGAAGTTACCTGTAAAGTCACTTCCACCAGTGTTATATACGTTGACTGCCAGGATATCAGGACCGTTAGGGAATGTACCAGAACCACCAATTGGTGTGTTATTGAGTTCTTTCAGTTTTGAAAGGTCAATTCTGGAGTCTTCTTGTGCTGAACCAACAAACGAGAAGACAGTTTCACCAGGAGCAGCAGAGGTGTTTGGTGCAGTGAACGTGTATGTTGTCTGACCAACGTTACCAGGTCTTGATGCAGAAGACATTCTAAGGACGACCTTATTACTATCTCTCTGATAGAAGTCATTGTAGATAGCAGTGACTCTAGTACCACCTGGGATTGCTCTACCTTGAGAATCAGTACCAGAAACAACAAAGTTGACTCTGACTGAAGTAACATCACTACGGTTAAACTGAATATATGATGTTCTATAGTTTTGCTGTAGTGAGTTATTCGCATTAGTAGATGCAGTACCACCTTCCCACTCAACGTCTTCACCCTGTGCAATCTGTGCGAATGATGGTTGTCCACCAACACCAGGTGACGTTAGGTCAGTCCAGGTAACACTGGATGGATCTGATGGGTAGTTAGATGGGTTGAGAACACCTTCTACAATAACTGACTGGTTAGAAGAACCACTAACTGGAGAGAATTCCAGAGAGTCCATCAGAAGTTGTGCTCTGTTAATTAGTTCTCTATCACCAATGTCTCCAAGAATTGCATTAGAAACACTAGGTGCCAATCTAATCAAGAATGATGTTGTCTTAAGACCAGTAATGATAGTTCCAATTGACTGATAGTTGAAGATGTATCCACGGTCTTCATCAAATAGACCATCTGTTAGATACGCAGAACCCCAGTGACTGATAACAGGTGATGCAGTATTGGAAACGAAGACTGCACCTGTTCCTGCTGTGTGAGAAGAAGCAGGACCAGCAGAGTAAGTTCTGGTAGAACCAGCAGCAAAGTTAGAGAAAGTTGCTTCTCTTGTTGCACCCTCTAGAGTATTACCATTCTTGGAGGTGTAATTGATAAGTTCATTATCAATGTATAAAGTTCCAGATTCTGGAAGCAGTGACGCATCATTTAGTGGAATGGTTGATTGACTACCATCCATATTTTCTGTTAACTTAGTCTTAGCACCTTCATTAACAACTTCATAACGTACAGGTAAGTTACCAGAACGCATGAATGCTTCTGTATTTCTGTTGTTGTTCTTAAGTCTGTGAATGAACAGATAGTCACCAGAAGGACCACGTAGCATCCAGTCAATAAATCCAGCACCATACCAGGTGTATTGGAATCCAATCATCTGCATCTTAGATACATCGATTGTGTAACCAGAAGGACCAGTTCCATCTGCTTTATCAATGTTCCAAGTGCTTTGTGGGATAATAATCTCATTAACTAGAGAGTATTTTGCACCTTGAACATTTGATGTTCCTCTATAGTCAGGTGTAACTGACATAGTAGTATTGTTTGCAATACTAGTGACAATATGTGTCATACCTCTGATGACAATTCTATCACCTGCCTGAAGTTGTTCGGTGAATCTTGTATTTGAACCAGAGATTGTGTTCGAGTTATTATTTGCAGAAATTGTACCTGCAAGTTGATAAGTTGCCGAACGTAGACCAACTGCTAGGTTGACACCATCATACTGCCAGAAGATTCCATTTTGGTCATCAAACGCACCAGCACGAACGGTAGCACCTTGCCACTTGTAAAGTGAAACCTGTGCCTGAGTTCCTAGTTTAGCTGTTGTGCTTCCTAGGGTAGACTTAGCAGTTACAGTAAAGGTAATGTCGTCAATAACACTGGATACTGTATAATGACCATTATATCCAGGAGTTGTTACGTTAATAATTCTAACTTCTGCACCAACCTGTAAGTTATGGTTGGTATCGTCTGTAGTTACAGTGATTTCATCACCTGCTTGTAGTCCAGATGAAGTTAGGGTTCTTAAGTCATAAGATGGTGCAAATAGTGTACCAGTGGTATACATGATACCTTTACCTGACTGGTATCTAATATACTTCTTAGATTGACGAACTGCGTGTGCTCCATGAGTTGGTGACTGTGTACCTAATTGAACACCACCATCAAATGGTCTATGAACATAGAAGCAGTCTGGTCTTGGGTAAACAGTACCACCAATACCAGTTGACTGTATAGCACCTGCTGCTCTTGCAGTGTAAACAATGTCGGTTTCGGTTGGTGTAGATTCAATTGTATGTGGACCACCAGCAAGTTCGTGGTTGGTTCCAGAAGAGTAAATTGAAGTTAGAATTGTATTTCCAGGAACAAATCCATGCTTCGCACCAAAGGTTACTTTGATTTTTGCAACAGCAGAGAATGAATATGATGTTGATTCTGGAACATCATTAGTCAATACTTCAGATATACCAACTGAAGGGAAGAAGTTGAGAACATCACCAAGAATTGGAGTTCCAGTAACTGTTACATCTGCAACACCTGCATATCCTGGACTTCCATCATAAGTAACACCATCTTTTGTTGTCTCGGAAACTGTGACTACTAGGTCATTTGGTCCTCCACCACCTAAGTCACTTCCAGAAATTCTAATTTGATTTCCTGGAACATATCCTGTTCCACGAGAAACTGGAGTTGCGGTGTAATTAGAACCTAGTTTTCCTACATTAAATGTTGCTCCAGAAGCAGCAGATGTAGATGCTGCAGTTCCATAAGTTTCGTCACCTGAAGCAGAAAGACCAGTAAATGCAAATCCAACAATTGCACCACCACTATCAACTGAAGTTGCAGTAATTGTTAAATCATTGGTTACAGTAGCACCACCAATAGTTGAACCATCGATTACAACACTATCTGTTGCAGAGTATCCAGAACCTGTTTGGTTACTTCCACCTGCGATAACAACTGTGTATGCTGTTGCAGCACCACCAACTCTTGTAACATCAAACTGAGCACCGAAACCAAGGGATGTAGTAACACCACTTACTTGAGTAAATGTTTTTCTGCTTGAAACTGCATCACCATATGAACCATCTGCAAACTTATTTGAACCATTTACACCATCATAGTGAAGTAGTAGAGATGTGTAACCATCTTTTTGGAATGGTTCTGTTTTGACAGTGAAATTGCTATCGTATCTTGCTACTTTTGATACTCTGGTTTCATCAATATATCCAAAGAATCCATTTGCATTATTGTAGTCTGCGGCAATAGTAAGTGGTTCTCCATCAATTGCCAAAGAAGAAGTATGGAATCCAGTTTGCTTTACTCCACCAACAAATAGATTGTAAGTACCCTGCTTTCTAGTAAGTGCAAGGTGAGTCCAAGTATTAGAAGTAACTACAGTGTCGGAAACGAAGTACTCCGAACCAGCAATACTTACGGTTACTTGGTTTAGAGTGTTAATACCGACATATGGTGCAGATGAAGCAGAACCAACTCTACTATCAAATAGAATTTCATCACTGGTGTGTGACTGTCTCTGTCTATTGATATAAGATTCAATAGTAAAGTCACCAGAACCAAAGTTGAAGCTTGGATAGATTGAAGTATCTGCTGGGTCAACAACTACTGTAAGTGCGTCAACTGCATTTACAGTTGGATTTGCAAGGAATGAACTATTTCCAAAAAGATAGTTAGTTTCAGATAATGCAGCATCACCTTGATTTAAGATGAAGTTTGCTGATTGTATAGAACTAATGCCACCTGCATTTACTCCAGTTACTTTTACATATAAATCATTTGCTCCATCATTACCACCTAGATCGGAACCAGCAATCTTGAGTAAATCATTTACAGCATAGTCTGTTCCAATACCATTAACATCAACTCTATATCTACCTTCTACTCTTTCTACTAAGAATGTTCCACCACTACCTTGACCAAACTCATTAGTTCCTGTGAAAATACCAAGAGTATTTGCAGTACCTACCTTACTTACTAATAGTGGTCTGGATAATGTTAATTCATTCCCAGTGATATTGGTTACGAATGTTGCTCCACCAGTACCATCATTAAGAGCAGAACCAACAACAATTCCAGCTGTGCTATTAACCCGTACTGTACTTGATGGTGCAGTAATATCTTCAGAGCAAGTTACATTTGCAGTATCTGTGGTGACACCTGTAATTTGTGCTCCTGTTGGTACACCAGAACCAATAAGTGGTGCACCAATGATTGCATTATTTGTACCTGTGTATGCAAGTCTATTCGTTCCTAATTTATTGATAAACTTAGATACGAATGTTCCAGTTACACCGTTTGATTGAAGTGAGAAAGTAGGTGAACCTACATTCGCACCAGTATAGAAACCACCCTTCTTAAGAGTTGCATAGGTGGTGTATAGTGATTGACCAGTTGTCTCTCCTACTCTGCCCTTTGCATAGTATGTAAATTCAGCAGTTCCTGCAACTGCGAAAACAATAAATGAACCTTCTGCACGATTTGCATTCTTTACAGATTCATCCACACCGATAACTCTGATGGGAGAACCTACCTGCAATCCATGTGGTTCTTTTGTATATACAGTGATGAGTGAAGCACCAACATTATTTGTTGGTTGACTTGCATCAGTGGTAATACTATCAATAAGAATGTTAGAACCAGGAATTTCATAGATGGATGGGTATCCTCTCATGAAATCAATGGTTTGCCACTTGGTTGGTTGAATACCATACTCAAAGTCGGCGTCAATCATTGTTTGAGGGGTTGCAACCCTCATTCTTTCAATAGCATCAGTACCAAAGTTGAATGGTCTTACTGTGATTTCATTCGATTCAACAAAGATTTGAATATCATCTGATGCACTTTGTGATGATGTATCAAATTGGAAATGAATGGTGGTTACACCATTTGATACGTCATTTGCATACGGGAAATCTGAGTCATATGCATCACTAAATTCAACTAAAATTTGATTAGTCGGATCCGAGAAGTTATATAAAAACTCATTTCTTGTGGTATTAGTGATTAGGAGAAGGTCACTCTGAGCAACCTTATCCAGAATCTTTACATTTCCAACCCCAGCAGCACCAGGAGTAAAAACATAATTCTTGATTTGCTTCTTAGCCATTTAAGAATATCTCCTAATTAATTTTATGAAAGTGCGATTGACATTGCGACTGCTCTGGTATCCACGTAACGCTTGTTCGTTGCGTCGGTGTTGGAAGTTGCCGTTGCGACGTTGGTAACTTTATTATTTAGTACATTTACAGTACTTCCTACACTCAAAGTTCCTGTAACAGAAGCATTTTGAGCAACACTAATGCTATCACTAAGGGATACTGTTGCTACGTTATCACTAACGTTTGTAGTCAAGTTATTATTGAAAAATACAGTATTTGCTACACCAAGAACTGATGAGTTACCTCCAAATACTAGTTTTTCACCAGTTACTGCTGAGTTGATTCTTCCAGTTAATTGATCCGCATCAAGTGTTCCATCGAAAGATGCTGCGGTTACAATTCCAGTGATTGATGCTCCACCACCAACAACAGAGAAGTTTCCTTGTGCTGTTAGATTGACGAAGTTTCCATCTCCTACTGCCAGTCCAGCTTGAGATTCATCAGTTTTACCATAAACGGTAAATCCAATTCTAGAACCATCATCAGATGAACATACTAACTTCTGACCATTTGAGAGTTTTATTCCTCTTCTCTCGTAAGAATCAGTTGGTTCAATCTTTACATTGTATTCAATGTATTCTGAACTTTCAAAGTCTGCAACTGGTCCACTTGTAATTCCAAGTCTTGCTTTTGATGCAAATGATTGGAAGTTATAAGCATTAACATTGACTATGGTTGCAGTATCTGCTGGTGCTTCATACAGCAATACTCTTTTATTCTTTTCAGTAACTACTGATCTGAGAATACCCGAGTCATTGGTATCATCTATCTTTTCACCATATAGGAGAAATTGTGTATTGGCATGACTTGAATGGACAACAAGCTTTTGTCCATTACCAAAAGACAAATCATTAGTTTGTAAAGTTTGCCCTGCAGGGATAACTCTATTATAATGGATATAGTTTAAATTATCTGCCCCTGTAGTAATTGCTACCCTTACTTTTACATCTTCAAAGTTCTTGTGAGAAATGGCAACTTTCCCATCAATCAAGTCAGTGGCAGATATATAAAGAACAGTATTTTTACTCGGATTTGGTATAACAGATCCTAAGAGGCCAAAAGCCATGGAACTAAATAGTAAATTTAAAATTATTTATACTAGAGGAAAAAGGTGAGATGATTGTATTAACGGGTTCAAAGGGTTTCATCGGTAAAAAGTTCCTTGAGGCACTTAAGTCTCAGGGAAAAGAAGTTATCGAAGTAGAAAAGCATGATAGTTGGCATTGGAGAACATACTTCCATAGGTGGGAGGAGGTTGAATGCATCATTCATCAAGGTGCAATGTCATCAACTACAAATACTAATTTAAGAGAAATATTTACATTCAATATTGAATTTAGTGAGTGGTTATTTAATAAAGCAGCAAAATATAACATTCCAGTAAAATATGCCTCGTCTGCTTCCGTATATGGAAACGAACAAGGCATTATCAATCCTCTTAACTATTATGCACTATCAAAAGTAACTACTGATTACTGGGTTCAGGACAATATTGATAGATTTCCTTTAATTCAAGGATTTAGATACTTTAATGTATATGGTGATGGTGAAGGACATAAAGGAAACCAAGCAAGTCCTGTTAGTAAATTTGCAAAAGAAATTGAAGAGACTGGCAAATTAAAATTATTTGAAGGTTCTCAAGACTTTTTAAGGGATTTCATTTGCGTAGATGATATTGTAGATATTGTTCTAAACAATGATAAGGGTTCTGGTATCTTTGACCTTGGAACTAGTGCTCCTGTTAGTTTTCAATACGTAGCAGAATGCTGCATAAAAAAATATGGTGGGGATATAGAATACATTCCATTCCCCGACCATTTGGAAGGTAAATATCAAACTTATACTTGTGCTAAGAAAGAGTGGGGCAACCACAAATTCAAAACTATCAAAGAGTATCTCCTGGGGTGACACGAATACTATCAGAGTCAAAGTGCTCTGTACTGAACTCAAATAATTCAGTGTCTTCCATACCATACATCTGATGTCTCATACCAATTGGAACGTGGAACTTATCTCCACGTTCTAAAATTGCTATGGAACCTAATTCTTGATTATCTGACCAACCATATTTGATTTTAATTTTTCCACTTTGAACGTAGAAAACTTCATCCTTTTTATTATGATAGTGCCATGAGCACTTCTTTCCCTTAGCAATATACAGAAGTTTTCCGCAGTATTGCTCACAGTTTACAATCCATTTTTCAAACCCCCATCCTTTGGGCACGAATTTGATATCGTTCCCTGCTCTAGGTCTAGAAGAAGTCATTGTCAGTTACCGCCTTATCATCTATATAGTAGTCACCTGATGGTTTTCCCATAACAAGTTTATGAAACTTACAACCCCAGGAATTTAACTGCTCTAATGTCAGTTCATAGAAAACATCAGATGCCATTTCGGCATCATCATCAAATCTACCCATACCTCTTGCGGTCAGGTACACGATTGTATTTCCATTATCGTACAACTCATTGATTTTAGCAATCCTTTCTTCATATGGAACTGCAGATGAGTAGTCCCCAACATACTCTGGGTGATGGCAAATGGTTCCATCAACGTCTATTACATATTTTTTCGACATCTTTTTGCTGTAAAACGTATGTTCCTTGGTTTTGTACTGCAACTGCTGCTGCTTTGTTTGCCAGAGACAATGCTCTTGACATATCACCTTCTGTCTTTAGATATCCATATGTCAGTGCTGCAAGAAAGGTATCACCTGCACCGACCACATCATAAACTTTTACTTTTTCTGCTGGATATAACGTGTGATTATATACACATCCTTTACTACCTTTAGTTACAATTAAATTTTTATAATCATAAGGTTGTAGTCTATCGTATTCTACATCGTTTATTTTAATAAAACAGTTCTCTTTATCAGGAAGAACAGTTTTTTTACTATCAATAAACACAGGAATACTGGATGATTCAACTATTTCAAATAATTTCTTATCTGAAAGATATCCTTTATTATAATCCGATATGACAACGGCATCAAAACCATTTGTCATAACGGGCAATATTAATGGTGCAACTCTAGGTTCATTATCAACTCTCAACATTTGTTGATTTGATTTTTCATCAATGAATCTAGTCTTAGTTATTTGTTCGTTATTTGTTAAAAATGTAACTTCTAAATCAAATGCTTGAAGATTTAGATATACATTCCCTGCCATCCCTGCTTTAGTTTCAATTTTACTATAATTTAAAACAGGAACAGGTGCCTCGGGATTTAACCGTTCGCACCTGCCATAGATGTACTCATCTTCACAACTATCACCTATAAGCAATACTTTGAATAATTTTTGTTGAGGAGTATCCATCGATTCTATCAAAAAATTTCAGTGATTTTGCATGTTGGGACCCTATAACGGGTTTTCCCTTCCAATCTGAACCAACAACCATTACGTCAGGATTAACTATTTCAATAAGTTTTTCTAGTTCTTTATCAGTTCCAAATGACAATACTAGGTCAACCCAACGTAAATTTTGAAGCATAAAAATCCTTTCGGATTCTGAATTGACTGGACGAGAATACCCTTTCTTCTCTTTTACTCTTGCATCTGTATCAATGGCAACTATAAGACTGTCACCTTGACCTTTTGCATATTCCAGAAGCATGAGATGCCCTCTGTGGAGGACATCAAATGTTCCATTTACGAAAACTGTACTCATTCGTTAGGTACGTATACTAGTTTTTGAATCTCGGGGAAATAGCAATATTCGATATCACTATTCTTCAGAGTTTTGACTGCATCTTCAACCGTTTCTACCAGAGGTTCACCACCAAGGTTGAATGAAGTATTGAACAAGATGGGAACTTCACTCAGTTTCTCAAAGGCATCGATGAGATTGTAGTAATGCTCATTCTGCTCTGGTGTTACAGTCTGAATGCGGCATGTGCCATCTACGTGAATAACTGAAGGAATCTTTTCTTCTACACCTTCATGACACTTGACAGCATACATCATGTGTGGAGTTTCTTCACGTCCAGCAAGGTCAAACCAGTCATTTACCTTCTCTTTCTTGATAGAGCAAGCAAATGGACGGAACCACTCACGACGTTTGACTGCATTGACATGATCCTTACCATCTTCAATCGTTGGGTCAAACAGAATAGAACGGTTTCCTAGTGCACGAGGACCACCTTCAGAACGACCCTGATACATGGTGACGATATTTCCCTCACGGATTAGTGCAGCAATATCATCATAAGAAGTATCGGTTACTTCCAGACCCTCTAGGTCTGCTTCATAACCAGTTGGGTCATACTGAGGACCATAGTAAACAGATTCTTGCTTACTTGGTTCTGTAGTTTCATTGATTTGGTGCCAGATATACTTAGCACCACCAATTGATGTACCACCATCATGTGAAATTGGTTCACAATAGATGTTGAGGTCAGGGAAACGATTCCAATACTTATAGTTGGCAACACAGTTCAAACCATATCCACCACAAACAACGATATTGGTTTCACCAGTCTTTTCGTGAGCAATTTCAATCAGTTCACACATACGGTCAGAAGTCTGCTCCTGAATCTTGTATGCCATGTCCTTTTGAATGTCAGTGTACTGTCCCTGTACATGCTCTTGAACATCCTTCATTAGGATTGGATAACGACCAGCATTAATCTTTGCTGCGTTTGGATATGTTGGAATAATCAGTTCACGATTGCCCCA
>MDSZ01015807.1_pt1 | contig 11244 bp, 10 predicted proteins | sample 811201 | NCBI WGS metagenome assembly MDSZ01 (sample SAMN05326647, study PRJNA326480) | marine metagenome | isolation source: seawater | place: Indian Ocean: North | collected 2010 | reverse complement strand
GTTCAAACGTTGACAGCGGTGCTCTAAACGATGGTATTCCGCCAATAGCACCATTCATGTATGGCTTTAGATATGCTTTTGGTGAGTTACTTGCAAATACCTGTTTCCATTCACCTGCATATATCTGTCTCTGCTTTTTGGCAAATGGTTTTTCATACCATGCAACCTCAGTTGGAATGCCATAATTTTTAACACAATCTCTAATTAGGTCTTTGTTGAGATGTTTATCAAGTTTTACTTTTGGGCCATATCTTTCACTGTGTCCTGCAAAAACAATTTGATCATCATCAAGCATAGCAACAGCGGCATCATGAAATAATGCACTAACACCTAAAATCTTTTTACCCATAAAGTTCCTTTATTTTATTATACAATATTACACTCAAATGATTATGACTTGCAACACCTAAATGTCCATCTGGTAATTTGTCGTTTGGATCTTGCATGTAACTCCATACTGTAAAATCTTCTTCTGGCCATCCCATAAATTTATCAAAATCCATTTGGTCTAGAATAGGATATATTCGTCTATCATTAAAATTTTCTTTGTATAATTCTTTGTTTCCAAATGCATTAAACATTACATATTTGATGTTGTTGCCATCCAAAAACTTTTGCATATCTATAACTTGCTGTAAGAACAAGACAAATAGATCACTGTCTGAATGCTCTAAATAAAACTGTTTTTGATATTCTCTATCAGGAGGATGAAAAGGATCCCGTGGAGAATTTAAACCTGTCTCTTGTATCTGCACATAGGTAGTGTCTTCATGTATGTCATATGGTCCTGTTCTGCCTTGTATTTTATATGGTACCTCAGTATCTACTGCAACTGTTGATCTTGCGTATTCAACTCTGACCGCTGTGCTCCATGCTAAAACAACAATTACATCAGCACAATCTTCTGTCTCATTAATGAATTGTTTAGTTCTTCTTACTATTCTTGCATTACTTCCCCCTGCCCAACCATCATTTATAAATTCACATGAAAGCAGATTGGCTAACATACCTGGCCATGTATTTCCTAATCTTGCATTTTCAAACTTATTGTAGTTGAGTTGAGGTTTAGCAGTGATGTTACCTATACCTGTGCCCCAGGTAAAACTATCTCCGTTAGCGTAAAGCATTAATGATAAATGAAAGGATCCCGCTTTTTAAGTTCTTTTAAACGTTTTTTATATGCACGATCTGATTTCCATTTACGCACTAAATTTTGGAACCATCTTATAATAAACATACTATAATTATCCAATGGAATCCCACCAATCTAATAAACGTTTATCTTGTGCAAAAATTTGTTCCAGTGTAGTTTTTTTATAATCTCTTCTAATTGCACCAATTCTTTCTTGTTTCATTTTACCTTGTAACCAACCTTTTTTGTATTGATCGGGCCAAGTTTCTTCAAACACCGGACGATTTTTTAATTGAACCAATACATCGATTAGTGACTGCTGGTTTGAGTCTGCTAAAGGTTGAACAAAATCTAAAAGTTCATCTACAATCTCATTAAGCAATTTACGTGGTAAAGCAATAGGAGACAACACAATGTCTGGAGTAAATGCAAATGTCACTTTGGTAAGCATTTCAACATTTAGTTGTTTGCTTAATCTAAACATATTTTTAATATCTAAAAGTCCCGGAGTAGTGATGGTCAAATCTAATCGCATTTGTCTACCATGTGTACTAATGGCACATCCACGTCGAAAGTTGTCTAACCATTTGCTATAGTCAAGTCCGTCTCTTATCCATTCACCAATCTTGCCAGTGCCGTCTATTGATGCACATATTTGCCAATCTCTAAAATGTTTTAACAAATCATCATACAAATCAATGCCTTTATATTTTGTCCTGCTTAAATTGGTGTTGTACCTAACATACACTTTATGAGCATCGCCTTGATCTACAATTTGTTTCATATACTTCCAGTGTTGTTCATACATCAAAGGCTCTCCTCCAACCCAGTATATTTCTTCTATAAGATGATTGTCTACTGCATGAGCAAATTCTTTTTCAACTTCATCTTTTTGAAACTGTTTTATTTTTGATCTTGTTGGTTCTGCCATCCATGCTTGATCCTGCGGATTCCACATGTTATTATTTCTTTGTTCAGATTCCCAACTAGAACTTAACATGTCCCCGCACATTCTACATTTGAAATTACACAAGTTGTTAAACCTATAATCAAAACTGACTACAGGCATTTCAGTTGAACCATCTTTATCAGTTTTATTCCATACATCATCCTCTTTGTGTCCAAACAAATGATTGAAATAGTCTCTATAAACATCTGTGTTTAGCAATTTGTTATTACACACATTACATTCAGGCAAAGTCTCTCCTGCCATCATCCTGCGTCTTACACTTTTCATATGTTCTGAATTCCAATGCTGTTCTAATGTTTTTGGATTGTATTCTTTGCCAGCAGTGCCAACGTCTATATATTGTTCAAAACTTTCTGCTTTTTCAGTTGAAGCACAACACATACGTCTTTCTGTTTGTGGTGACAAGTAGGTATGAGTCCATGGAGCCATGCACAAAGTTTTGTTACCGTCTTTGCGTCTAAACTCCTGCATCAACTAACATCTGATCTAGTTCAGGAAATGTTTTTGCAAAATTTTGGTTCCTATATAGATCGGTCCTATCAATTTCGTGTCTAAAATTTTTAAATGCTCTCATATCTAAAACTGAATATTGGTCTATTCGATTGACAGCACTTTTCAGTTCATCATGCATACGGGCAGGCAAATTATTGTTGTTCACTTTTTCTTTTATTTTTTCTTTTACGGCTTTTGGTAATGCAGTAATACTCATATGTCTTGGTTCATGTAACATATTGAAGTACCAACTATCAAACTGCTTTGTTAAAATCCATTGCCCCATTCCTACTAAATTTAACACATTTAAAACATTTATTGTACAACAAATTTGTGTTTCTATTGTTCTAACTTCACTTTTTATTTTGTCCCACTTATCAATGTTATTGTTTACTTCACTCCATGTTGCAGGGTATCTTTGATATTCAAACTGCTCTTCGACATCATCTATGCTGAATGCAACATGCACTTTTGCAAAGTGTGGAAACAATTCTAATATTTCTTTTTCAGGATACTGTGTACCATTTGTATTGTAATGTATTATCTGATTTTTACTGTACCCTAGTTCTACTGATTTACGCAATACCTCAAAGTGTTCTTTGATCATCATAGGCTCTCCACCGGTAAATTCAAAATATTTTACGCCAGGCAAATAATTTTCTAATTCATTCCAAAACACTTCAGTCTTACGCGGCCATTGACCCATTTGTAGTTGTCTGTAGTGTTCTGACTTTTTAATATCTTCTTTGCTTGTACCGTCTGCTTTCAAATAATCTATAGATTCTTGAGCCCATTTAGACGATGACCAACTGCCACATATTCTGCATTTTAAATTACAAATGTTTCCTAATTTTAGATCTAAAAATTGTATTGTTTTAGGATCTACATCTTGATAATCAATTTTATCAAACACGCCTTTGTGCTCAAGCATGTCATATGCCAGTATCCTTTTGCTTTTTCCGCCTGCTTGTTCAACACTCCAACATTTATTACAAGTGCTAGGCTTTTTGCCATCTAAAAATTCTTGCCTTAATTTTTTCATATAGTCACTTTGAAATGCATCTTGTAAACTGTGTTCTGACATATTGTATGGATGTCCATTAGGTTGTGTAATCAGATTGTCTGCTAAACAACACACTCTTGCTTCACCATTTGGTGATGTTTCTACTGCTGTCCAAGGAAGACTGCAAATAGTTGGTGGTGGTCTGTATGCTCGTTGTTTAAGAGCCATTTAAGATCGGCTCCAATTCAGGAAATACTTCTACTGTTTTTTCACTTCTAATTTGATCAAGTTGTTCTGTCTTCTTAACAAATGCTGGCAAAAACTTTGACTTATCGCCACCATTCATAAAATTAAGTGCTGACTCAAATCCATGCACTGCTCTAGTAAGAGGATCTCTTGGACGTAACCATTCAATGTGTTTTCTATACTTTTCTTCAACTTCTTTTTTCATTTCATGAGGCAACAGATCAATTCTGTACCATAATGGATCTTGCAATATGTTAATATTTAGATCGGCTGGTCTTATAAAACCTTTCAACACCCAGTCTCTATGAAAGTCAGGCAAATGAAACACATTAAAAATATTTAAAGTTGGCGAAATATAAAAATCAGCGTGTGGAGCCACTTCTAACATTCTTTCTCTGTTGGCTTCAGTTTGCGACCAGACTGTGCCTTTTCGCATAAGTTCTGCTCTAGGACCCATAGCATCTAGAGATGCTCCTACACTTACGTCTTTGAAATGTTTCCACATGTCTATGGCATCATTTTTTTGAATGCAGTCCTACTAAAGTTTGTATTGTAAATTAATCTTACGTTAGTCTTGTTACGTTTTATTAGTTCTTCTAAGATAATATAGTGCTCTTCCATTATTAATGGTTCACCACCTGCAAAATAAACTTGTTCCAAATAAGGAATATGCTCCATAAGTTGTTCCATGGCATCTGTTTTAGTCTTTCCTGCATATACTACTTTTGGTTGGGATGGCTTACCATGTATTTTCACATGATCTTCATACCAATTTGAACTAAATGGGATGCCACATGATCTACAACTAAAATTGCATAGGTTGGAGAATCTTATATCCCAATATGTCATTTCAAATCTATCAAAAGTACCATCTTCTTTTGTTTCATGTACTTTTTTAATATTGTGTCCAAAATGTTGATTAGCCGATTGGCGTTGGCTAAAAAATCCAGACTGTTCTTGTTCATAACATTTCGAACATTCTTTCAAAGGTTTGTTGTTTAACATAGCCTTACGCATACCTTTCATAGTGTCATTGTTCCATACTTCTTTCATGCTTGTTTCTTTTATGTTACCAATAGGATATTCATATTTGGCCAGACAGCATGGATATGCTCTGCCATCTGGATATGCATGTAAATGTATCCATGGATACATACAAAAATTTTCTGACTCCATCAATAGATACTTTTCCTGTTCTGTCATTTCATTCATGCCAATCTTCAAAGGTTCTTTGGATCTATATACTTTTGATTTGCTTAATTTCATAATGTGTTATACCAGTCAACAATGTGTTTTGGAAAAGTATTTGTAAAGGATTTATTTCTTCTTTCGTCATACTGTGCCCAAAAATGTTTAAAGTCATGTTTAAGTTTAGCATGTTCAAATGCTTCTGCATGTGGTGTTTTGACCACGTCAAGATAATCGATAAGTCTTTGTGTTTGATTAATTTCCATTTGATGCAATAGTTCACTTTCCCTATTACGATCTAACCAACGTTGTAAATCTTCTTTACGCTCTGTTCTAATATCTTCAGGCAGAACCAAAGGTGATTGAAAACTTGGAAACCGCAGTATATTTAACGTGAATGTAGGAAAGTCCTTTCCATATTTGGCCTTTATATCTAACATATGATCTAAAAATTCAGTAAGACTAAAAAGACAAAGACTGTTTACAGTACACATCATATGAAATCCTTCAACATTCCCTTCTGAACATAGCCTATGAACATTGCGTATCCATTGATTCCAGTCCATACCATCTCTAATATATTCAGATTGACTTCCTACTGCTTCATTAGAAGTATAAACATGAAAATGATCAACGTAATGAGACTTTTCAATCATTCTATCCATAAGTGCATCTTTAGGACATAAGTTAGAATTAATTGCTAGTCTAGTATCGGATTTGCCATGATTGTCTTTGAACCAGTCAAATAACTTCCACATATCTGCACTCATCATTGGTTCACCGCCTGTCACTCTAAGTTCTTGAAGTGTTTTATGTAAATCTGCTTCCCACCATTTCCAAAATGCTTCTATGTATGGATTGTGTTCTTGATATCCAAATAATTGATTTTCACGATGCTCATGTGTGTAATGATTTCTGCCGTCTGAAATTAAACCTTTATATGGACCATCTTGTTTGAGATCTTTTACCCAAGAAGTTGAAAAAGCAGGATTGCAATACGAACACGCAAAATTACAAGTTCTATCAAAACTTATTTCTAATGTTTGTAAATTCACATCTTCTGTATGCGGAGTATCGTATGCCTTTTGTACATCATCGTCTGAATACAACACTGTTTTGTATACTCTGTCACTTATGTTGTTTCTATCGATATCTTCTATCTTCCAGCAATATTCACATCCTTTTGGCCTTTCTCCACATTTCATTTGTCTGCGTTGTTCTTTTTTCTCAGGAGTATTATGAATTAACTTGTAGTTTTTCTTGACTTGTTCTATATCTATTTTGTGCGGAAGTGGATGGTGGCAAGATGTTGTCATGCCCGATCCTAACCATATAGTTGCATTGTACCATTTAGCGGCACAAAAACTTGCACTTTTTGTATCAATCACTCTTGCTTTGTATTGATGATCTGACTCATTAGGTAACCTAGGCATGTTGCAGTATATCTATCTCCTCTTGGCTCATTATCCATTCATATGTAGTTTTATATTCATCAACTATAATTGCATACACATTGTTGTATTCATTAACTAGATTTTGTATCTGTTCTATAATTGTGCTGTTGAAACTTTTTTTGAAATCAACACATCCAACCAAACATTGACCAACTCTAGTTTGAGCAGGTTTATAGTTGCTTAATCCTCTACTATCCAGATATCCATTATAATTTTGTTTACTTGTTTGATCCTCTTGTGTTGAAGTGCCGCGGCCAAAATGCATATGAAAGTCTGCAGTTATGTTGATAGGAGGTTCAAGTTCACTGTTGTGTATGTGTTTGTCATTGTCATTGAAGGCATCCCAGTATGTTTTTCCGACTGTGGTATCTCCAAGATACACTGCTCCTGGAGAAAAACCTAAAGTAAATTGTTTGTTGTCTTCATCTGTAAAATATTGATCCTGTTTGTTGTCATAATAATGGATATGTATTTCTGGAGAGTAACATTTTTTTTGTGTCCATCTGTTATACTCTGCACCCCAATGAAACAATTCATGTGCAAGATTATTCAATTTGCTGATCTGCCAACGTATATCTGGAGTCGCTATTTGAAAATATGGACTTACACTTTCTAAGTTGTCCAATGTTTTGGCACCTTCAAGTTGTACAAACTTGTCATGCAGTTCATTCACTATGTCAAGGTTGAACTTATCTTGCATTAAATTTTCTATAGTAAGGTTCAAATCAATATTGAAATCTTTTTTAATCATACCTTGTTTTGTTACAAAGGCATGTTTTGCAAAATTAAATTTATTGATAGTGTCCACAGTTTGATTAAGTTCATCTACAATATGTTTCAATGTTCTTGTTTGATCCATAATCCAACCATGCATGGTAACATGTTTTTTAATTGGCACTTGTCTCTGTAAATTACTTTTCAACAATGCAATCCATTTGTTTGCTGTTGCAGTCTGATTACTGTCAATATGAATTTCAATCTGATTTTTGATGTTATCATTTTTAGATAAAACTAATCTTACCATTTGTTGGCCTCTGCTTCACACAGTGTAAAAAAGTCAATCATTTCTGGAAATATTTCTTTTATTTTTCTATTGTGCCTACTATCATATTCTTTAAAAAATTTCCAAAAGTCTGCTCTTTTGCGTTCGACATCATGAGTGCCTTTTTTCATATAAGCAAGGTCACGTTGCATTCTTTGTATTTCAAAATCTTTAATACAATGCAATCTGTTGTCCCGTGTTTCAATGTTTTGTTTCATCCATTCTATTGCTTCTTCATGTATCATATGATATGAAGGTGGCAGTATTTGTATGTTCTGCCAGTCTGGTTCACGTAAGATTGGTGTATCAAACCATATGCGTTGATAGTCTTTTGAATGTTTTTTACGCAGTTCAAGTATGCCTTGTAATAATTGTTTTATGCCAACTACACTTAAATTGTTGTATGTGATTATAAATGTAATAGAATTACGTCCAGGAATTTCAGTGAGAAACTGATCAACATGTTCCCACATCCTGTTGAAGTCTAATCCTCGTCTTAAATATTCTGCTTGTGGGCCCCAACTGTCTACTGAAACAAAGTTCATAAAGTGTTCCACATTTTCATCTGCACATATTCTTTTTACATAATCTAAATATTTTTCCCACAGTTTTTCATTTGGTGGACAAAAATTAGAAGTCACGTTTAAATGTAAATCTGGCTTAGGATTATCAAGCACCCAGTCAAACACTTTGTAGGTATTTTTATCCATTGTAGGCTCTCCACCTGTCATTCTAAAATGTTTTAAATCTTTATACATGTCTGGCCACCATTTCCAAAATGCATCCACATAAGGGTTTTCTTCTCTAGCAGGCACTGGCCTATTTCTTCCTTTGAAGTGTTCAGGAGCATTGTGTTCTTTAATTGTTGGATATGCACCATGTGTGTCTATTTCTTGTCCCCATGTAGTTGAAAACTGTGGAGAACAATATGTACATGCAAAGTTACAAGCATGGTTAAAATTTACTTCAACATATCTTGGATTAATATTGGCTTGCCAGCCCCCCTGTTCAATCTTTTCAAAGTCCATCATTGCCCATGGTTCGCCTGAACGATAGTGTCTATCCGAATAGTTGCCTGTGTCTTCTATATTCCAACAATAAGAACATTCTTTAGGACGCACGCCTTCTATCATAAGTTTTCTTTGTTGTTTTTTAAAAGACGTATTATGTAAGGCCGCAGGATCTTTTGCAACTTCATCTGGATCTATTTTGTGTAGAGGTGGATGATAACAAGAGTTATTAAGTCCTGTTGGTAGATGCAGAGATACCTGCGACCATTTAGCCAAACACATGGAAGGTGATATACTGTTAAGTTTGTCTTTGGCTAATCTTGCTGAACGGAAAAAGTCTGACTCTAATTGTCCGTCCTGTTCATGTACTGTATCGCCTTTTATGTTATCTGCGATATCAGTCATTCATTCTTCTAAATACTTCTGTTTCTGTGGTCATCAGTTTGAAAGTATTTTCTCTCTTCATTTGTTTTTTGAAAAAACTACTTGCTTCCTCATTTAACAAAGTTATGTCAAGGTCTAATGTGTGTTTAATTTGATTTCCATACATATGAATTTTGTCATATAACCAATCATCTGTTACATCATCATACTGTTGTTCTTCCCAATATTTGTTTAACCATTTAAAATCTCGCACGTCAACAAAATCCCAATCAGTGTGTGTTACTTTGAAACAACCTTCTCTAGCACCCAAAATGGACCACAAACCATTATCAACATCTGCGCCAACACTCATCCACACACATAAGTTGTTTAGATTTTGTTTATAAATTTTTTCTTTAAACTCAGGATTAGGAACTCTTTCGCCTCTATCCAAACTCATTTTTACCCCTTCACGGAATCCGGCACGCCATGCATGTAGTTTTGATCCATTAGGATGTGAAGTTGAATAACAATTATGCATAGGCATATATTTGCCATGTGCTCCACCATAACAAAATTCTATCTTTGCTTCAGCATCACCTTCTTTTGAATTTTCATGACTGTTCATATTTGCAACAAACTGACGTGTCCAACTTGACAATCCACCGTTGCCATACATCAAACCATTTATAACATTGTATCCTCGCCAACGGAATGTTGCATGTTCTGTGTCTGCTGTGATTGTTAGTTGCTGATTGAAAAAATTTGGATCCACTGTGTTATCGCCATCAACTAAAATAAATCTTTCTGTGTCTGATTTCTCACCAGCGGCTCTGTGAGCATTGTCTGATCCGTGTACTCCATGTACACGCTTTGCCCAGGGAACTTTGTTAAGCAAGTCTGCCCAAAATTCTTCACACTGTGGTTCGTCATAACTTAGATAGATGACGTCTAGTTCTGCAATGTCTAATATTTTATCAGACACTACTGATCCTTATAGCAATCGTTGTTTTCTAAATATTCTTTTATGCGTAATGTTTCAGCGTCTAAATTATCGGCAGTTACATCTATGGTATCAATAACTAAATCAGGATCACCTTTCACTGTTATAAAATATACTCCTGGTTCAATAGTATCATCTTTTGTAATCGATCCTAGTCTATTGTCGCTGGCTTCATGAACATTCACTTGCATAGTTTTCATTGTAAGAGTTTCATGGACTACATGATACGATCTATTGTATCTTTTTCCTTCTATAAACTCTCTACCTATGGCACTATCAACCAATATAAATGGATCGTCTGAATCTGTTGTACCATCTTTGCCTATTGCAGTTATTTCTCCATTGGCCTTTGGGTCATAATGCACTTTCCATTTTGCATCATCAGGTTTTGTCTTCCAATCAAACCCTGCAATGGCGTTAAGTAATTCTTCGCTCATTGTATATCTCCTTCATAGTATCTATCATTTGATCTTTTAGAAACAATTTATTTTGATAATGGAAAGGGCCATGTTGTAGGAAGCCACCTATGTTTAACCCCTGCTTAGATAACTTACTAGGCAAGTATCTCATCCAGTCTTCAGTATCTGGTGCTTCAATTTGTTTCCAATCTTGTAATCTTACTTTCATGTGTGTAAAATAAGGTATCATGTAAGCACTATTATAAACTATTTGATCCAAATCGAGCAAGTATGCTGTCATTCCAAATATTTCATCTGTAGTGGGCGTTTCTGGATACCATGTGCCAGCAAAAAAATAATCTGCATAATGTTTATATCTTGCACTTACCTCTTTGGCTTTTTTAAAAAAACTATGTGCAGTTTTTGAATATCTAAAATAATATAAACCATTATACAATTTTGGCAAATTTTGTTTTTCAAAATGTTGTCTATAATAGTTTGATGTAACAATATTGCCCCTATAATCCTTGACGTGTGAAGTAAAAATAATTTCGTGCAGTTGTAGTTCTTCCCACCACCAATCTATGTTAGTGCTAAACAACATGTCTGCTTCTACATGTATGGTTTCCTTGTATGGAGTAAGGTCCCATATTTGCCATTCATTTTGCATAGGATATTTTAGTCCAACATTTTTTACTTGCACCACATGATCAAACACTTCTTTGTAATCGTCAGGAATCACATCATCAGGTGATATAGCAACACACACTGAATTAATTGTTTGTGTATTTTTTATACTCAAAGCCAATGCATATGCGTTCCTAATATACTCTTGTCCTTGTGCAAAAATGAAATAGCCTTTATCCATTTATTATTTGATCAGCAATTAAAAGCGCCGACTCCTTGTTCATGATGTGTATGTTTTGTTTGGGGAAACCACTAC
>MDSZ01228540.1_pt1 | contig 11245 bp, 3 predicted proteins | sample 811201 | NCBI WGS metagenome assembly MDSZ01 (sample SAMN05326647, study PRJNA326480) | marine metagenome | isolation source: seawater | place: Indian Ocean: North | collected 2010 | reverse complement strand
TCCGTTTGAGTCCATAGATTGCAGATGTGCGCCTTATTTCCCGTTTGATCCTGCGACAGAATTAAATGAATACTTCGAAGAGGTCGCTACTAGATGTCCAGCGGGTCAAGGCTTCAGTCAGTATGGAGCAGATGTTCACCCACTTTCTAGAGGTTTGTCGGAGAGTGAAACTCCTCCAGTTCCACTCGGACCCATGTTGGTCGGATGGTCTTGTGGTTTTGACAGTCCAGCGTATAAAAAAGCCTTAGATATTTATGATCCTATAAATCAAGTGTGGACTAGCACTGTTAAGTTCTGTCTCGACAAAGTAACATGTCCAGGCATGATGGATGAAAATTATGTTTGGAATACAGGAGAAGATCCACGTTATCAAGAGTCACTTGGATGTCTCGAACCGACATTAGGTGGTGGTAATGCAACTGCGTCTAGAGGTTTCATAGATGTAAGTTCTGAGTATGCTTTAGAGTCAGGTAACGTGGAGTTAACACCTGATACAAAAATACCAAACCTGCCAGGATTCTGTAGTGGTGGTTTTGTTCAATACGATACTGTAAGACAGAATGATAAATTTGGTATTAGTAACTTTGGTATACCGTGGTCTGGTATTCAAGCACCATTGACATGTGAAATGTGTCAGTTGGGTTATGTAAATAACTCCATCATTAATGGTGGTGCGGATGCTGAGGATTGGGGTGGATTGATTCGACCTGGCTCGTTTGGTGCAGGATCAGGCGCTCAGGGTAAGAGTAGACTTGAATCTCCATGTGATGATACATCACCTGATCGTAAAGATTGCGGATCTACTTATGTAACAAACACTAACTTCTATCAAGGAACCTACGGTTCTATTACTGGTAGAAACTTGCGTGGGGTTCCTAAGAAGTTTAGACCTGGCGTGCCTCACTATGATAACGCTGTCGCTGCTGGTTATGACGTTAACGCTGGTGGTTGCTCTACTCCAACTGCTTACGCATGTTGCAGAGGAGGAGAATGTGATTATAGCGTAACAACAATCGCTGATTGTAACGCAAAATCAGGCGGATGGAAGTGGAGAGAATACTATCCCTGCGGAGTTGCTAAAACTCATCTTTGTCATCCTGATTTGGGTGAACCCACAGAGGGAAGAAACTGTCCAGGCGCGTCTCCTGTTGACCACTTATCAGATTCATTCTTAAGTGATCCTAGACTGCCTGGTATTTGCACTTCAAAACATGGCTATACCCATCGACTTGTGGTTAGACTATATGAAAATGATTCATTAGAAAACGAGACTTCATCACCTGCGTTTAAGGATAGATATGAATGGATCTACGCACCATCCTTACCTGACTCACAGAAAGATGAATACACATATGTTCCTCAAGGTGTAAGAGCATCAACTGTTCGTGCGGGTGAAACAAGGTTTAGATCTCGAATTGACGATAGCATTATCACGACAAAACTTTCTCTCACATCAAAAACTGTGGTTGACGAACTTCGTGAAACTCTCAGAGAAAAATGCGATGATTGTCCGCTAAGTAATCCAGTGTTTAAGACCGCTTGCGATAGAGCGATTGAACTTATCATGACATATGCAACCGACAAAGAAATCGCATGTGAAAATAAGATGAACACAGCCGAAGTTGATCTCAGAAGATACTATACATGTAAGTGTAACAATTACACAGAAATCGTGGATAATTTAATTAGAGAATTTAATAACAATGCGTGTGTTGAAAGTTCAGCAACAACGATTGATACAACTCCACTTTCTCAATCGATTAATGCGATGACAAATAGATACAAAAATATTGAGTCGTCTTGTTTAGAACTTTTGAGAGATAGAGATGAAGATGAAATCACGAGTAGGGAAAAAGAAAAAGGTTGTTGCTGTCAATACTTTAAGGAAAGAACTGATCGAAACAATAGAAGTTATGCAGCAGGATCGTTAAGTCAATGCTCTTACAACTCTCGTATTGAATGCTCACGAATCACTGAATATGAAACTCGCTGGAGTAAGTGTCCCGATAACTGTTTTGAGGATTGTAAGAATCTGAACAAGCCTGATGAGTGCAGACTTTGTGACCAACAAATTGTTATAACTGAAGTTTCAAGCGAGGTGACAGATAAGATCGCAGAAGTGAGAAAGTCTTTGGGTTATCAAAGTAGTGAAAGAGATCGTCAGATTGGATCGTGTTGTTTCGAGAGACAAGCGTTCGATTATGAAGTCCCAGAGGGTCAAGATCCGTCACGTTATTATGTTTTAGATTGTGTGTACGGTGTTTCAAGAGGTGTTTGTAATAGTAACCAGTGGGGGGACACCTCTCGTAAATGGATTACTGATAAGCCTACTGATTGCACTGCATGTGATAGATCAGATCAATACTGCATTCAATCGGGGATCTGTAATCTAAATCTGAAACGATACTCTATACAAAGTGCGCAAGAACTTTCACAAAGAATCGCAAGTAGAATGAGTCAATCCACCGTTGTAGAAACAGATTCCACGACCGCTCCAGTCGATACTCCTGCTCCTACTCCACCACCGACACCACCACCACCGACACCACCTAGCGGTGGAGGATACGGTTATTAACCTACATAGAGTAGAGGATACTATATGGCACTAGGTTACACCGCATCATTTAGCACAAGTCACATACGTCCGTACACTGGTCCAACGGGACCAAATAACTCTGTAGTTACAGGAACAGGCGGTGTTGCTGGTGCATCAAGTTCTACGGGTGCGACTGGTCCTATAGGACCGATTGGTGTGACAGGTTCAGAATTAATCGGAACATACTTTCAAAACGATCCGAGTAAACCTGCCTTTGGTTACTATGTTTTACGTTTCTCTGACGGAGCAGGAAACGAAGTTACCGCAGCACCCAGAGGTCTTACTGGTCAAGCAGGACCAGTCGTTGGAGCATTTCCTAATATTTTAAATACCTCTGTGGGAACAACAGGTATTTTTAATGGTATTACAACAGGAACAATCATTGGTCACGCTAATGCTCCTTACTTTGGAGTATGCGGATCAACACTTACGTTTAGAAGACTTGGTGTAAGTGGTGATTTAGTATTCTATAGCGATTTAGTAAAAATAGGAACTGGTCCTACTTACTCAGTCATTGGTATATCTGGTCCACAGGCTTCAAAACTTTATGGAACGGTATTGGGTCAGTCAGTCGGTGAACTCGCATACCTTATCGATCAGAAAAGTGTTAAAGATGCTTATGGACTAACGTTTACAGATCAAGGTAGTATTGTCCCGCCTGATGCAGGTGACGGTGGACTTACTTGGGGTACAATATCACCAAAACTTTATAACAGTAGTAACTTCTACCATGTGCATGGAAATGAAATTGACGGTGTGCAAAAAGACCCATTTAATATTAATACTGAGCAAGGGTCTGTTCATCTGGTATATGCTCCGTTTACTTTGAATGACATAGTGTTTACAAAACATGCTAAAGATCCAATTAGTATCGCTCCGCACTGGGAGACACAAAGAACAAAACGGTTTGGATCAACTGCTGATTATGGTGAGGCTAACTTAGCAACACTCATTATCAAAAATGGACCAGCAGGAATATCATTTAGTAATAAATTCTATTTTGATCCTAACAATAACACATTCTCTACTGGGGTGAACATCGTAAACTGTTTATCCTACGACGAGGGTGCGAGTTGGTTGTGTTCGATTGCAGGTAAAAACTATAATACTGATAAATCAAATCTCATCAGTTACGGTGCTTGTTGCGATTATAGTGTATCATTTACTTGCGATGACTTTATTAGTGAGATAGAGTGTGAGGATAGAGGAGGCAGTTTCGAGTTCTATCCTGACACACCATGCTCTGAAACACCTTGCAACTTAAGTGATGTAGAAGGTTCATGTTGTTTAAATAAAAATCATGATAACGAACAAACGCTTTGTATCGATAGCACTAACTCCAGCGGAATCCCCGTAACCAGAGAATTCTGTGATCGATTCGGAGGAAACTTTAGAGCATTGGTTCCGTGTGACTCTGAAAAATATCCATGTGATCCCGATGTTTGTGATGATGATTTTGGTTTGGTGGGAGCGTGCTGTCAGTTTGAATTAATCTCTGGAAATTACTATACATGCACAAACAACCTATCAGCAAACGAGTGCTTTGAGTTAGGTGAACAGTCTGACTTGTTCTACACTATTTTTCAGGGTGTGAATACATATTGTTCATCAATCAACTGCTGTGATTCACTAACGAAGTATGGCGCATGTTGTTTGTCTGATGGTTTATGCACAGACGAAGTTTCCCCTGAAGAGTGTACGTCTATCGGTGGAATATACATGGGTCACAATACTGAATGTATATCAACTCCTTGTGTTTGCGATCCTCCTAATCATGGAGGTGGTCCAGTGATCGGACCAGTCGCGATTGGAGCCTGTTGCACAACTACAGGTGCGCTTTCATGCTGTACCGAGGGTCAAATATTTGAAGACTGTAACTATCCAAATCAAACTTGGCATATGGGTATGAATTGTGATCAAGCATGTCCATCATTACCAACACAATGTGGTTCAGGAGCATCAATAGATGGAACATCAAATAATTCTAGTGGTGGTCCAAACTCAGGTGGAGTTGTTGGTAAGTGTTGTAAAAATTGTTCTAGTTGCTCTTCATATGATTTTGAATGTAATGACTTATATGTGAACGGTGGTTGTGGAAGATGGGTAGACGGCGCACACGAAAATGGATCTATTAGTGATTGGTGCGATGGACCAAACTTACAAGAGGGTTATTCTGATTTTGCTGGTAGAATTTTTGGTGGGTTCCCACTGTGTTCATGCACTGATAATATAACACAAGAGGCTTGTAAGTCATTGAGTGGAGAGGATGCAAACTGGACACCAGGCGAAACATGTCACATAACAGATGCAGGTCAGAGTATTTGCTTTGATCCTAAGTTTGCAATTGGAACTTGCTGTTTGCCTAGATTTAATGACAACCCAGAGGGTGGTTACGATTTCGATGCGGTAGATTGCAGTTACCCACCATTTGATGGTGTGGTTGGAACTTGTAGCGATTGGGAGTGTTCAAGTTGTACGAATGCGAATCAATGTGCTATACAAATAAATAACTTCTACCCAGTCGGAAGTAAAATTTATGGTTTCACGAAAACCGCAGAAAACTTTACTGAAATGACAGCAGTTATAGAGGCAGCGTTATTAAATCTCGATTACGGACCACTCACAGAAAATGGTGGTGACGGCACGACGCAACCCTACTGGAGATCATATGGTAACTGTGTTGGTGCAGATTGTCCTAGACTCGAATGTGGAGGTTGTCCAAATGTCGCAACGTCGTCAACTGATGGAGGTCAACCAACAGGTAATCCCAACACAAGGTGTGGTTATTGCTCTGAATACATGACATTCCCAAATTTTATAGATGATAATGCTTACTCACCAACAGTTATTTGTCCCCCATAAGGAATACATAGTGTATGTCACGAGGATCTAATCAACAACTCGGTTCATGTCAAACTTTTCCGATTGAGGGGTCTGGTTCAGACTCTCTACGATTTGGTTGTTTTACCACAACTAATTTTTTATGTAATCAATTAAATAATGTATTTCAAGCAAACAAACTAGGATTCGAGGCTCGGTTTAATCCTAATTTAGCCTGTGATCCAAATGTTACGAGTCTTGACTCATCTGGAGTATTGAATACAGGATTAAAGATACTAAGAGAGTATAGTAATCAGGATCACTTGCAACAAAGATATGGCACGCAAAGACCTCCCGAAGTTTTTTTACTAAACGAATGTCCCTCAGGTACAACACAAGTAGAAGAGTGTTGTTATGGTGATTGTGATAAACCGATTGGATTATGTCTTCACAATAATAAACTAGATGTTCAAACTTTGTGTGACAACACATACAAAAGTGCATTCAAAGGTGACGGCAGAAAAACAAGATCAGGAAACACAGTTCTAAAATCACAAAACACACTAGACACACGAAGAATAGATTCAACTCTTGTTCCTCAGAGCAGATCAGTTGTTTCTGGTATTGGGTGTAGAGATGGTGAGTGTTTAAAAATACCAGACTTATATCAATACATTCAAAGTAGTCGTGTTATTGATTATACTTTTTATCCTTATGACGATCAGACTTATAATAAACTGACAATGGGTAACATAGATTTACCTGCGGGTCAAACACCAAGAGATCACTTTATAACAATGTATACTGAGGGTGGTCATGGTATAAACAGACCGATGACAATTGATGAAATGTATAATGCTCACTCTGATGATACAAATTTGTCTTTAACTAGAAATGACATCGCATTGATGGTATCGACCTATGAGGTAGAGGCAACGTTCGGAGCGGATGAAAGTAAATTAAGAGTATCACTGAGCGATTGTGCGAATAGCACTTCCAATTATCGTGACTGCTTAGAATGCGTGAGTAACAGTGCGTACATTGATAAATGCACGGATGCAATCAAAAAGACGAGATGTTACGCCAAGCATGGTAACAATCCAACGTCAGGAGGTCCGTTTTGTGATAATGTGATTCAACATTGTGAAGTTGTAATGTCAGGGACACCAGAAAGTCGATGTTATCCTTTTAGAGATGTGAGAGTCACACCCAATAGTGAGTCATGCGTTTGTGATATTCAAAGATCAATAGAAACAGAAGAAGTTTTTGTGTCGTTTCCAAAAACAAACTCACCTACTAATGCAGAAGAAATAAAGATTACCGTTCCTGTCGGTGAAGGCGATTTTGTAGCGAGGAAACTGGGTGGTGTTCGAAGGTCTACTAGAGCGTCAAGAAAACTTACAAAAGAAAACTTTGACACGAACCTGAATCGAAAAGTTTCGATTCGAGAAATTCAAAATACAAATGAATTTACAGGTCTATGTGTTTTGTCTGACACCACAACCATAAACACCGATTTAAGATTATGTAATGAATTGGGTGGAGAATTCTTTGAAAACCCATTCGACTCTCAAGAGTTTAACAGAGATATTTTAACTGTAAATAAAAACTCCATTTCCTATGAAAGAACACAGTCCTCTTTGGATAGTTGTGCTGAAAAAACACCAGACTATGACGCATGTATTCAATGTGTAAATAATGGAGAGGGATATTTTGGTGGTGATTTCTGCTCCGATGCTATCCAAAAATCAAGATGCTATTACAAGTTTTTTCCGAATGGTAGAGAACCTGATGGTAGGAGTCCGTGGTGTGGTCAGATAGTATCATATTGCGATAGATTCCAAAGAGATCCTGAAAGTCGTTGCTTCAAGAAAAATGCATCTTACGAAGCAATCGAGGAAGATCCATTAGAGGACATCATACAGTCTCAAGTGGAAAATGATGCAAGACGACCTGCTTTGGAGTATTGCTCCGACAACACCTCCAATTATCGTGATTGCTTAGATTGTGTAAGTAATAGTCCGTACACTAATGAATGTGAAGATGCAATTAAAAAGACGAGATGTTATTTCAAGTATAACCCCGATAGTAAATCGTCTCCGTATTGTAGTCAAGTGAGAGCAAATTGCGATGGATTCCAAAGAGAACCTGAAAGTCGTTGCTTTGACAGAGATATATCTAATTACGATACCAAAAATGCACAAACACCCGAAACAACATTGACACCTGAGGAGTCAACCCTTCCTAGTTCAATAGTTAACGAGGGTCGGGCTGGTGACATATATGGTGATTGTCATATTGTGAATCCAGATTATAGATCATGCTTGGACTGTGTATCACAAGGATTTCCACCGACCGACCCCTGTGCAGATACCATTAAGAAAATTAAATGTTACTATTCGTATGAGCCTATGCGATCAGCAGATTCGAAAAAGAAAGCACCTTTCTGTAATAGTCTTAATAGATATGGTTGTTACTGGAATCGTAATGATCCCCTTGTTAGTCGTTGTTTCGATGCAAACTATAGTAATCTTCCTGACGCAGATCAAATCTATACACAAGAGGTAAATGGATTCTTACCTCAAGAGTCTACGATTGAGGATAGTCCAGAGGGTCCATTTGCAGTGTATGGAACGAGTACGTTTGGTACAGGATTCTATTATCCAATGTATACTACTGCTGAGGCTGCAAGAGCAGCGAACTTAAGTGGTTTTGATAAAGTTGAATCTACTGGGTTTAGGGACGGATTGCTTTATCATACGCATTACATAACTGAGTATCCTGACATTGTTTTCTACATGCCTGATGATCAACTGAATCATGGTGTTAGTGATAGTGGTGGGTATAGGATCTTTAGGGGTGACACGAACCCAACAATCAGAGGAGGAATACGATCTACGTCAACACCTCCTGCTGCTGATCAAACTAGAGATAGTGGATATAGTCCACCATCTGCACCACCAACACCACCCCCATCATCACCACCACCATCAGGTGGAGGCGGTGGAGGTTACGGAGGATATTGATAAATAGTATAGTCCATGAGTATTCACTTTCGAACGAGAACGGTTTCATATAATCTACCACTAAACTCCATGTTTGGTGCGTGCTGTACCGACAACTCTTGTGCTGAAACCACCGCTGCTTCGTGCTACGAAAACCCTAACGGTAGATTTTTTCATAACCAAAAGTGTGAAGACATCAACTGTGAGTTTGGTGTGTGCTGCAACAACGGCTTGTGTAGTCTTACTACAGAAGAGGGTTGCATCGCTATAAATGGAACTTTTGTTGGTAAGCAGTATGATTGTTTAACTTATAATTGTTCTGGTGTAGGATCTGAATTAGATCAAGCATGTTGTTTCTCTGATAACGTATGCGAAGATTTGAAACCGTCCGTTTGTCTTTCAAGGGGTGGTGTTCCTCGTGGACCAAATAGTTCATGTGCAGTTATAAATGCTGCTGGTGGATGTGGTGTAACAGGTGCTACCGCTCATGGTGTGTGTTGCGTTGGTGGTCAGTGTTTAAGTCCGCAGGGTTTTGATCCTAACGGAGTTTACCATGAGTTTGGTTATACAGCAGGAGATTGCGCCGCACTTGGTGGTTTGTACGGTGGTAGTGGATCAACATGTGGTGCTGGAACATCATTCGGAACCTCATATCCTTGCGTGTTTCCCACAGGAGCGTGTTGCTTCGGTAATTCTCCAGCAGGTGGTATAACATATTGTGATAACGGAAAAACTTACGGGGATTGCTTGAACCCTCCGACTTTGGGCGGTAGCGGTGGAGCAGGTTGGTTTGAGGGTAAAACGTGTGGAGTTTTGCAGGACACGAATATCTGCACATCTGGTGACTTTTTAAATGACGTTGCATGTTGTATTCCAAACTATAGACAGAACACACACGATGAAACGAATCCCCAAATTGATTCTGTTATATTAGAAAATTATACATGCATTAATACCAGCACAGTCGCTTGCAATTCAATCGGTGGATTTGTGAACCCTGATGGTAAATTGTGTGACGAAGTGAGTTGTTGTTCTGAGAGTTATCAACCACCTTGTCAGGATGATATATTAGGAACTTTCGTCGAGTATATTACGCTTGCAAATGACAACACTTTCGTGAATTGTGTTGACACCTCACTAATAGGGTCGCTTGATCTTCGTGATACTTATGTAAGTTCAAACGCAATTTGTCCAACTTGTCCAGTAAGAGCCTATACTACTCTATTTTCCGATACAAGACCAACCATATGTGACGCAGATGGAGAGCAACCATATGTTGCATTTGTGTGTGTATGGAAGTTTAGTAATGCAAGACAGCGTTATGAATATCATAGTTGTGATGAAAAACAATACTTTGAAAGTGTAACACCATTTAGTAGTCTCTCTGCCCCTCTTAGTCCAGAGAAGTATACTAGCGGCGATTACATATTTACAAAGGTTAACCTTGGTATTTCAACTGAATTAGGTAGTCCTCTAAACTGTGAAAGATGTAATTTTGTTTCTGACGTTAACTGGATAGGCGCTTGCTGTAATGGATCAGAATGTAATACCGTATTGGGTGCGGACAATTGTAATAATGATTTTTACTTAGCAAAACAATGCACGTTGAATTGTGATTCACTTCCTTGCTGCGATAATTCATCGCTGTATTATAAAAACTGTTTTGATAAATCTCAGATACCTAATATAAATCCTACAACTCTAGAGCAAATAAGTGGATGTCAAGATAAGTTTGATTTGGTAGGTGCGGAACCTACGCAACAAAATATGTTAAACTTAGCAATCGCAACAGGATTGGGTGTTACAGACATAACACAATATCCTGACACAGACGGTACAGATTGTGAAAGTTGTAATGCACCATGTTCAAGAAACAGAGGAACTTGTTGTTTAGGTGGTAGACCAATTTATAACGTTACTCTGGACGAGTGTAACGCATATGGTGGATCATTTAATGGTTGTGAAGGAAGACCCTATGATAAACCATCGAGTGGAGGGTTCAACTATAAACCTACAAACCCATGTACGAATAGTGATGGATTTAGTCCTAGTGTATCTGGTTTCGGTCCAGAGATAAAGCGTGGTGTTGCAGTCGCATCACAAAGTAATTTAGAATACTTCCGTAGAGGTCCATTCAATACCACTGAACAAATAATTAACTCTGCAAGCAATACACTTCCTATCGAAAATGATCGACCAATGGGTGCTGGTGCTGGAGTAAACGCTCAGAACTTCCCTAATAAACCTTTAGTTCAAATATTTTGGAATGCTCCGAGTGAAACAACAGCCGCACAAAGAAACTATGCTGGGAATTATGACAAAAATAACGTGTGCGAAAACGCAAATCTGCCTCTTTGTAACTACTATAAAGATGTCTTGGGATCATGTTGTGTTAGAATAAAATGTAAGGATGGATACTATTCTGATCTTAGCGATGAGGATCAAACGTGCTTTACATGCGTGGATGGAATATCTGACTGTGAGTGTGCAGTTCTCAACGGATCTACAAAATGTGGTGATTATAAGTGGACCACTGAGGGTGTATGCGATGACTGTGTTTGTACCGACATAGATAATTTTAGGTATCAGGTTGATGACGGATGTATCAAAGCGTCAACTGAGATCAAATCTCGTAGAGATTCTTTGGGAGAAGAGGGTCAAGATGGCAACTAAAGGTTACTTAGATTACGGATATGATGAGAGTCGAGATTCGATTTATAACTTCGATGACGTAGGAAAAGTTATCGATGGGTCTTTTTTAAATATTAACAATTCGCTTTATGAGAACAATTATCCTCTACATTTCATAGGTTTTGCTGGTCTT
>MDSZ01145938.1_pt1 | contig 11245 bp, 6 predicted proteins | sample 811201 | NCBI WGS metagenome assembly MDSZ01 (sample SAMN05326647, study PRJNA326480) | marine metagenome | isolation source: seawater | place: Indian Ocean: North | collected 2010 | reverse complement strand
GCTCATGGGTGATGCGACGACGTCGATGGTCGCAAGCGCCCCGGGGAAATGCATCCTCTTTGGCGAACATGCCGTGGTCTACGGCCAACCCGCCGTTGCAGTCGCCATTGAACAGCGGTTGACGGTCACCATGACATCCGCCGCCTCATGGAGCGTAGACGGGAGCCCCTTAAGCGAGAAGAAGCACCCTCATATCGTCATGCTGAAAGACGCTCTGATGGCCGAAAACCCACCCATGTCAATGCACATCTCAGGCGACATCCCCAACGCCTCAGGACTCGGTTCAAGCGCTGCTCTCAGTGCCGCTGTGGGCGCCGCCATGCATCACATCGCCACCGAGCATGATTCGCTTGACAAGGACCGTTTGAGTGCACTGGCCCACCTTGCTGAGGCCCATGCGCAGAACGGTCGAGCATCCCCGATGGATGCGTCAACCAGCGTCGAAGGCGGGGTGGTCATCCTCTCCAATGAACGGGAACAGAGAGGCGATTGGCTCTACACTCGTCGTCTTGAAACCCCCGAGGGCGAACGGACGTGGGAGGTCCATTCCCTCTCGGCAGCGGCCGATGACATCTATCTCGTGCTTGGCAACACAGGCGTCCACGCTCCGACCTCTCACCAAGTGGCGATGGTCGCCAAAGCCTTGGCCGCTGAACCTCAGCGTATGCAAGAGATCGAAGCCATTGGCATCGTCGCACGCCGAGGTATTGACGCTCTGATTCGAGGCGATTATGAAGCGGTAGGACATGCCATGAGCGAGAATCATCTCCTGCTGCGAAACCTCGGTGTGTCATCACCCGAACTTGAGGATTTGATTCAAGCAGCAGCACCAAGTTCTCTGGGCGTGAAGTTGACCGGCGCCGGCGGCGGAGGGTGCATGGTGGCGCTGACCCGAGACCCCAAAACCACCGGCCAAGCCATTGAATTGGCCGGAGGGCGGGTTCTCATCTCAAGGCTTGGCAATCCGGGTGTTCGCATTGATGAGTGAACATGGCCGCTCTGTTGTAACGTTCGGTGCCGAAATTCCTTTTATATACTAAAGGTCATTGGGCCTTTATATGACCACTGATGAAGAACGCCTAACTGTTGTGAACGTCGTCGCCAGCACTCGTGTTGCCGAAGAACTTGACCTCCCCGATATCGCCATTCAACTCAACTGTGAGTACGAACCCGAGCAATTCCCTGGTGTCGTCTACCGAGTCACCGAGCCAAAACTCGCCATCCTCATGTTCCGCTCCGGCCGTGCAGTCTGCACCGGCGGTAAGGACGAAGACAACATCCACACCGGTATCGACCGCATGATCAAAGACTTGCGAGCTGCTGGAATTGAGACCTGGGACCTGAAGGACGTCACCATCGAAGTCCAAAACATGGTCGCCACCTACGCTCTTCACTACCCAGAAGACTACGACGGTCTCGACAAGTTCACCGGCGAGCCTCAAGCCGGTGTCCCTCGCAAACTCAACCTCAACCACTTGACCTTCCACTTGCCCTTTGACAAGGTGGAATACGAGCCAGAGCAGTTCCCTGGTCTCATCTACCGACTTGACGACCCGAAGGTCGTCTGCCTCATCTTCGGTTCCGGAAAGATGGTCATCACCGGTGCTCGACACAAGGACGAGATTCTCGAAGCCGTTGAAATCATCAAAGACGAACTGGCTGACCTTCTTTGAGTACGCTCTGGCCAAACGGCTGGAGGAGAAGTCTTGATGTCCTCCCTTACCCGTGGCTTGGCCATGGGAGAGGTACGTTTGCGCCGCACCATCCCCGTCGCCTTGGTGTTGCTGCTGCTGGTGAACATGGTGCCGCTGGTGCACCACGACCATCTTGTGGAGCCCTCAATCCACCGCAGCGTGGCTGGAGACCCGGGGGTTTCCGATGTCCCCTCATGGCGCATTGGCGACCGTTGGATTTACGCCGGAACCTTCGACCCAACCGTCCTTGTCACGGACACAGGCGTTGATGCGACGGTCGGTGAAATACAAGGCGACACCACGACGGAAGTCACGGGCATCTCGACCCAGAACGTCGACAACATGTCGGTGCTGGCCTACACCCTTCGAACTTCGGCCAATTTTGACAAATCCGGCGTGTCGTTGGAGGGTTTCTCCGGCAACGTCTACATTCAATTCACCCAAACCGAATACCTTCGGGTAAGCGACCTTTCTCCTATTCGAAGCGAGCTTGACATGTACATTCGCTTCGTACCGAGCGGCATCTCCTTCCTCGAACAAATTCTCGGCGACATCACCATCACCACCACGTATTCTCCCGTCAACGAAAATTACGATTTCCCTCTCCGAACTGACGAGCGATGGACCACGACCACGACATCCTACTCGCAATGGTCGGGCCAAAGCGATTACATCACGCCGTTCCCAGCCCCCGAGACCGATACCAACACCACCACGTGGGTCGTGACAGATGTTGGAAAACCCACCAATGACGTCGGACAGAGCATCGATTACGGCGGTTGTAACGAATCCTACGAGATGACATCGTTCAACAGCAACGGAGTTTCTGAAGGCTACCGATGGTATTGTCCTGAAGTGCGCAATTATGCATGGCTCCACACCGCCGATGACATAGGCCTGGTCATCGATTTCAAACTCAAGCGATACGACCCTGTTGGCGCCACAGGCGTTGAGCCTTACACCAACCCCGGCACCCGCTCAGACTGCTTGGAAGTGGTCCCAGAACGTTCCATCACCGCCTTGGACACACCGATGCAAGTTTGGGTGAATGCATCGTCCTCGTGTTTTTCCAACACGGCCGGTTTGCAACTTGAACTCCACCATGAAGTGGAAGGTTTTGTGACGAGTCTGACCACGGCGGCGAACGGCAGTGCTTGGGCCCTGGTCGACGTCGGCGATGCGTTGGATTCCTCCGCCACACAGCTGGACTACGCCAGCCATGGCCTTGTCGCCAAGGCTGGAAACAAGGTCGGTGCGGCCACCGTCACCCTCGACCAATACCTTGTCGGTTTGGACGTTTTTGCCGATGAAGAAGCGGCCGTCATCCTGCGTGAACGCTGCATTGGTGATGTTTGCACCGTGTCTCAACTCAACGCACTCTCGGGCTACAACGTCTTGCCCGGTGATAGACTCGACATTGAAGTCGCCTTCAACAACCGAGGCATCACCACCTCCACCACGACCGATGCTCGACTGACCATGCCTGACGGAGTGGCCATTACCGAGGAACTTCCCCCTCTTGAGACCTACCAAGCCTACAAGATGTACCAGACATGGGAGGTTCCCAACAGCACCGGCATCGGTCCACTCCAGATTCAATGGGAGGCCGACACGGGGCAACTCAACGCCGCCGATGCCAATTTCCAGAACAACATCGGGAGCATTGAATTGTTCGTTGGCCGATTGCCGACCCCGGTGGCTCCCGAACCCATCGGCCTGACCCAAGAGACCATTCTCATCAACGCCAGTGCGAGTTACGACGAAGATGGAGGCAATGTTTCATGCGAATTTTACGTGCCCTTCGACGACGGTACGAGAACATGGGATTACGAACGAATTGTATCTCCAACCTGCCTCCTCGAATACACTTGGATTGACGATGGCGTTTACCCGGTTCAGATCACCGTCGAGGACGAAGAACGGGATGAGACGGTCATGGTGCTCAACGTCACCGTCCAAAACCGGGACCCGGAGATAGAGGTGCGAAGTCAACGAACTGAAGCCAAGGTCGAATACCCCATCACGCTCTATGCGTACGCCAACGATTCGGATTCAGAGAAGGTTTGGCCGGGCGTGGTTGACATCTACTGGCCGGGGGCTAACTGCAAGGAAGGCTACTACACTCGAGTGTGCACCACGACCTCAACCACCGAGGGCTGGAAGACCTTCACTGCTATCGGCACCGACGACGACGGTGCGGTGGCATCAGCAACCTTCGACGTCAAATTCACCAACATCAGACCGCACAGTCTCAACGTGCAAATGCTCGGCGATGATGGCCCCATCACCATGGATGCTCAAGACACATGGCACGTTGAGGAGGACCAGACGGTCACGGTCAAAGGCCAAGCCCAAGATTCCGTGGACGACATCAACGACTTGACGCATACGTGGTGGCCGGACGATGCACAACCCTCACTGATTCGTGTCTTTGATGGACGAACCTCCGAGTACGAGATGGTTTGGTTGGAGGCCGGACTCCACAAAATGCGACTCGAAGTCACGGACTCCGAAGGCGCCACGAGTGGAATTGAGGAACGGTGGGTGAGCGTGCAGAACGTACCGCCAACCATTGAACCGATTGCTCCCGTGCTCCCTGTGGCAGAAGGGCAGAGCATCCGAGTGTCTGGCTCATCAACCGACACGCCGTCGGACGTCGACACCCTCGTGCGTTGCTGGGACATCGACCCGAGCATGGATTCGGATGATTTCGGCAGCGCCGACGACGATTGCGATGTCATCGGAAATAACTTGACGATCTCCTGGAATCGAAGCGGCACCCACAAACTCGTGTACCACGTTACCGACAACGACGGCGCTCACACCAGCGAAGTGCTCGAAGTCCTTGTGCTCAACACACCCCCCATCGTCCGTACAGCACCGTTTTCGTGCATGGCCTACGAGGCGTGCTTGCTCGATGCCAGCAGCACACTTGACGCACTGAACGATGTGAATGACCTCACCGTAGCATGGGACATTGATATCAACGACGACAGCAATGAGGACGGCATTCCCGACAACGACGCCGACTTGATTGGAAAGACCGTAACCTACACCTTCAAGCGCGATGGACTCCAATCCGTGAAAGTCATGGCTTGGGATGAGGACCCTGAGCGTCCTGGAACGAAGGTGATCACCTTCGCCGTTCTGCCTGCAGACCGCACCCCCATCGAGAACATCGGGGCCGCTTTGGTTGGCGAAGAGGCCAACCCCCTTGCTCAACTCGGCCTTCTGGGCTTGATGTTGCTGCTCGTGGTGCTGTTCGCACGACGACGCCATCGTGTTGAGGCCAACGAGAGCGTATGGGACGAGGTGTCCGGTGCCCTGACAGGAGATTTGTTCACGGACCGAGAGGAACGCCTGCGTCAAAAACAACCCGAAGGTCCTCCGCCTGATTATTTGTTCCAACAAGCCATGCAAAACGCGCCCTCAACCGGTGCGGTTGGACCCCCACTCCCCGAGAGTGGACTCCCCGAAGGATGGAGCATGGAGCAATGGGAACACTACGGCCAACAGTGGCTTGATTCACAAGGATGAATCAGTCCAGAGAGGACATTCTCTTTTGTATCAGAACTGCAACCTCGTTTTATGTTCGGACGGACATGCCAAGCCGCCTTCCTCGTCGCCCTCTTCCTCACCTCGTTGGGCATGGGCGTTGTAGAATCGTCGATTCGGCTTGATGAAACGCCACCTCAACAACATTCTCAGGGTGGGAATGCTGTCGTGGATGTACCCAGCTGGAGGGTAGGTGATGAATGGACCTATGAAACTCGGTTTGATGTCGCCCAACTCCTTGCGCAAGCCAATGTTTCAGCAAGTTTAAACACACTAACGGGAGATACTGATTACGAAATTGAAGACATCTTCTTCATCACTGTTGATGGGATTCAAACCTTAGCTTACAAGATGAAAATCGAGGGAGAATTCTCTTCAGGAAACAGTGGAGCCACACTCGAAGGCGTGAGCGGAAGACTCACCATTGATTACACGGGTGAGGACATTATTCGTGTTCGAGACCTTGCTGTCATCTATTCCGATTTTGAACTTGACGTCGACTTTGCACCGTTCAATCTGGGGTTCTTGTCGCAAAAGCTTGCAACAATTTCCTTCGACACCTACTACGACCCTCCGAAAGAAAAGTACGATTTCCCAATACGAACAGGGGACCAATGGTACATGCCCTTCATGTCCGGAACCAGCGTGAGTGGAACCTCGGATTATTTTGACCCGAGTGAATTCGACACCAACGGCGCTGAAAACAATTCGTGGCAAGTTACAGCAGACGGCATTCCAACCGAGGATGGCCTCAACATCAAGTACGGAGGATGTGACGATTCATACAAAATCAACGAGTGGAACGCAACCGGTGTAAGTGCAGGATTCAACTGGTACTGTCCAGCGGTTCGCTTTAATTCATGGATTCGAATCTCGAATTCGGCTGGATTCACCATCGATTGGCTCTTGAAGACCTACAACCCAGCGGACTCCAACAGCGTCATCCCTGGCTCATCCCCCGGAGGACGCAACACCCAAATTCACGTGAGCACCGCTGCTACGGCGACCTTACCCGATGCCATTGAACAGATTTCCATTGAATACAGCGTAGCCGGCTCCCCCAGTATTCCCATCAAGAACACCAACCTCCAACTCCGCTATGAAATCGCGGACACCATCCTCAATCCAACCACTGACAACAACGGTCAAGCGCAAATCTCGCTCAACGTCTCTGACGAGGTTGACGACACACCTTCCAGCGACGATTACACCAGCAACGGGATTGTGGTGTTTGACCCGGTAGCCGATATCGTCGGCACCACCACCGTGGTGCAAGATTTGAGCGTGGTCGGTATTGACCTCGTAGCCCAAGCCAGTTCGGTGATCGTGGAACGGACCCGCAACAACGCCACTTCGACCCTTGGTGCCGCCATCGGCTACAATGCTCTGCCGGGCGATGTGCTCAGTTTCTCTCTACCGGCCCAAAACCGAGGCGTCCTCACGGCCCCCTCCACCTTCATGGAAGTTGAAACACCGGACGGTGTTATTTCGCGGAGTGCTCTCACAACCATTGCGCCGTACGCTGAAGAGCGGATCTTGGTGGACTGGTCGGTCCCAGCCGACATGCAGATTGGAACAGCTCAACTCAAGTTCACGGTCGACCCAGACGAGAACGTGACCGCCGACGCTAACCGCAGCAACAACGACGCCTCAATTCCCATCTTCATCGGCCGTGCACCAAACGCTTCTTTGGTGGTGGATGAAGGAAAATATACCTTTGAAAACGTCACGCTCAACGCTACGCAGAGCTTTGATATCGACGGCGGCGATGTGGATTGTCGCTTCGAAATTGAATCTCGAGCAGGCCTCATTGATGTCATTGAGGCACCCGGCTGTTGGACCCAATGGAACTGGTCCAACAGCGGCTCTTGGAGTGTCAAGGTCTTGGTGATTGACGAAGAGTTGGACACCGACGAAGTGGTGGTTGACGTGGTGGTCTTGAACCGTGCACCGACGTTCAATTTGACTCATCCGGAATCGGTTGAGGTCGAATCACCCATCACCATCCAAGCCGTTGACATCGAAGACATTGATACCTCCTCGCCTACCGGTCAACAAGTGACCGTCTCATGGCCCGGTCTTGACTGCGACGAAGGTACGACGCAGCCCACGTGCACCTTCACACCCATGTTTGAAGGACCGTTGAACATCACCGCCGTGGCCACCGATGACGATGGAGAAACCACGACACACACCAGCGAGGTGCTCGTGCTTAACGTGGCACCAACCCTCTCACCGCCCTCGCTGTTCAAAGGTGGCGAAGAAGTTCTTCCCGATGAGAACGGGACCTGGCATCTCAACGAAGATGAAGTGGCGCTCTTGAGGGCAACCGCTAGCGACACCTCCAACGACGAAGGCACGGTCATCATCGAATGGCACCCCTCCCTGGATGATGAGAATTGGACCATCTCCAGCATTGGTGTTTCCTCCTCCGAAGCTGTCTCGTGGAACACTTCGGGAATGCACACCGTTCAGGTTCGTGCCATCGATGCGGACGGAGCGTCTTCAGAGATTCAACAGGCGATGGTGATGATTCACAACGTACCGCCAAGCGTCACGGGCTTGCCCGGCAACACACCGGTGTTCGAAAGCGATCTTCTGAACTTGACCGTGGTTCCGTCCGATACTGCATCGGACATGGCGACCTTGGAGGTTTGTTGGGACCTTGATGCGAACATTGACACCAACAGCGACGGGATTTCTGACAACGACTGCGAAATGATGGGCACCAACATTGAGCCATCTTGGACCACACGTGGAGTCCGCATGATCACCGTCACCGTGACAGATGACGACGGCGCTACGGCCCAACAGAGCATGAACGTGAGCGTGTTGAACCTCCCCCCCACCGCCATCATCTCCGAAATTTCTGTGCTCGACGACCTTACGGAAGGCGACAACCTCACGCTCTCAGGAACAGATTCCATCGAAACAGCGAGTGACAAAGAGAACTTGGTCTACGAGTGGGACAGTTCCCACCTTGACACCGACCTCGACGGTCAAAAGACCGGCGATGTGGATTTCACGGGTCCAACTTGGACCGTTGAAGACCTGCCAGCAGGGACATGGATTTTCACGCTCACCGTGACCGACGACGACGGTGAATCAACCCAAACCGAAATCACCGTGTTGGTCGCTGAAGCACCACCGGAGGGTATCCTTCAGAGCATCACCAGCACCATCGGCACCACCACAACCGCCGTCATTGGCCTTCTGGCGTTGGTCATCGTCGGTTTGGTCGTGTTCCTGTTGTTCACCCGGCGAGGTGCAAGCACATCCGAAGATTATGGCATGTTTGAGCAGAGTCAGTTTGCCGCTTCCCCGAAGACGATGGAGCCGCTGCCCGCTTCAGAGCCAGCCGCAACGGTTCAAGCAGCCCAACCCGCACCTGCGTCGGTTGCTTCCCCCATGGAGGCGGCTCCGGCGGTCAACACCGGCCCACCGCTTCCTGCCTCTGGACTTCCCGCTGGATGGACAATGGAACAATGGAATTACTACGGAGAGCAATGGTTGGCTGCAAATCAGCCCGCACCGGCCCCCGTTCAACCCATAGTTTCACAAACTCCACCAACCCCTGCCTCCAATCAGTTGCAGTCGTTGCTTGACGACTTGGACTTCTGAGGCAGATGGACATGGGAAGTTTGTGGAATTTTTTTGGATTGCCCGACCCGGAAGGAACCTCCCCCGACTCAGCGTCCCCCCCGCCTCAAGCAGCTGCTGCGCAACAACCCGTTTCATTGACGGCGAACCAACCCGAGGAAACGCTCGCCCAATCTCCGTCGCCTGCCCCGACGCTCCCGGTCAACCAGGAACCTGACCTCAGTCGATTGCGAACGCCGCCATTGGGTTGGAACGGCCCAGTCACCCCCGACGGAGAGGCCTTCCACGACCTTGGTGTTGAGCGGCAACGCCGACCTCAACTCCCCAACAAGGCACTTCGGTACATCGCCCCCGACGTCATGAAACGCATACCCACCACGGCCATGCTTGAACGGGTCTTGCAGGGTGATACAGCGATCGTTGATTTGCGTTCGCTGGTTCACATGGAAAGTCATCAAATGGCGTGTCGAAGGGAAATCAAGCACATGGCCGACCACGCTCGAGTTAGCGTCTTTTCGTTGGATTCGGAGGATAAGTTGTTGATGATTCCCGGACAAAATGTCGTGGTTGACATGCAAAAACACGAGTTGGGGTTAACGCCCCTGCTTTGACCATCACCGTGTTGACGCCAGGGTCTCAAGAAAGGTCATCGCCTCTCCCGCGAACCCAAGAACGGTGCTTTCTGCGCCCTCAACCAAATGTGCATGCTCACCCATGGGACCGTGAAGGTCGTAACCTCCTGCTTTTCCTTTCCATGAATCTGAGGACAACAATTTGTCAAGTTGTTCATCGGTCAGGTCGGGAATGGAGACGACAGAAGCTTCGCACCAGTAATGCCAGGTGCCGTTCCAGCGAACACCGGTCGCCGACCAAACTTGGTGGAGTCGCCCACTGAGGCGATGAAGCATGATGGCTGCGTGCATTTTGTCCCGTGGCTTGCCCATGCTCAGCGAATGGTCGTCCGGGTCGCTTAGCATCGTGTCAGCGACGATGACAAGCGGGCTTTCTGTAGGTGGCAAAGCCTCAGCCTTCCGCTGACAAATCGTCAACACTTGGTGTTCAACGGTTCCCGTTGGAGGCGTTTCATCAACCCCCGGTAGACCTTCATGCCGGAGACTTGGAAAAAGAGGGCTCAGCAAGGCATAACGACGCTCAGAGTTGGAGGCCAACCACACGTCCATGCCCCAAACTGCGGCACGGGGACTTTGGAGATTACCCATCAAATGCGTGGGTGATATTGAAGAATCGGAAGGTCCACCGAGAAACGAGTGAGCACCCATGTCCGAGATGGAACGAATCCCAACCCACATCGAAGGCCTTGATGAGAAAATGCAGGGCGGCATTCCGCAGGGCCACATTTGCATTGTGGCTGGCGCCTCCGGTGCCATGAAGTCCAGCCTGACATTTTCGATGCTCTACAACGCCGTTCTCTACGGCGAGACCAGTGGAATTTACGTCACGCTTGAGCAAGGTAAGGATTCTCTACGCTCTCACATGGCCAACATGGGCATGAACGTTGACGACCCTCGTGTGCGCAACCGAATCGCCATCATCGACCTCGCTGACCTTCGCGTTCAACTGGACGAACAAGGCATGAGCAACCGAGTGGACTGGATGGGCCAACTCATCAAGCAGTTGACCTCATACCGCCAATCCATTGGCTTCGAATTGCTGGTGTTCGATTCCTTGGGTGCCTTCTTCACCTTGACCAAGATGGAGAACCCCCGCGACGAAATTTTCCGCTTGTTTGAAGCGGTTCGACGGTTGGAGCTGACCTCGTTCTTTATCTGTGAAATGACCGGTGAAGACCACAAACAGTTTGGCGAATACGGTGTTGAAGATTACCTTTCAGACGGCGTCATGCATCTGGTGATGGAGCGCCATGGCGACGATGTCTTCCGTAAACTCGGCATCGTCAAGATGCGCCATACCAACCACCTGCTTGGCTACAAACCGTTCAACTGGAAAGAAAACGAGCAGCGATTCACCATCGTTTGAAATCATTCAACCGTGACGGATTTCGCTAGATTTCGAGGACGGTCCACGTCTCGTCCAAGTTTCAAGGCCGTTTCGTAAGCCATCAACTGTAACGGGAGCACCGTGAGCAGTGGCGTCAACCATGGGTGGATGGCTGGAACGGCAATGGACACATCACCTTCTGCCCCGATGGGGTCGCCTTTTTCGTGAATGAGGATGATTTTTGCACCCCGGGCTTTACATTCGTGCAGGGCAGACATGGTCTTCTCCTTGAGGTGGTCATTGGGAGCGATCATCACGACTGGACTGCCTTCCTCTAGCAAGGCTATCGGCCCGTGCTTCATCTCTCCAGCAGGATAGGCCAAACAGGGAATGTAAGCCAGTTCCATCAATTTGAGAGCGCCTTCTTTGGCCACAGG
>MDSZ01071326.1_pt1 | contig 11245 bp, 11 predicted proteins | sample 811201 | NCBI WGS metagenome assembly MDSZ01 (sample SAMN05326647, study PRJNA326480) | marine metagenome | isolation source: seawater | place: Indian Ocean: North | collected 2010 | reverse complement strand
ACACCAGGTTACATTTCTAATGAAGCTACTGGATGTTCTCAAGGTGAAACTCCTATAGGAGCTGCTGGTTGTGCAGGTACTTTTGATTATTCTGTTAATGTAAAAGGAAATCCTCTTAAAGGAATTCCTTATGATAAATACACTTTCAGAGTAACTTATGAAGCTGATATGTTCGGTGAGCCAGTGTGGATAACTGCTGTTCACTCATATACAGGTGATTTTTCAGCTTCAGGCATTCAAAGAGCATTGGATAGAGTTCCTTCAAGAGAAGTTACTAATATCTCTGCTTCTTGGTGGAGTGACGACTACAAGACTAGTGTAAGAGCTTACATTTCTAATCTATTTGATAACGATAGAATAAGAGGTATAAGTACTTCTGATGATGAAAGTAACTTTAGAGTTACTGGATCTCCACTTCCTCCAAGAACAATGGGAGTAGATATACGTTATAAGTTTTAACAGATAACGAAATCTTTTAAAACAGGTCAGATTTTCTGGCCTGTTTTTTTTTGCGTATTTATAAAGTAAATTTTCCTATAGAATGCCTTCCCTTAAAGAATTATGAAGCCAAAACGAACTAAAATTATTTGTACGATAGGTCCTGCTACAGAAAAACTTAATGATCTTAAGAGACTTCATATTGCAGGTATGAATGTAGCTAGAATAAATATGACCCATTCTGACCATAAGTCTGCGAAAAATATAATTAAAAGAATTCATAAACTTAATTCCTCATTAGAAAACCCAATTGGTATTCTTCTTGATACCCAAGGTCCAGAAATAAGAACGGGAGATACCAGTGAAATTATAGATCTGTCTCCTGGAGAAGAGGTATCTTTTACTGTAAGAGACGGTCTAGATGTTGAATCTACTTCTATACATGTAAATTACGAAGAACTAATAGATAGTGTAAAGGTTGGTGGAACAATAACAGTGGATAATGGGCTGATGAACTTCAAAGTTCTAAAGAAAAGTAATAATAAAATAGAATGTAAGGTTTTAGATGGAGGTAAATTAAAAGGTAAAAGGCATGTTAATCTTCCAGGAATAAGAATTAATTTACCTTCAATCACTGAAAAGGATAAAAAAGATATCTTATTTGGTTTACAACAGAAAATAGATTTTATTGCACTTTCTTTTGTCAGAGACGAGAAAGATATTCAAGATTTAGAAAATTTTTTAGGGGCAAAGAGGAAGAAAGTAAAAATAATAGCCAAAATTGAAGATCAAGAGGGATTAAAGAATATAGATTCAATTGCAAAAGTTTCTGATGGAGTTATGGTAGCTAGAGGAGATCTAGGAATAGAAACAGACTTAGCCAACCTTCCAAATATACAAAGAAAGATTATGCATACTTGTGCAAAACTAGGCAAAAGATCAATAGTAGCAACTCATCTTTTGGAATCAATGATCGAGAACTCTTCTCCTACAAGAGCTGAAGTTACAGACATAGCTAATGCAATTTACGAAGATGCTGATGCTGTTATGTTGTCAGGTGAAACGAGTATAGGAAAATATCCTATTGAATGCGTGAACTTCATAAGCAGAATAGCATCCCAAACTGAGAAGTATCCTACCTTGGGATATGAAAAAGATTTGATCTTGAATACAGACTGGGAACACTTAGGAGTAGCTGTTAAACAAATTGCTAAACAGATAAAGGCTAGTGGAATAATTTCCATAACTAGGTCTGGTTACACAACAGAAGTCATTTCAAATTCTAAACCTGGTAATATTCCTATTTATTCATTTACAAATTCTTCTAATACCCATAGACAGTTATCGCTTTATGGCTCAGTTCAGAATTTCAAATCTAGCATCTCTGAAAATCATGAAAAAAATATTTCTAAAATACTTAAAATGTTAAAAAAACGCTTAAAATCTAAAGATAATTTAAAATTTGTGGTAATTTCAGGGGCGCTTTCTGAAGTTTCGTCTGATGCCATAGAAATTAGAAATATTTAAATAGATATGAAAAAATTAAAAATCATCCTGCCAGCTTTAATATTATTTACATCATCAGCTTTTAGTGAATTTAATCCAGATTTAACCTTGTCTGCAGATAACTCTCCAAAAACTTATATGAGTTATAAGAATTACAATAAACCTAAAAATACAGAGAGCGTTAAGTCTAGAACAATACAAATAGAGTTAGGTTCAAATGTTCTTAATGCCAAGACCAAGCTTTGGAATGATTTCTTTAAAATAGATAGCCGATTAAACGTGCTATCTTCTTTTCCAAGTTCATCTATAAATTTAACTCTAACGGAAAATTTGGCTATACCCGAAAATAGATCAATTATTAGAAGCATGCATCATTTTTGGGATATCCAAATTGGAGTGGGTAAAAGTTGGTTGATTAAAAAGGATATTACGAGAGTATCACTTCCTTTTACATTTATAGAGAAGAATGCCAATTGTGTTCACAATGGAGTACTTATCTTTGATATTCAATTAAATGAAATTAGTAAAGGTTATTTTCAAATAGGAGGTGAGACTTGTCTTTATTTCAAATATGATTTTATTGGAGAAATTAATATCGAAGTTGAAGATAAAGACTATAACGAAAAGGCAGTTAACGAATATAAGTTATGGAAAACAAATCAATTTCCAATTAAATCTATAACTTCATTAGGAGATTCAAGTAAATCTTTTGGGGCAGAAAAGGAAGTTAAACCAATGTTTATGTCAGTTTATGGTTATTTTGATGGAAAAAATCATTACCGAGGAGGTTGCTCAACTAGATGGGGCAGATATCCTCACTGTTCACAAATGCTTTTACCTTCCTATTCGCTTGCAAAAAGTATTTATGCATCTTTAGCTCTAGATGAACTGGAAAAGAATTATCCTGGAATAAGAAAAGCAAAAATAATTGATCATGTTCCGGAATGCTCAAATAAAAAATGGAAGGGTGTAACTTTTGAACATGCTCTTGATTCTGCTGTTGGTCACTATAGAAATGAAAAACATCCTTTAGATGAAGCACTTATATCTGAGAGAGGCTTTTTCACCTCCTTAACACATGCAGAAAAAATAAAGCTAGCCTGTGGTTTATTCTCAAAAAAAGATAAACCAGGTAAAAAGTTTGTTTACCATTCAACTGATATTTATATTTTAGGAACTGCTTTAAACAACTTCATTAAATCTGCTAACTCACCAAATTCTGATCTTTATGAAGATATCATGAAACCTCTATGGGACAACTTAAGTTTAAGTCATGCACTAAATAAGTCTCAAAGGACAGCGGACTCCATAAATCAGACGTTTACAGCTTGGGGTCTGTTTTTTCTTTCTACGGATATAGTTTCTATTGGAAATTATCTAAGAAACATAGCTGAAGAAAATCCCCAAACTCTTATGGGTTCTTCTTTGCAACTAAATAATAAAGATAGAGGATTAGATGCGTTTTCTGGCATAAAGTTTTACAACAATGGTTTTTGGGCAAGAAAATTACCTGGATTTCAAGTTGGCTGTAAACAAGATGTCTTCATTCCATACATGGAGGGCTACGGAGGAATTGTGGTTGCATTAATGCCAAATGGACATTTGTATTATTTTTTCAGCGATGGCGATCAGTTCTCTTGGTCAAAAGCTGCAAAAGCCTCCAGTAAGATCAAATCTTTTTGTGAATCATGAATACATTTTTTATTGGAGCTGCCCAGTTAGATCTATCTAGTACAGATAACTTTGACTTACTTATACAAAAATCGAGGTCATATATAGCAAGATTTCCTTATCTAGAAATGTTAGTTTTTAGTGAATTGGCCGTAGGGGGTGGAAACGCCCATAATGATAAACATTATCTAGATAGATATTTTGAAAAATTATCTTCCTTGGCAAGTGAGCTTGATATATGGTTAGTTCCAGGTTCCTTTTATGAAAAAACAGATAAAGGTATATTTAATACTAGCCCTGTTTTTAATAACAAAGGTGAACTGGTAGCTAAGTCTGAAAAAGTATTTCCTTTTTTACCTTATGAAATTGATGTCAATTCAGGAAGTGAGGTTTGTGTTTTCGAGATACCAAATAGAGGGCTAATGGGTATTCAGATTTGTTATGATCTTTGGTTTCCAGAGACATCTAGAGCATTAGCCGTAAAAGGAGCTGAGGTAATTTTACACCCAAGTCTTACTGATACTTGTGATAGAGATCTAGAAAAATCTATGGTTAGAGCAACAGCTGTTCAACAACAATGTTATTACATTGATGTCAACTCAGGTGGAAGTCAGGGTTGCGGACAATCTATGGTTGTAGGTCCTGAAGGAGAAATAATTCATGAAGCCAGTATAGGTGAAGAGCTGATGTTAATAGAAGTTGATTTCGATAAAGTAAGAAGAGTAAGAGAAAGAGGAGTAAAAGGTTTAGGACAGCCCCTAAAGAGCTTCAGGGATAATGAAAATATCTCAAAAATAATGAATAATATAAATAAAGAAGAATATCTTTCGACATTAGGTAAGCTAAAATTACCAAAAAAGGAGAAAAAGTAAATGAGTAGTAATCATGGAAAATGGAAGAATTCTGATATAAGAGCTCTGACATTAGGAGAATCTCATCATTTTGTTTCAACTAATATGCATAGTTATGGAAACGCTGAATGGTATAAGTGGTTTTTTAGTAATGGAACTCGCTTAGCAATTTTTGGAGTATTCATTTATGCTTACGGTAAGGGAGATTTAGTAAGCTATAGCGACTTAACTAAAGCAGAAAAGATAGGCTCAGTTCCTTTAAAACTCGACTCTATTAAAGCAACTCTAAGAGAAGCAATATCTTTAGGATTCTTAAAATCCTATAAATCAGAAGAAGATAAGAGAGTTACTTTATATCAATTTAATCCAGATTTAATGCAAGAAATTGGTGATTGGTGTTTTGAGACAAGAAGAAACAGAATGTATGAGATGGCTCTTTTTGTTTCAGAAGATACAACTCTTGAAATAAACAATAGGTTAAAGGGCACTATAAGAAGAGAATGGATTGAAAGTATTAATAATTTTGTTGGAAGTATAGCTTTAGCTGTTAAAGAAAAATATGGAGATGAGATGGAAAATGTCACTCCAATAGATATCCACAAGTTGGAAAAACGACTAAAAAAATAGCTTAATAATTTACCCACGATATTAATTGTCTTTCGGAAGATGATTAATACAATTCTTTATGCATGCTTCCTAGTTTTTCACCCCTTTTTGGGAACAGGAATCATTAGGGCTAAGTGTAGCTATATCAAGGATGAATATGGCTATACTTTGGCCCTTAAAGTATCATTGGTATTGGGAGAGTTAATGATATGAAACCTTTAATCGCATTTTTTTTAGTTTTCTTTTCACTTACTTCTATTTCAAAAGAAATAGAAAGACTGCCTTCTGGAGTTCCAAATTTGAATGGAGTATGGCAAGTTATGAATACTGCAAATTTTAACTTAGAAGCTCATTCTTCTTCTGCAGCACTTCAGATGGTTGAAGGACCTGTTGTTCCTATACCACATCCAGATATAGTTGCATTAGGAGCAGTGGGATCAGTTCCTGGAGGTCTATCAGTTGTAGAAGGCGGAGAAATACCCTATAAAAAGAGAGCTCTAAGAAAAAGAGAAAATAATAAAGCTAACTGGTTAAAGTTAGATCCCGAGATAAAATGCTACTTGCCTGGAGTACCCAGAGCCAATTACATGCCTTATCCTTTTCAAATTTTTCACAGTGAAGAAGCTATATTCTTTTCTTATCAATATGCAGGTGCAGTAAGAAATATATATTTAGAAGACCCAGGTCCAGCTCCTGTTGATTCATGGATGGGACAATCATGGGGTTATTGGGAAGACGATACATTTGTAGTAGAGGCTTCAGGCTTTAATGATCAAACTTGGTTTGATAGATCAGGAAATTATCATAGTGATAAATTAAAGGTAACAGAAAGATATACTCTCAAAAATTATCATGTCATTGAATATGAAGCTGTCATTGAAGATGAAGAAATTTTCACCGAACCTTGGAAGATAAAAATGAACCTTTATAGAAGAACAGGTCAAGATGCACAAATAATTCAATTTAAATGTGTAGAGTTTGTAGAGGAGCTTATGTATGGTAAGTATAGAGCTAAATAATAAAGTAGTTTTAGCACTGTTTTGTACTTTATCTTTGTGCATAAATTCCAAAGAAATTAAAGCAAAAACCTGGTTTGGTGACCCTAACTTGCAAGGCATTTGGACAAATGCATCACTTACGACTTTAGAAAGACCAAGTCATTTAAGATCCTGGGAAGTTACTGAAGAAGTTGCATTTAAAGAATCTCATAAAGCACAAAAGGAATCAGAAGCCTATGATAACTCACTAGAAATTGGTGAAGAGATAAAAGCCTCTAGAGATCCTGGTGGTTACAATGCAGCCTGGATGGACCAAGGCTATAAATTCTTTAAAATAAAAAATAAATATAGAACCTCAGTTATAGGTTATCCTAAGAATGGAAGACTTCCTTGGGATCCAAAAAAATCAAGAGCATTCTTTCAAAAACTTAGCCCTAAAGGCATGAAAAGAACAGATCACCCAGAACTTAGAGGGGCAGGAGAAAGGTGTATAGTAGGTTTCGGGTCAAGTGGCGGACCGCCCATGATGAATGTTCTTTATAACAATCACTATCAAATTGTTCAGTCTCCAGGATATGTAATGATTATGGCAGAAATGATACATGACACTAGAATCATAAGACTTAATAGTAAGCACCTTCCTAAAAGCATGAAGCCATGGTTAGGTGATTCTATAGGTTTCTGGGAAGGAAATACTTTAGTGGTTGAAACTACAAATTTCCATCCTCAACATCAGTTTAGGGCTGGATTAAGGCATAGGTTTGTAATTACCGAGAATGCAAAAATAACAGAAAAATTTACTAGAATTTCTCAAAATGAGATTATTTATCAATTTTTTGTTGATGACAAAGATGTTTACAATGATGTTTGGGCTGGTGAGATGGTTTTAGCTGCAGACGAAGATAGAATCTACGAATACGCTTGTCATGAAGGCAATTATGCAATGGAAAATATACTAGCTGGAGCTAGGGCTCAAGATTAATATGAATAAAATTTTTATAGCACCCTTTTTACTTTTTATCGGAGTTTTATTTAGCTCTGAAGCTAAAACTACTTGGTTCGGTGATCCAAACCTTCAAGGTACCTGGTCAAACCAAAGCCTTACAAGTTTAGAGAGGCCAGATGAGATTGAAGAGTTGATTATTTCAGATCAAGACGCAGCAAGATATGCTTATTATTATCAACAGTTTCTTGAGGCCGCAGACGGAGAGTTTGAAGTAGGAGAAAAAATACAAGCAGCAGATGATCCAGGGGGATACAACACAGAGTGGATGGATCCTGGAACTCAACTTCTAAAAATTGAAAACAAATATAGAAGTTCGGTAATCACGTATCCTGAAGATGGAAAATTACCAAGAAAGCTTTGGAGATGGGCTATTAATGGGCCTCTTACTTTTTATAAAATGTTTATTAGAGCTGATCATCCTGAAGAAAGAAGTTTAGGAGAAAGGTGCATAGTAGGTTTTGGTTCAAGTGGTGGACCTCCTATGTTAAATGTTTTATACAATAATAATTACCAGATAGTTCAATCTCCAGGTTATGTTGTTATTTTGGTAGAGATGAATCATGATGCAAGAATAATTAAGATTGATGGGCAACACAATCCAGAAAATATGAAGCCATGGTTAGGAGATTCTGTAGGCTATTGGGAAGGTGATACTCTAGTCGTTAAGACTAAAAATATGCATCCTCAACAACAGTTTAGGGCAGGAATAAGACACCAGATATTTATCTCTGAAACTGCCGCTATAGAAGAAAGATTTACTAGAACATCTCAAGATGAAATTCTATATGAATTTATAGTTAACGATGATAAGTTTTACAATGATATCTGGAAAGGAGAAATGCTGCTTAGAAAAACTAATGGAAAAATTTATGAGTATGCTTGTCATGAAGGAAATTATGCAATGGAAAATATATTAGCTGGAGCAAGAGCGCTGGAGGAACAATAAAATGAAAAATTACATAAGATTAATATTAATTATAGCTATTTCATATTTAACCTCTCTTACCATCAACTCTCATCATGCGTTTACTGCGGAATTTGATGCAAAAGCACCAGTCAATCTAACAGGGAAAATAGTAAAAGTTGAATGGATTAACCCTCATGCTTGGGTTCATGTTGAAGTTATAGAAAATAATAAGAAGACTATATGGATGGTTGAAGGAGGAACTCCTAACACACTTATTAGAAATGGACTAACTAAACAAACCCTTAAACCAGGAACAGTTATAGTGGTTAGAGGATATCAGAGCAAAGGAAAGCTTTGCACCCCAAGATGTAGAGCCAATGGCAGAGATGTAACTTTTCCTGATGGAAGTAAAGTATTTATGGGTTCATCCGGAACTGGTGCGCCTAGAGATGGAGCAGATCCTAGAGAACCAAAAAGGTAATACATGCCTTTTTTAAGACTATTAATAGTTTTATCTTTTTTTTCATTTCAAGCCATAAGTGAAGAAGATCATGACGAGGATCATTCCGAAGTCCATGATGTCATGGCTTATGTATTAGATCCAGCTGCTAGGGGAATATGGAATTTTTCTGGTTCATATATAACGGAAGATGGTGAATTTAGACTTGAACCCACTACTGATGAAGGATGGAAAAAAATAATGCAATCAGCAAAGGTGATTTCTGAAACTTCATATCTACTTTCTTTGCCCAGCAGGTCTGAAGGAAGACCTTTATGGTTATCATTTTCTTCTTCTCTAAAAGTAGTGGGTGAAAAGGCTTTCGATGCAGCTGAAGCTAAAAATACAGAGGAGTTGTTTAAAGTAGGCGCTGAGTTATATCAAGTTTGTGTTGCTTGTCATAACGCATATTGGATCAAAGACTAACACCGAATGATATTAGAATTTTGTAAATGGTTAGCATCTACTAAATGGAGTATTGCACTTCATGAATCACTTTATATGTACCCTTGGATTGAATCTGCACATGTATTGTCTATATGTTTATTTATAGGAATATTATTATTTGTAGACTTAAGGTTATTGGGTAAGGGTTTTACATCTATTCCAATATCAAAAGTAAATAGTTCATTATTGCCTTGGTCTATTTTTGGTTTTGTTCTAATGGTAATTACTGGTTTGCTGTTATTTTATGCAATTCCAGTAAGAAATTATCATAATATTTTCTTCAGATTTAAGCTGCTTTTAATCATCTTAGCAGGAATCAATATGTTCTTTTTTCATAGAAAAATGAAGCAAGAAGGACATCTTTGGGATGCATCTGATTCTATCCCTAAGTCAGTTAAGAGATCGGCTTTCGTTTCTCTTTTTCTTTGGGCACTAGTTATAATTTCTGGAAGGATGATTGCTTATAATTGGTTTGATTGCGATATCCAGCCACAACCAAACTGGGTTAACTTTATTGCCTCTTGTGAACTAAATGTCAATGAAATGGAATTATTTTAGATATGTTTAACGAAAAATTATTTTTCTTCTTTGATGATTTAGAACAAGGATTCATAGGGAGTTTTGTTAGGGATTCTTTATGGTTATTTCCAGCTATTGAAGCCATACACTTGATAGGTTTGGCTATTTTGGGAGGATCAGTTTTAGTTAATGATCTAAGACTGATGAGGTTTGTTTTAATTAACAAATCTACTATTTATATTCTAGATCAAACTATGAAATGGTTTTATATAGGCCTTTTTGTATTAATCTTAACTGGTGTACCACTATTTCTTAGTGAAGCTATAAAATGTTTCTATAGCCGAGCCTTTTGGATAAAAATAAGCTTTCTCATTGTAGGTATATTTTTTACTTTATTTATAAGAAATCGTTTGATTAGAATAGGAGCTAAAGAAAATTTTAGCTTGAAGGTAATCGGTTTTATTTCAGTATTCATATGGGCCATAGTAGCTGGTTCTGGAAGATGGATAGGTTTTTCTTAAAAGTTATAAACTAATGAAAAAATCAAATCTCTCATTAAAGGTTAGATTAGGATATGGAATTGGAGACACTGCAATTTGTCTTTATTGGAGCGGGGTAGGGCTTTATCTTCTTTATTTTTACACAGATGTTGTAGGCATTTCTCCTGAGCTAGCAGGAACTATATATCTAATCGGAATGATGTGGGATGCTCTTACAGATCCGTATATGGGCTATATAGCAGAAAGAACCAGGACTAGGTGGGGAGTTTACAGGCCTTATCTATTATTCGGAAACATACCTTTAGCTTTGTCCTTTATTCTTCTTTTTTGGGTACCTCCTTTTGAAGGATTTTCATTATTTTTCTTTTTAGTTTTTGCAAACATACTTCATAGAACATGTTTTACTATTGTTAGCGTTCCCTTTTCTTCCCTTACTCCTAGAATTACATCTGATAGCACTGAGAGGACCAATCTTACTGGATTTAGAATGCTGGGAGCACAAACTGGCACTAACTTGATGGCTCTTTGTGCATTTCCTATTATTCGTTGGGCTGGTGGAGACGCATCGGGACCTGAAGCTGAAGCTCCTGGATTTGTTGCTTTAGCTGCTATTGCAGGCATAACAGCTGTCTTAATTCATGCTATAACCTTTTTAACAGTAAAAGAACCTAAAGACAGTCAGGGTATAGAAAGAGTTAGTGGTAGTTTAATAGAGACTGCTCGCGCGGTATCTAAGAACAACGCCTTTTGGATTGTTTTTTCTGCAATATTAATTATGGGAATGACAACCTTATTTTTTGGAAAGACTCTAATTTATTACACAAAGTATGCTCTAGATTTACATAGTCATCAGGAAACAGTGTTATTTACTAATGGCATTGTGGCTTTCCTGAGCATCCCTTTTTGGTGGTGGGTTTCTAATAAAATTGGTAAGAAAAACACTTGGTTAGTATCTGGTACATTAACGATGATAGCTTTCTTAATTTTTTATGTTTACCCGATAACGACATTAAATGAATTGCTTATTTTGGTAGCTCTAATTGGTGTTGGTTCGGGTGCTGGAGGAATTCTTTTCTGGTCAATGCTTCCAGATACTATTGAATATGGAGAAGTTAATACTGGAATAAGAAGTGAATCTTCCTTATATGGGTTTATGACCTTTGCTCAAAAGAGCTCTATTGCATTAGCTGCTTCTATTTTTACTTTTGTTCTATCTTTCATAGGTTTTGAAGCTAATCAACCTCAAACAGAAGAAACAGTTCAGTCAATGAAAACTATAATGACTCTAATTCCTCTT
>MDSZ01100324.1_pt1 | contig 11247 bp, 14 predicted proteins | sample 811201 | NCBI WGS metagenome assembly MDSZ01 (sample SAMN05326647, study PRJNA326480) | marine metagenome | isolation source: seawater | place: Indian Ocean: North | collected 2010 | reverse complement strand
TGTATGGAGCCATGTACTGCTCAAGCGATTGAAGAGGGTCATCGGACTCAAAAGATTCCGTCAAGCCATTTTTTGAAAACACCTGTACTTGGTTGCCATAGGCTTCTAGTCGCATGAACGGATCGGCACCAAGAAAACTGTAGCGGCCGACCTTCTCGCCCCCAACGACGCTTTCGAATAGACATCCGCTGTCTCCTGAATCAATGCGTGCGAAAGCCGAAAGGGGTGTCAAACTGTCTGCAAAAAGACGCCTGAAAACGGGTACGAGGCGGGAACTTTGGGCGAGTTCGGAAAACCTGTCTTTATCGGGTATGTGCGGCATGGAAGAGGAGGATACCACTACCACGCCCTCAGCCGCTATGATTGCCTCTGGAAGCCGTAAAGATTCAACGATAATATCCTGTGAGCCAATCATGAAGTGCCAACATTGCGATCAACAGGCCGTTTTTCATATCACTGAATTGGAAGCTGGAGAAGTGCGAGAACTTCATCTTTGTGAAGACCATGCGCGCTCCTATCTGAATCAATCTGAAACTGGTCAACACGAGCCATCCGGTACATCTGGAGCGACCGCACCCTTGGGGGTTGGGCAAACGGCAGAAGATTTGTCTGAGATTGATAAAAAGACATGTGGTATGTGCGGTATTTCATTTTTTGAATTTCGTAACCAGGGACGGCTTGGGTGCCCTCATGACTATGTTGCTTTTGAAAAAGAACTTGCACCACTCATTGCAAATATTCATGGAGCAACGGAACATGTTGGTAGAAAGCCCAGTCGGGCTGCGGCAATTGCAATGCCGGATGGAGGATCAGAGGCATTGACGGGTATTATTGGATTGCGATCAGAGATGCAGCAAGCAATCGAACGTGAAGATTATGAAACAGCAAAAGAAGTCAGAGACCGTATTCGTGAGATTGAAAGTACATGGCTTGGATCTCCTCCAGAATCAGCAAATCCATCGGAAGGTACAGAATGAGAATTGAATCGCTTACTGAAACCGTTGGTGAATGGTTGCGAGGTACCGGTCCTGATTCGGACATTGTCATGAGTAGCCGTGTTCGACTCGCTCGTAATATTGCTCACTTCCCATTTGTAGGCCGCGCGACAGAGAAAGAGAGGCTTGATATTGAGTCGCTCCTCCGAGAAAGAATTTCGATGTCGCCGTTTGGTGAGAGTCTCCAATACTTCGATGTTGGTCAACTTGAAGAAATTGATCGTCAGTTTCTTGTGGAACGGCAGTTGATCAGTCGTGAGCACGCCGAAGCCAAAGGTGCTCGAGGTGTCGCTATCGATGGTTGTGAACAAGTTAGCCTAATGATAAATGAAGAAGACCATCTGCGGATCCAGTGCATGCATAGCGGGCTTGATCTCAAAGGTGCTTTTGAGCAGATACGCAATGTCGATGTGGAAATTGAGCAGGTTATTCCCTACGCATTTCACCCAAAGTGGGGGTATCTGACTGCCTGCCCAACAAATGTCGGAACCGGCATTCGTGTCAGTGTGATGCTTCACCTTCCGGCTCTGGGCCTTACTCGTCAAATCGACAAAGTGTTTAGAAGTCTTCATAAGATTTCGCTTGCCGTGCGTGGTCTGTATGGTGAAGGCTCCCAGGCAATGGGAGATTTTTATCAAATTTCAAATCAGACAACACTTGGAAAAACGGAGCAGGAATTGATTGAGCAGGTCAGTGATGTTGTGCCAGTGCTTATTGATTATGAGCGAAGAGCCAGAGAGTTTCTCATCCGTGAAACCCAAGAAAATGTACATGACCAGGTGAGTCGTGCATTTGGTATCCTTCGTACGGCTCAGACGATTAGTGCCGAGGAAGCCATGCAGCTTCTTTCCCGAGTACGTATGGGAGTATTGTTGGGGCTTATCGGTGATATATCACTGCCGGATATCAACGTGCTTCTCGTGCAGACACAGCCAGCGCATTTGCAGAAAATCCGTGGTGCTGAGCTCGATACAAATGATCGCAATATAGAGAGAGCTCGCTATTTGCGGAAACATTTTGAAGGTGCAGAAGAAACCCAAAATTAAGAATTATGTTAGTTTGTTTCGAAGTGCCTGAACAACTTGGGGAGGAACAAAACGCAACAATGCGGTGTCATCAGCAAGTGGTGTAATCTGCTTCAACAGGGATGAGGAAATGTGAGAGTACTGGGCGTCCGCAATGAGGAAGACGGTTTCGATTTCTGGGTCTAGTTTTCTGTTTGCAAGAGTCATAGTAAATTCAGCGTCAATATCAGTAAGTGATCGAACCCCTCTCAATAAAACACTTGCGGACTGATCTCGCACAAACTTCACTGAGAGTCCATCAAAACTGTCCACGCTCACCGATGGCAGGTGGGCTACAGAGTCTCGCACAAGGGCGACTCGCTCCTCGAGAGAAAACATCGAGTGTTTATCTGGATTTATGCCGACACCAACGATAAGTCGCTCGAAAATACGACTGGCTCGCTCGATCACATCAAGGTGGCCGAGTGTGACCGGATCGAAAGAACCAGTATAAACAGCCGAGCGTGAATGTTTTTCTGTTGTCACGGAATAGAACTTTGAGTAGTAGTTTAAGTCAAAAGAGACGTGTCTGATGGCTTAGAAATTGTCGGTTGCGTGAAAATGATTATGGTATGTCAACCGTATTTTGTGCAGAGGTAAGGAAATTAGTCGTGTTGAAGCTGCTGCCACTCCTAGGAATGATCGTGTCGGGGATGATTGCAATCCTCTTTTTAGCAGATCTTGCAGCAGGATTTCCTTTCGGTCGAACGAGTGTTGTCGCGAATGTTGGCTTCGTGCTTTTCAGTGCAATCGTATGTTATCTGAGCTGGAGTTTGATTGAACGTAACGCGAAGTGAAATTAGGCTGCCCGAAGGACAGATCCCTGAAAGGTAGAGGAACTGCTTTGCTGCAACACGATTGGTAAATCAGTAAGCGAAATAAATTCTAGGTTTGTATTTTGGCTTTGGCGATGTGCCCACCGTAGATGCTTGTCGTATCGTTTACGCATCGACAGGAGAGACTCACGCCGCTGCGCCAGATCTACATGGCGAACGAGAAGCCCTTTGTTTTGATTGCAATGAATCAAGCGACCGAATGTTTCGAGAAAAGAGTGGTGGGTTCTTTGTTGTAATGCAAGTTCCCATAAACCCCACAATATACTTCGACATGGCCAGCCTTCTGGGGCTGGGCGTCTCGTTACTCGATGAGTGTCATCGAAGGAGTCAACAGCAATTGTCTTGATGCCTTCTTCCACAAGAGTGTCACGATGACGCAGTGATCCTGATCCATATACGATAACGCTTTCAAGAGATGGCCAGATAGAACGAGATTGTCTTATCAGATGTCGTAATTGCTGTCGTGAATGGGGTCTGTTCTGAGATACATCCAGAGCAAGAGATGGTGGTGAATCAAAACCTGTCTTTTCAACTGCCCGAACAGTCAGAGCAAGCGTTGCGCTTCTCACGATCCATGTGACTGAAATGTTGCTTGCGAGACTTCTGGCCATCCATGCTGCCATTTCATCCTCGGTTATCGACGATGGAATTGGGCAAGTAAGTAGGGCCATTGCTGCCGTTCGGTCCATGTTGTCCCCTCACGCCGTGCATGTTGGCTGGATCATCTCCTCATTCATCCTCATGTATATCGACGCTGTACCTGCTGTTATTCAGCGCAGGCGCCTTGTTGCGACTAACGTGTTGGAGGAGAAGTTTTGTTTTGGAGCGATTGTTCCGAGTGGGCAATTTCAAACGCTACGATGGCCTTCAAAAGGCCGGCTGAGGATGCCTCTTCCGCTTCAGCTGTTGGTTGAAGGCCATGTGCCCGGAGTGCTGCTGACGTCAGAGGGCTAATACTCGCGATATGCCAGGAAGTCATTTTTTTGCCAAAGAGTGCAATTGCAGACTCTGCAATTGCAGGACTCGATACGGTAATCCAATCGATTTTGCTCTGATCAACCATTGATTGTTTTTCAGGTGGAAGAGATGCAATAGGTAACGATCTGTATGCAATCACCTCAGTTACATCGTGCCCCGCTGCTTGAAGTGTTTGAGTAAGCACCTCGCGGCCTTGTTCAGCTCTGACAATGAGGAAGCGGCTAACATGCGGCGTCTTTGATAGAACTGCAGCGAGTGCCTCTGCCTTAAATGTGTCTGGTACGAAGTCACAAACATACCCGGCATCGGACAGAGCTTTTGCTGTGGCCGGACCAACGGCTGCCAGTTGAGCAGATCCCAGCGACCGGCCATCGCGATTATGAAAGTGCATTCTCGATTGGAACGATCGCACACCATTTGCACTGGAGAAGACAAGCCAATCGAAGGAGTCTGCGGCAAGTATTTCTCTATCGAAAGCATCCCACGACAAGGGTGCTGCAATCTGGATAGCAGGAAGATGAATGCTTGTCCCGCCTTGTGTATCAATGAGTTCGCTCAATGATTCTCCTTGGCCTTGAGGACGTGTGATAAGTATGCGTTTTCCAGATAATGGAAGATTTGCTGGTGAAGAACACGGAAGATGTGCCACGTGCCCCAGAATTGCTACAGCAGGAGTTTGCCACGCATGTTTCACACAATCCTCTTCACAACGGCCAAGAGAAGAAATGGCAATTTGTTGATCAGGCCATGAGCAACGGCTTACAACGGTTACCGGAGTGTCACTTGTTTTTCCAGCTTTGAGAAGGCTTTTTGACCAGTGAGCAACCTGATCAACTCCCATGTAGATGGCAATTGTGCCCGTCAGCTCTGCAAGGGCTTGGAAGTCAAGGCTGGATTTTTCCTTATCGGCTTCATGTCCTGTAATCAATGTCACGCTGGAGGCAGACGTTCGGTTTGTAATAGGGATGCCAGCAGCAGCAGCAGCAGCTAAAGCAGCGGTCACTCCAGGTACGATCTCAAATGGAATACATTTCTTCTGAATGGGCTGAAGCTCCTCGGCCAACCTTGCGAAAACAGAAGGGTCTCCGCCCTTCAGCCGAACAACCGAATGTCCTTGGCTTGCCAGATCAACCAGCATATTGCCTACTTCGGTACCCTGATCTACTCCATCTGGAAATGAGCGAGGTATTGGTATTACCTTCGCTTCTGGTGAAATGGTATCGATTATTTCCTGAGGCACGAGCGCATCATGAACGACGACATGGGATTCTTGAAGGTATGTACGTGCTCGAATGGTCATCAAGTCAGGGTGACCTGGTCCAGCACCAACAAAAATGATTTTTCCAGTCTGTTGCATATTCGGGGATTGTTATAGCGGAGAAGTTTGTTCTGAGTGGTTCTAAGCCTTGACAGTCAAGGGGGGCTTGGCGACCAGCCCATAGAGTGCAAAAATTCGTAGTATCTGTACTTCAACGAGATTCCATCTGTTTTTTCACGAATATTGATATGTCTGAGTCTACACAGTCCTCAAAGAAATCGAGTGACACCCCAAAAATGAGTGGTCCTCCAGCAATTTCTGAGGCGGAGCAAAGGAAGCTTCAGAAATGTTTTATTGCTGGAGAGCAGAAGATTTCAGGGAATGTTGATTACGCAATTCAAATGTTTGCACAGTGTGTGCTTGGTGATCCATCGAATGCAATATACCTCCAGAGTTTTCTTGCTGCGCTGAAGAAAAAGTTTGGCAAAAAAAAGTCAGGAGGCTTATCTGCCCTTTTCTCAGCGGGAGCTCGTGGTGGACTTAAGAAACTTGCAGCGAATGAAGAGTGGCCACAGCTTATCAATAAAGGCGTAGAGATTTTGAAAACGCCACCGCTTAATCAGGGTACGTTGCTCGCTATGGGTAATGCGTGTGAGGAGATGGGATATCACGAAACACATCCGGTCTATCTTCGAGCTGCTCTTGATGTTGCGCCAAGTGATCCAGAAGTGAATTTAGCATGTGCGGAGTATGCCGAACTTCGTGGTGAATTTGATCAGGCTATTGCATGCTGGCGGCGCATAGCCAATATCAAAAGCATGGCCGAAGAAGCCGAGCGAATGATCACAAAACTGCAAGTTGATAAGACAGTCGCAAAGGGAGGTGGTTTGGACGGGCGAAAGACTTCAGTTCAACAGACCTCAAAGCAAGCAGAGAAAGAGGATGGCACCAGCGACGCGGGGAGTGAATCCTCCCCTGAACAGTCTCGATTGGTGACGCTTCGAAATCAACTCAAAGAAGATCCTGCGAATACCGATGTTGCAATAGAACTCGCTAGTCTCCTTGAGAAGGAAGAGAGCATTGAAGCTGCTGAAGTGGTACTGCAACAAACGTTGGCAGCCTCGGGTAACAATCTAAAAGTTCGAGAACATTTAGAGGATCGCCAGATTCGATGGGGGCGTCAAAAAGTGCTCATCGCAGAAAAACTAGTGAAGTCGGAGGATACGCCAAAGCATCGGCAAACACTGCAGACCGTTCGGGAAATGCAACTCCGTCAGGAGACAGAGGTCTATCGAGCGCGTTCCGATCGATATCCCGAGAATTTGACATGGCGTTTTGAATTAGCAAAACGACTGAAGGATGCCGGTAATTACGATGCGGCAATCAAAGAATTTCAGATTGCCTTGAAGGATGAGCGTCGCGAAGGTGCGGTGAGGTTAGAACTCGGTGAATGTTTTCAAAAAATCCGACAGTATCAGCTTGCTTTCCAGAGCTATCAACAGGCAGTCGATACGCTGTCAGACCGCCAAGCGGATCTCCAAAAACGGGCATTGTATCGAGCTGGTGTCCTGGCGATGGGCCTCAAAGACACGGATTCTGCCCAGAAATACCTGTCGTCTTTAGCAGCCATCGACTTTAGTTACAGGGATGTGGCTGATCGGCTGGACAAATTGAAGTCGATTGGAGATAACATCATAGAAGAAACTGATTGATTTTATCGGGATTATGATGAATGCAGTTTGACTACATTTTCAATTTGTTAAGAGGATGATGAATGCCCCATTCGCCAAGTGCAAAAAAGAGACAGAGACAGAATCTTCGTAGTAGAGATCGTAACCGTGCTACAAAGTCTGAAATCAAGACTCACATCCGTAACGTGCTGAAGTCTATTTCTTCAGGAGACATTGCAGCAGCAGATGAGCAGTTCCGTGTTGTGGCAAAGAAGGCTGACCAAGCTGCTGCAAAAAAGACCATTCATCGAAATCGAGCGTCCCGCATCAAATCAAGGCTTTCTGCCAAAATCAAGACAGCCAAAGCCTAAGGGTGTTCACCACACTATCGACGCTGAATCAAATACGGGTCCCTCAATGCAGGTTCGCCGATAATCCCATTCTGACGAGTTGTCACGAATCTTTGCAACACATGTAAAGCAGATGCCTATGCCACATGCCATGGGCTCTTCAAGAGAAACATCACACGTGATGGCATGCCGTTCCGTCCATTTTGAAACTGCAGCCATCATCGGCTCTGGGCCACAGCAGGCTACATGACACTTTTCTGGTTCGCCAATGTGGATTCTTTCGAGAAGGTCAACCACAGTTCCCTTGTGTCCGATTGAGCCGTCTTGCGTAGCGTAATGCATGTCGATCCCAGCATCCTGAAAGTCGTCAGTATCACCAAAGAGTCCACCATGACGAGCACCCCAGCAAAACGTAACTTTGCGGGCACGTGGAGCAGTTCGTGCTGGAAATCCATACTTTGCACGTCCTAGGCGTTCACGGCCAAGTGAAAGCAAAGCAGTGTAGCCAATGCCACCAGCAACAAGGATCAAGTGATCTGCAGGTCCCGGATTAAAGCCATTTCCAAGAGGACCCCAGATGGTGAGATTTTCTCCAGGTGGCACATCTTTCAGGCATGTTGTGAACTTGCCATGTACAAGATAAATGAAGTCAACACATGTTCCATCTTCATACGTGTCGTATATGGCAAGTGGTCGGGCCAGGAGTGGATCAGAGCGATCTGGCAATCGAACCATGGCAAACTGACCAGGGAGGGCACGAGATGATAAATCAGGACAATCGAGTCTGATGCGAAATGTTTTATCCGCAATCTGGGTGTGAGATATGACTCGGGCGGTACGATGCGCAATTTGGCTGGGACTGCAGACACTCCCTTCTGGGGACGTTCTTACTTTTTCCGCCATGAGGATGCCTTTCCTGCACGACGCCTGCGACGAGGAGGGGGATTAGATGTTCTTTGTGTCGATCCTTCGTGTCGTGATGTGCGACCACGCCGGAACGTACCTGAGCGATGTGCAGTTGATCCTATCGAACGTTGTGCATCCTTCTTGAGCAATTCAATTTCACTCCAGGAAAGTTGTCTCCATTGGCCAGGTAGTAGGTTTCCCATGGACAGTTTGCCGATAGCAACTCGTTTCAATTGATGCACTTTATGCCCAAGACGTGCAAGCATTCGTCGAATCTCACGGTTTTTACCTTCATCGAGAACCATTTCAAGTACTGAGCTTTCCTTATGTTGAGAGCGAATGGCGATCTGCTTTGCGTGGACACTGCCTTCAGCAAGACGGACACCACGGCGAAGTTTGTCCAATATTTCCGGACCTGGAACACCAGCTACTTGCACATGATATTTTTTTTCAATTCCATACCGAGGATGGGCGAGAAGGTTTGCTAACGGGCCGTCATTGGTCACAAGAATGAGCCCTTCACTCATTCGGTCGAGTCTGCCAATTGGAAAAACTCGTTTATCACCCGGTACAAGATCGACAACCCGAGATCTTCCAGAAGGATCATAATGGGTCGTAACAATTCCAACTGGTTTATAAAGCATGTACACCACACGCCTTGGGTTAGGTAAACGTTCACCATCAACTCGTATCTCCTGCCGGAGAGGATTTACACGGACACCAAGTTCTGAGACGACTTTGCGATCTACTTCCACTCGGCCCTGTGTAATCAACTCCTCACAACTGCGTCGACTCCCTAATCCAGCAGCGGCGAGCACTTTTTGTAAACGTTCAAGCCCTTCCTCATCCGACGCAGCGCGTCGCGGTGCGCTTGGAGCACGGTCACTGGCGGAAGGCCGTCGAAGGCTGGGGCTTCTCGACGTAATGCGAGATGGACGATAGGAATGGCTAGTTGGCATATACAGATCATACACGCTATTTGGTTAGCGTACTGCCGACCACCATCTTGATCGCTCAACTTCCGGCATTGGCTCGGCAAAATCCCGAGGACGGGTGCCGTCATTCAGTGGTACTCGAAGAATTGCTGGAGCTGTATCGTCCTGTAAATATGGATCAAAACGTACTGCACGTCGCTGCTGGTTCATGCTTGGCCCCGGTTCAAGCCACTTTGGCCTTGCTAGAGAACGGCAGCCGATCGAAGCAAGTAGAGCGACGGTCCCGAAGACACAGGACCAACGTATGAAAGGGTGTTCTCGAAGAGCCATGGGGAAAGTCTAGAAATCTCTCTGAACGGAACCAAGGTCAGAAACCAGCAGAAAAACAAGAGAAGACCGAAAAGTTCACTCAAAATCTAAGAACACGAAGACTTTTTTAGAAAGCGCTATGGCAAATAGGTATGAAGAATGATTGCCTTCTGATCAGTGTTCTCTGGAGCGATATACTGACGATCCAGACTGGCTGGAAACAAAACGCATGATCCCGCATGAAGCTTTGGGAGGTTCCAGTGAGCGTCCAAGCGGATGCATCCTGAAATCACAGCAAGAAAGTGACACGATTTGTCGCCACCAAGATGCCACGGTTTATCAATCGATACTTCATCAAGAAGGAAATAATCATTTGTGACTAACCTCTTCACACAGGGATCATCTGTAGGCTTTCGTTTTTGAGGATTTACAGGGCAAAAGTGTGTGATCGCTTCCAGCCCAGCGTCGACGTGTAGGTCTCGAGGTTTTCCGTCCTGACCTAGCCGGTTCCAATCATGAAGCCTGTACGTGACATCACTTGATTGCTGTATTTCAGCAACTAGAAGTCCAGCTCCAATAGCATGCACTGTGCCTGCTGGTATAAAGAGACAGTCGCCTGATTTCGGTTCGAAAGTGTGGAGGATGCTTTCAAGGCAACCCGTCGTTAATGCTTGCGAGAGATCTTTGCGGGTCGTTCCAGATTTGAGACCAGCATAAATTTGACTGCCTGGTTTGGCATCGATGATGTACCAGGCTTCTGTTTTTCCCTTGTCTGGTGGATTCAACATGGCGGCTCGTGTGTCGTCCGGGTGAACTTGCACGGAGAGGTCTTTGTTGGCATCGAGGAACTTGAAAAGAAGTGGAAAAGCGGAGAGGGACGCATGACGCCCCAAAAGGTCATCAGTTCTTGATCGGACGATTGCACCAAGCGTCATGCCTGCGTCAGGACCTAGCGCTACCACACTCTGGTCAGAACCTCGGTCAACCAATTCCCATGATTCGGCATAATCATCACCAGTTGGTAAAGATCGCCCAAAGGCGTCGGCAAAACGACGCCCACCCCAGATGTAGTGACGGTAGATTGGGTCAAAAACAAGTGGTGGGAGTACAGAATGACTGTTCATGGTCGAGCATACCCTTCCATGATCCGTCCAATCCAGAAAGCACAGATAGAGAAGACAAGAAGCATGAGCATCTGTCCAAGCGAAATGCTTTCATTGAGTTCTAACCAGATTGCAACTGCTGGCAAACTAAGGCCTAAAAACTGTCCAAGGCGTCCTAAAGATCTCATAATAGTCCCTAGAATATGCAAACTCGGAGGAGAACGTCGACGTCATTCTCAAAGAAAAAACGTCAAGGGGGTTGTCTTGAGCGAACTCTCGGTGATACTTCTCATCGTGGAATGTGTCTTGGTAAGGAGTTATTTATGAGTCGGCATGGTGCAGTAACATTCAAAGGTAATCCTCTCACGCTTGTTGGTGATGAAGTTCGAGTTGGCACTGAAGCCCCAGAATTTGATGTGGTGTATTTTGATGAGGGGGGTCTGCAGCATGTCACCAAGGCCGACCTCAAGGGTAAACCAGCTATTATCAGCGTCGTTCCTTCTCTTGACACCCCCGTGTGTCAAATCCAGACGAAGACGTTCAACAAGAAACTCAGCGCTTTTGCCGAAAAAGTTACGGCTCTCACCGTAAGTCTGGATCTTCCATTTGCAATGGGGCGTTTTTGTGGAGCTGAAGAAATCAAATTCATGAAGAATGGAAGTGATTACATGGACCGCAGTTTTGGCAAGAGTTGGGGTCTACTCATTGATGAGTTGAAGATACTTGCCAGAGCAGTCTTTGTCTTAGATTCTAAGGGCGTTGTGCAATATGCACAGGTTGTCAAAGAGGTGGCGGAAGAGCCCGACTATGAAGCTGCGTTGGTTGTACTCTCAAAACTATGCT
>MDSZ01044401.1_pt1 | contig 11247 bp, 5 predicted proteins | sample 811201 | NCBI WGS metagenome assembly MDSZ01 (sample SAMN05326647, study PRJNA326480) | marine metagenome | isolation source: seawater | place: Indian Ocean: North | collected 2010 | reverse complement strand
TTCGACGCCATTGTCGAGGACTATACCGCATTCGCCAAGTCGATCGGCATCGCTGCGTTCACTGCCATGCCGATTTCGGGGTTCAAAGGCGATAATATCACGACACTGTCCCCCAACACCCCCTGGTATCAGGGACCAAGCCTGATCGAGCATCTGGAAACCGTGGAGGTCAACAGCGCGACAGACGCGGACAAGCCGTTCCGTATGCCGGTGCAATGGGTCAATCGCCCCAATCTGGATTTTCGCGGCTTTTCCGGCCTGATCGCCACTGGCAGCGTGCGGCCAGGCGACAGCGTGCGGGTCTTGCCGTCGGGCAAGACAAGCAGTGTGACCCGGATCGTGACACTGGACGGCGACCTTGAGGAAGCGGTTGCCGGACAATCGGTAACGCTGTGCTTTGCCGATGAAATCGACTGTTCGCGGGGCGATGTCATCGCCCTGGCGGACAACCCGCCCCAGGTGGCCGATCAGTTCGAAGCGACCATCGTGTGGATGGCGGACGAGGAAATGCTGCCCGGCCGGGCCTATTGGCTCAAGATCGGCACGCAGACCGTGACGGCGACAATCCAGCAACCCAAATATCAGGTCAACGTCAACACGATGGAGCATCTGGCGGCCAAGACGCTGGATTTGAACGCCATCGGCGTCGCCAATCTGTCGACCGACAAGCAGATCGTTTTCGAACCCTATGCCGACAACCGGACGCTGGGCGGTTTCATCCTGATCGACAAGATCAGCAATGCGACAGTTGCCGCCGGCATGCTGCATTTCAGCCTGCGCCGCGCGCAGAATGTTCATTGGCAGGCCACTGATGTCAGCCGCGACTTCCACGCGCGGCTTAAGAACCAGCGCCCCGCCGTGCTGTGGTTCACCGGCCTGTCGGGCGCGGGCAAATCGACCATCGCCAATCTGGTGGAAAAGAAGCTGGCGCGGATGAACCGCCACACCTTCCTGCTGGATGGCGACAATGTGCGCCATGGCCTGAACAAGGATCTGGGCTTTACCGATGCCGACCGGGTGGAAAATATCCGCCGGGTGGGTGAGGTGGCCAAGCTGATGACGGACGCGGGCCTGATCGTCATCACCGCCTTCATCTCCCCCTTCCGGTCGGAACGCGACATGGTGCGGCAGATGATGCAGCCTGGCGAATTTTTTGAAGTGCATATCGACACGCCACTCGCCGAGGCGGAGGCCCGCGACGTCAAGGGTCTCTACAAGAAGGCGCGGGCGGGCGAGCTCAAGAATTTCACTGGGATCGACAGCCCCTATGAGCCGCCGCACGACCCGGAGATGCGGATCGATACCACTGCCATGACAGCCGATGAGGCCGCCGACGCGATCGTCGCTAGGCTGATCCCGTGAGCGAGGGCCTTGATCCCAAGACCATGAGCGACGGCGATCTGGCCGCGCATCTGGCGGAGGTCGCCGGGCGCATATTGGTCGAGGTTCGATCGTCCGGCCTGTTCAGCCCCAAGGCGCTGGGCAAGGCGGGCGATCAGACCGCCAACCAGTTCCTGTGTCACGCCTTGCGTGAAGCCCGGCCCGATGACGGCCTGCTGTCCGAAGAGGAAAAGGACAATGAGGCACGGCTGGGCAAGAGCCGCGTCTGGATTGTCGATCCCGTCGATGGCACGCGCGAATATGGCGAGGCGCGGTCGGACTGGGCGGTGCATGTCGGCATGGCCGTTGATGGCGCGCCCGCTCTGGGGGCAGTGGCACTGCCTGGGCTGGATGGCGGCACGGTGCTGCGATCCGACCAGCCTATTGTGGTGCCCCCTGCCCCCGAAAAGCTGCGCATGGTGGTCAGCCGCACTCGCCCGGCCGCCGAAGCGGTCGCGGTCGCGCAAGCGTTGGACGCTGATCTGGTGCCCATGGGGAGCGCGGGCGCCAAGGCCATGGCCGTGATCCTGGGTCAGGCCGATATCTACCTGCATAGCGGTGGCCAATATGAATGGGACAGCATGGCCCCCGCCGCCGTCGCCATCGCCCATGGACTGCACGCCAGCCGGATCGACGGCAGTCCCCTCCTCTACAATCAGCGCGACGTCTATCTGCCCGATCTGCTGATCTGCCGTAAGGAGCATGCGGACAGGGTGCTAAGCCTTGTCGCATCACTACCAAAAGCCTGAGCGGTTCCATCAAGCAAGGCGAGCCACCGGCTTCAACCGTCGCTGCTGCGCCGCACGACCAGGCGGGTCGGCAGCACCATTGGCGGCGGCGGCCGATCCTCCACCTGCGCCAATATCGTGTCGACCAGCAATGCCCCTGCCCCCTTCATGTCCTGCATGATGGTTGTGAGTGGTGGGCTGGTCAGATTGGCGGCCGGAATGTCATCGAAACCGACGATCGCAACGTCCTGCGGGATGGAAAGGCCGGCCTCCCCGAGGGCGCGCATGGCGCCGATCGCGATCAGATCACTGGCCGCGAAGATGGCGTCGAAGGGCGTGTCGCGCGCGATCAGCGTCCGCGCCGCGGCATAGCCTGCATCCTCGGCCGTGAGCGCGTCGACCTGCAACTGCGGATCGAGCATGATGCCGCGCTCTTCCGCTGCGGCACAAAGACCACGATAGCGATCGGCAAATTCGGGATAATGTTCGTCGGCATGACCCAGAAAGGCGATGCGCCGCCGGCCCATTGAAAACAGATGATCGCCCGCCAGACGCCCGGCGCCGACATTGTCCGACCCGACCGTCGCGCCGATATTGTCGTCGCTGACCGACCCCCAGCGCACAAAATGCGTACCATGGCCCACCAACTGCTCCAGCCGCTGCGTGTAGAGCGTATAATCGCCATAGCCCAGCAGGATAAGGCCATCGGCGCGGTGACTGTCCTGATAGCGGACGTGCCAGTCATCCTCCATCTTCTGGAAGGAGATCAGCAGGTCAAGCCCGCGCGCGGCGCACTGGCGCGTGATCGAACCCAGCATCGACAGAAAAAAGGGATTGATGTTGGATTCGTCCGGGGTCGGGTCCTCGAAAAACAGCAGCGCGATCGTATTCGACCGCTGCGATCGGAGCGATGACGCGTTCTTGTCGACGGAATAGTGAAGTTCGCGGGCGATCGCCTCGATCCGCTGGCGCGTCGCGAGGCTGACCGAGCGCGAGCCGCGCAGCGCACGGCTGACGGTCGGCTGCGACACGCCCGCCAGATAGGCGATATCGAAGCTTGTCGGCTTGCTGCTTGGCTGACGTCCCACATTCCCCTCCCGCCCCGACGAAAGGGCTTGTTTCTTGGTAGGACCATCATGCGGATTAGGCAATTAGGCAGCGTTGCCTGATGGCCACAGTGAGTCACGTCCCGCTGCGGCCGCATAATATGCGTATACGTATGCCATCTGGCGACCCTGGCCAGCCACAGCGTAAGGAAACGGCCAACGCATACAGGTGGCGCCGCATCGCCACGCTGCATTCGAGAAGGGTTTGCACCGGCCGGGACAAGAGCCGACGGTGACAAGGGGAGAGGATAATGGCTAATCACACAGACCGCGCCCACTGGCTGGGCGCTTCGATGCTGGCGATCATCGTCGCGGCGACGGCCGTTCCGGCCATGGCACAGGACGCGATTCCGCAGGCTGACAGCGCGCCGCAGGATGATCCCGCCAGCACCATCGTCGTCACCGGTTTCCGCGCCGCACTGGAGAACGCCGTCAACGTCAAGAAGAATGCGCAGACGATCGTCGAGTCCGTGTCGGCCGAAGATATCGGCAAGCTGCCCGACGCATCGATCGGCGAATCCATCGCCCGCCTGCCCGGCCTGACGTCGCAGCGCCTGTTCGGCCGCGCCAATTCGATCGCGATCCGCGGCGCCAGCGCCGACCTGTCCTCCACGACGCTGAACGGACGGCCGCAAACCTCGACCGGCGAACAGCGCAATGTCGAATTCGATCAATATCCCGCCGAAGTCGTCAGCCGCGTCGACGTCTACAAGACGCCGCAGGCCAATCTGATCCACCAGGGTCTGGTCGGCACCGTCGATATTCGCACCATCCGTCCTCTCGATTATGGCAAGCAGTTGATCGCTGTAGGCGCGCGCGGCGTCTATGCAGACCTGGGCAAGGTCAACGCCGACAGCAACGACATGGGCTATCGCCTGACCGGCACTTATGTCGACCAGTTTGCCGGCGACCGGATCGGTGTCGCCCTCTCGGTCGCCTATAGCGACGAACCCTATCAGTCGAAGGAGTTCGAAGCCTGGGGCTATGCCGACACGCCCGATGGCCAGAAGATCATTGGCGGCATCAAGCCGTTCGGCGTGTCAACGCAGCTCAAGCGCCTGGGCATTCAGGGCAGCGTGCAGATGCAGGCGACCGACACGCTGATGCTGACGTTCGACGGCTTCTACGGCGATTTCAAGGACAAGCAGATCAAGCGCGGCGTCGAATTCCCGCTCTACTGGTCCAGTGCCTCGCTGGTCCCCGGCAGCACCATGAGCGACGGCAATTTCATCAACAGGGGCACTTTTACCAATGTCGAGGCCGTGGTGAACAACCATGGCTATGAACGCACATCGCAGATATTCTCCGGCGGTTTCAACGCGAAATATACCGGTGACGATGGCTGGTCGGCCAGCTTCGATTTTGGCTATTCGCGCACCGACCGCAGCGAATTGTCACTGGAGACCAACGCAGGCACGGGTTATGGTCCCGGCGTCGGCGCGACAGACACGCTGAATTTCGTCAGCGCGAAAAAAGGCACGCGTTTCACCGGCAGCCAGCTGGACTATAGCGACCCCAATCTGATGGTGCTGACTGATCCGCTTGGCTGGGGCGCGGGAGCGCCGCTGGGGCATCAGGAAGGCTATTATAACGACCGGATCATCGACGATGAGCTGAAAAGCTACCAGGTCGAGTTCGGCAAGGAAATTGAAAGCAGCTTCCTGTCGAAGATCACGGCGGGGCTGGGCTATACCGACCGCACCAAATCGAAAACGCCAGAGGAATCTTTCCTGAACCTGGCCAATGGCGCGACGTCGCTGGTGCTGCCCGAACAATATCGCATGAGCGGCACGGACCTGAGCTTCATCGGCGTAGGGCCGATCCTGTCCTATGATCCCTTCAAGCTGCTGGAGGATGGCGTCTATGTGCTGACGGCTAACCCCAGCAAGGATGTGCCGGCCAAGGCCTATTCGGTGACGGAACGGGTCATGTCCGCCTATCTGATGGCGGACATCAAGGCGGACCTGGGGTCGGCGGAGTTGACCGGCAATATCGGTGTTCTCGCGCAGAACACCGAGCAGAAGTCGCGCGGATTCCAGAATCTGGCGGCGGCCGACCTGGTGCCGACGACGCGGGGCGCGACCTATTGGGACGTGCTGCCCAGTGCCAACCTGTCGCTGCGCTTCCCCAGCGACTTCGTCATCCGCCTGTCGGGTGCGCGCGAAATCCAGCGTCCCCGCTTCGAGGACATGAAGGTCAGCCTGGATTATGGATATAATATCAACAGCGGTGTCATAACCGGCACCGGCGGATCGCCCACGCTGCGCCCCTATCGCGCCTGGGCGGCGGACATGAATTTCGAAAAATATTTCGGCACCAAGGGCTATGTGGGCCTTCAGCTATTCTACAAGAAGCTGCAAAGCTACGTCTACCGCGAGACGGTGCCGTTCGACTATACGGGCCTGCCAGTCATCCTTCCGCCCGGCGTCACCGACCTGCAAGGCACCATCACGCGCCCGGTCAATGGTTCAGGTGGCAAGCTCTATGGCTTTGAAGTTGCGGGCACGGTGCCGTTCGAAGTGATCACGCCGGCGCTGGAAGGCTTCGGTCTGACCGGAGGCGCAGGCTATACCAAGACCAGCATCCGCCCGGGGGTCGGGGCGTCAGCCGAAGACCTGCCCGATTATTCGCGCTGGGTCGCCAACGGGACGCTCTTCTTTGAAAAATGGGGGTTTTCGGCGCGTGGATCGGTGCGCTATCGGTCGTCCTTCGTGGGCCAGTTTGTTGGTTTCGGCGGTGAGCGGGAATTGCGCCGGGCGCTTAGTGAAACCATCGTCGATGCCCAGATCGGCTATGAATTCCAGAAGGGCAGCGCACTGGAAGGCCTGTCCTTCTTCCTCCAGGGCCAGAATCTGACCGATGAACCGTTCGTGTCGGTCGACACCGGGGCGTCGATCCATATCCGCAATTATCAAAGCTACGGCGCGCGTTACATGGCGGGCTTCAACTACCGCTTCTGATGTGTAGACTTGGCCTGGCGGTGTTCGCGCCGCCGGGCCGTTTGGCGCCTTTTGCAGCAGGGAGATTTCCCGATGGGACGAACGGCCACGGCGCTTTACGTGACAGCCGCCACCATGATCGCGGCCCTTGGCGGCGGGGCGGCCATCGCGGACCCCCTCACCGAATTAAGGGCGCGCACGCCAGACCGGGAAATCGTCTATTTCGTCCTGCCCGACCGGTTCGCCAATGGGGATCCGCGCAATGACAAAGGGGGCCTGCGTGGCGGCCCGCTCCAGACCGGCTATGATCCGACATCACGCGCTTTCTATCATGGCGGGGATCTCAAGGGCCTGACCGCCCAGCTGGACTATATCCAAAGGCTGGGCGCGACCGCCATCTGGCTGGCGCCGATTTTCAAGAACAAGCCGGTACAGGGCGGCCCCGGACAGGAAAGCGCCGGCTATCATGGCTATTGGGTGACGGACTTCACGCGCGTGGACCCGCATTTTGGGACCGACGCCGATTTCAAGGCCTTGGTCGAGGCGGCGCATGCACGCGGCATGAAGGTCTATATGGACATCATCGCCAATCATACAGCCGATGTGATCCAATATAAGGAAAGCCGCGACTCCGCGCCCGTTTATCGCGACAAGGCGGACTATCCCTTTTCACGCAAAGGCGGCGTGACAGGAGCGGCGATCAACGTAGGATTTGCCGGGGATCAGGATGCAAATGCCGGCAATTGGGCAAAGCTGAACGACCCATCCTTTGCCTATACGCCGGTCATCGCCAAGAGCGAGGAAACGGTCAAGCTTCCCGCCTGGCTCAACGACCCGATATATTATCATAACCGGGGCGATACCGACTGGCGCGGCGAGAGCGCGCAATATGGCGATTTTGTCGGCCTCGATGACCTTGCCACTGAAAATCCGCGCATCGTCGCGGGCTTCATCGACATTTACAAGGGCTGGATCGACCGCTTCGGGATCGATGGCTATCGGATCGACACGGCCAAGCATGTGAACCCGGAATTCTGGCGCGCCTTCATCCCGGCCATCCGTGCCCATGCGGCCGCCAGGGGCATTCCCAATTTCCATATCTTCGGCGAAGTCGCTACCGGCGATTATGACCCGGCCTTGCTGGCGAGCTGGACGCGCAATGCCGCTTTCCCTGCTGTCCTGGATTTCGCGTTCATGCGGGCAGCGGTCGATGCGGCCAGCGGTAAAAGCGGAACCGATTTGCTGGCGCGGCTGACCGATGACGATGCTCTGTACGAAGGCGGCAAGGCGGCAGCGCTGCAATTGCCGACATTCCTTGGCAACCATGATGCGGGCCGCTTCGCCTATTTCCTGCGCGAAGCGAAACCTGCCATGTCGCCCCAGGAGGAGTTGGCCCGCATGATGCTGGGCCATGCGATGCTGCTGACGCTGCGCGGCGTGCCGACCATCTATTATGGCGACGAGCAGGGCTTTGCCGGCACCGGCAATGACCAGCAGGCGCGGCAGGATATGTTTCCTTCACAGGTTGCCGAATATAATCGGGACCGGCTGGTCGGGACGAGCGCGACCACAGCCGCCGACAATTTCGCAACCGACCATCCGCTTTATATGGAAATTGCGCGGCTGGCCCGCCTACGCGTCGCTACCGCAGCCCTATCGCGGGGTGCTACTCTGGTGCGAGCCAGTTCGGACAAGCCGGGCTTGTTCGCAGTGTCCCGGTTCGACCCTGACAATGGCCGTGAAATTCTTGTTGCCTTCAACACCAGCGATGCCCCTGTCACGACGCAAGTCGCCATCGATCCCGCAAGCCGGACTTTTTCAAGCCTTTCAGGTGATTGCCCGGCCACAGTCACCGCGCCGGGAAGCCTGACCCTACGCCTGCCCGCCTTCGGCTATGCCGTTTGCGCCGCCCAACCTTGATCCTTTGGAATATGCCATGACCCCTGACCCGCGTTCGACCGACCTGCCCTGGTGGAAGGGCGCCGTTATCTACCAGATTTATCCCCGCAGTTTTCAGGACAGCAATGGCGACGGCATTGGTGATCTGGCCGGCATCACCCAGCGGCTGGACCATGTCGCCAGCCTGGGCGCGGATGCCATCTGGATTTCACCCTTCTTCACATCGCCCATGCGCGATTTCGGCTACGACATTGCCGATTATTGCGGGGTCGATCCCATATTCGGCACACTGGCGGATTTCGACGCGCTGGTGGCGCGGGCGCATGAGCTGGGCCTCAAGGTCACGATCGATCAGGTTTACGCGCACACGTCCGATCTGCACGACTGGTTCGTGAACAGTCGCGCCGGCCAGTCCGGTGACAAGGCCGACTGGTATGTCTGGGCCGACCCCAAGGCCGATGGCACGCCGCCCAATAACTGGCAGTCGGTCTTTGGCGGTCCCGCATGGACATGGGACGCGCGGCGCAGGCAATATTATATGCACCAGTTCCTCGCCAGCCAGCCCCAGCTCAACGTGCACAACCGCGCCGTGCAGGATGCGCTGCTGGACGCCATGCGCTTCTGGCTCGACCGGGGCGTCGACGGCTTCCGCCTCGATGCGCTCAACCATTCGATGCACGATCCGCAGTTGCGCGACAATCCGCCTGCACCAGAAAATGGCAAACCCCGTACCCGGCCATTCGATTTCCAGATCCGGCGATACAACCAATCGCATCCCGACGTTGTAGGCTTTGTCGAGCGCATCCGTGCTCTTTGCGATGACTATGGGGCGGTCTTCACCATGGCGGAGGTCGGCGGCGATCTCGCAGAAAAGGAGATGAAGGCCTATACCGCAGGCGACAATCGCCTGAACAGCGCCTATGGGTTTAATTTCCTTTATGCTGACCGGCTGACGCCTGCCCTTGTCAAGGACACGATCGAACGCTGGCCCGATGCGGCCGGCATGGGCTGGCCGAGTTGGGCGTTCGAAAATCATGATGCGCCCCGCGCCCTGTCGCGCTGGTGCGCGCCGGAGGATCGCACCGCCTTCGCCCGGGTGAAGATGGCGCTGCTGATCGCGCTGCGTGGCAATCCGATCCTCTATCAGGGCGAGGAATTGGGCCTCACCCAGGTCGATATTCCGTTCGAGCGGCTGCAAGATCCTGAAGCGATCGCCAACTGGCCGCTGACCCTGTCCCGCGATGGCGCGCGCACACCGCTGCCGTGGACCGCGGAGGCCGCGCAGGCTGGCTTTTCAAGCGCCGAGCCCTGGCTCCCCCATGGCGACGATCATCTGGCGCTGGCCGTGGATGCGCAGGATGCCGATCCTGCGTCGCTGATGAACCTCACCCGCCACTTACTGGCGCTGCGCAAGGCCAATCCGGCGCTGCATCATGGCGCGCTGGACATCCTCATCGCCGATGAGCGCACTCTGGCGTTTCGTCGAACGGCAGATGGACAATCTATGCTGTGTTTGTTCAACCTGTCGAACCAGCCAGTGCAGTGGCCGGATGAGATCGCTGCTTCCAATCATGTGCTGTGCACCATCAACGACGCCGCGCCCGGCGCCCTGCCCGCCTATGGCGCCTTGCTGATCGAGGAATGAAAAGGACCCCCATGCTGAACGTGACTGTGCGCGCCTGCGCGCTTGCCCTGCCCATGATGGTCGCATTTCCGGTAGCGGCCCAGGACAGCCGACCTGCGGTGACGGCAACCTCGCCCGATGGCAGCATTGCGCTGACAGTGTCCACCGACAGTGACAGCAGGCCCGTCTGGTCGCTGTCGCGCAAGGGCAGGCTGCTGATCGCGCCCTCCAAGCTGGGTTTCATCCTGACCGACGGCCTCAACATGGTGCGCGGCTTTGCCATTGCAGGGTCTGAAAAAGGCAGCGGCAAGGACCGCTGGGAACAGCCCTGGGGCGAGCGGCGCTTCGTCACCGACAATCACAACGACCTGCTGGTCCGCTTCAAGCAGTCCGACGTGCAGGGCGCACGTCTGATGAATGTGCGGTTTCGCCTGTTCGATGACGGCGTGGGTTTTCGCTACGAATTGCCCGAGCAGCCCGGCCTCAAGACGATGCGCATCGCCGACGAGACGACGGAGTTCGACATCGCGCCGGAAGGCACGGCTTGGTGGATACCCGGCGGCGAATGGAACCGCTACGAACAGGTGTATCAAAAGACCCCGATTGATGCGGTTTCCACGGCGCATACGCCGATCACCATGCGGTTGGCCGACGGCACGCATCTGAGTTTTCATGAGGCGGCTCTGGTCGATTATGCGGGCTATTGGCTGAAACGCGCGGACGGCCGAAAATTCCGCACCACGCTCGCGCCGTCTTCCCAGGCGGCGCGCGTGACGCGCGACCTGCCCTTCAACACGCCCTGGCGCACCATCCGTATTGCCGACGATGCAGCGGGGCTGGTCGAGAATGACCTGGAACTCAACCTCAACGAACCCAACAAGCTGGGCGATGTCCGCTGGTTCACCCCGGCCAAATATATCGGCATCTGGTGGGGAATGATCCGGGGCGACTGGTCATGGGCGGAAGGTCCCAAGCACGGGGCGACCACTGAGAGGACGAAGCAGTATATAGACTTCGCCGCAAAGAACGGCTTTCGCGGCGTGCTGGTCGAAGGGTGGGACAAGGGCTGGAATGGCGACTGGTTCGGCCATGGCGATGATTTCAGCTATACGCAGGCGACGCCCGATTTCGACCTCCCCGCCCTCGCCGCCTATGCCAAGCAGAAAGGCGTCCGGTTGATCGGGCATCATGAAACCGGGGGCAATATCACCAATTACGAGGCGCAGTTGGATAATGCGATGGCGCTATATGGACGATTGGGCGTCGATGTCGTCAAGACCGGCTATGTCGCGGACGCAGGCGGCATCATTGCGCCGGGCAATGCTCCGGGCGAAACACGCATGGAATGGCATGACGGCCAGCGTATGGCGCAGCATCACCTGAAAGTCGTCGAAACCGCCGCGCGCAATCATGTCGCGGTGAATGCGCATGAACCCATCAAGGATACGGGCCTGCGCCGCACCTATCCCAATTGGGTCGGACGCGAAGGCGCGCGGGGGATGGAATATAATGCCTGGGGCGCCTTCGCCAACGGGCCGGACCATGAACCCACCCTGGTCTATACCCGGATG
>MDSZ01162481.1_pt1 | contig 11248 bp, 2 predicted proteins | sample 811201 | NCBI WGS metagenome assembly MDSZ01 (sample SAMN05326647, study PRJNA326480) | marine metagenome | isolation source: seawater | place: Indian Ocean: North | collected 2010 | reverse complement strand
CCAATGATATTTTGGTTTTAGGAGAAAGGATTCATGATAGTCTTGTAGTGTGTGAGTGAGTGGTGTTTTAACTAAAAATATTTGTTAACTAAATTAAGTATTAATAAAAAATCTTTATGCGCAATTTAAATTTATTTTTTAGGAATAATGCAAAACACATTTGAAAAAAGGAGTATTCAATGAAACAATGTTCGTGTGTTATAATGAAGAATGTTTAGTTGTTGGCAAAAGAGTTTTAAAAACGATCCGATGTGTAGCTTTGAATTTCACTTCTCGATATTTATCTTAAATTTGTTAAAAACAACAAAATACATGTGCGACGAAAATTTTTTATAATTACTTCTCTAAGTTGTTAACGGGTTAAAAAACTGTACAAGACCAGTAATTCCTCGGCGAGTGAAGGGGCATATGCCACGCAGATTGGTTGCGCATTCATCGCAGATTAATTTTCCGCTAGGAATTATAAATCTGTTTACCTCGCGCTCCATACAAATTTTACATATAAACGCATCTGCAACCCGTTTAGCATCTGTCTCGAGGTATTGATGACGGTCCTCCAGCAGCGTTTGCTTTGATCTACTAACCTCTAACTCTTTTCTCAATCTAAGGGTTTCGGACATCAATTCAGCTCGATCGGAATCGATACTTAATCCCACTTTTGCCAAGAGATCTTGCACTGCATGAATATAATTAGCACTCCCCGGCGATTGAAGATAATCATCATTACGACCAACGCGTTCAGATCCAGCGTGATTGTTTGAACTACCAGTAGATTTATCAACCGTATTTTTCTGTTGCTTAAATTGTCTGAGATTTTGCAAGAAACGGGATTCTTTACTTGATGAAGCATTTCCTTTAAAAAATTGTCCTTCTTTGTCGTCATCAGTCCTTTTTGAAGAAGTCTTGAATGAGTATATCGACGATGATAAAATCACACTCCGTTGCCCCCGAGACCCTGTGATCAACTCAACCCGCTTTAGTGTATTACCATTCTCGTCAGACGTTCCAATGACTACCGCATACTTAAAATTACGTGATGAAAACTTCAAATCTCTTACATCCTCATCACTCGTCATTTGCAAGGTCTCAGGATGCTGCTCATCAGACATGCCATCCTGTGCTTCGAGTGCAACGATCTCCCCAGGCAAAAATACTCTCAAAGGTTTAAGCATTAGCGCTTCCTTATCATGTTTTGTAACATAATTCCCCGGTCGTCCTCGACGGCGCTCAATTGCGCCATCAGTGTCATGAGATATACCATACGAAAGCAGTATGGCTTCGAAAGAGGCATCTAGTGTTTGAATGGAATCCTCCACCTTGACTTTGCTGTCATAATATGACTTTAGTGAGCATAATAATGTATCCACTACCATCAAATTATGAAGGTTAGACGCAAAAATTCGATCTAAAGCTGCACTCAAAATTTGTTCGATTCTTAATAATTTGTTGTCCACTCTGTCCAAAGCAAGAACAATCTCGCAGCGTTCATTATCAACAAAGAAGCAGTTATCATCTTCATGTCCGGCACGCGTAACATCATCACCACGACTTAATACTCCCCCAAATTGAAATTTTAAAGTGTACTTGCATTTAATAACTTTAGCCAAGGTAACTGAAAACTTAGATAAAGTATTTGATACAAATGCTGCGTAATTTTGCAAGTCACTTAGGTGTGTGCGGCTAAACAACTTCGTATCCATGCTCAACCTCTCCGTTTCCCCACTCGATGCTTGGTACAAAATTAAGCCTAGTGCCTTGTGAAACAAAGTGTCTTTGATGCATTTATTCAATACCTCTTTTGTGCGAATAATGTTGCTGTAATCTTGGCATTGATCAGGATTTATTTGGATAGCCGTGTACTCTTCATTGAGAATCTCCGATAATGAGGGAATGGACAAAGATCTACAAGTGTCGATATTCAATTTCCAATTTGCAAAATTCATTTTTGAGACATCAATTCTATGTAACAATGTTGTGTTGTCTCTGTAAGCACAAGATGCACATGGCACAAGTCTTCCCGATTCGTTGGGCACAAATGGCACAGATACACCATGATGAATTGCGTCTCGACTTTTGCTATGATTGCTTCCAGTGGATTCTGAATGGTATGTTGATGATGATTGGATAATTAGAGTAATAACCTTAACCACAGCATTTAGCTCGTTCGGATTCAACGGGAAGTTTCCGGTCTCCCTTTTCAATTGCTCTAAAAATTCAAGGTAGTCGCTCACTAAAGGTTTTTCCATCGCACCTAAGTCTGTTAATAGCTTTTCAAAAGCTCCAAAAGCTCGTGGAACTTCGAACATGAATGGTGCCAAGTTCGTTGTCATTCGAAAATACAATCTTGTTGGACGGATCAATAAACTTCCAACAGGCAATCGAAAAATCAGCCGTAGCTGTGCTAATTCTCGATTTTTCTCTACACCCTTCGCATTGTTATTCCAACGCTTCTCAAAATATCTCAATATAGTATTAAAGACCTCAGGAGGTGTATCTATGTAGGACATAATGAGACTCCCATTGTCCAATTCGCTACAAATGTCTTGTATATGTGAAATAACAATAGGGTATGGCGGTGGGCTTTGCACACCTACTTTTTTCAAAACCAAATGCTGTATTTGGAATTGTTCTGGCAGAATTGGCATCTGTGTCCATCCTAAATGCCGATCAACATGTAACAAACATGCAGAAAATTTTACCATGGTTTTCCCCTGTGTTGAAATAGACGAATTATTGCTGCTTTTTCTTGATTCATTTTTTATGTTACGGCTACGATTCTGCCGTGAGAGGGGCGGCTGTGTAACGGGAACAAACGCAATATCGCGCAATCTGCTAATAGACTCAACACTATACAATTCAGTAAAGTGCTTGTCAAAGTACTGAATTAGGTTTCCAGCTTTCTCTGCCAAGGTGTTGTCAATACAACCACCATTATTACTCATTTGCTTCGCACCGTCCAGAGCCAGTTTGTCAGCGCAAGTAAAGTAAACATTCGAACTAATTTCACTGACTAAACCTATATCTCTGAGAAACGCCAGCCAATCTTTTCTTCTGTATTTCCCTGTTGGAAATCGGTATGGCTGATCACTAAATATAGACATCAGCATCTTATTTTCAGGATCATACAACTCTTTGGCTGCCAAAAATGCGACGCTGCGCTGTCCACGGTTACTATCTGGTTGTGTCATATGGCCCATATTTGGAATAAACTCCAGAGTTTCTATTGATTTCACCAGCATTGAGTTTCGCTTCAAGATATCCCACTTATTTTTTATTGATTCTACAACTTTCTCTTTTTCAGTATCGCTCAAACTGTCAAAATCAGGCACAACAAACTTCTCTACTAGATTATCCTCTTCTAAGGACTGTATCGATAAATCTTGATACAGTTCTCTGCACTCTCGGCTCTTTGGAAGTTCCAGAACTTTGCTTTTGGACTTTTGAGAAAGCGGAAAATCATTTGAGCTGATATTTGGACTAATTGTGTAATATGTCTGCAATTCATTGTTCGTACTATCGCCGTTGCCTCCTCTCCTGCTTTGTAAACGCACACACTTTCCTTCCGCTGTTTGATAAATTGGCATTCTTTTCAGTTTTTCCCTTTCGCTATTTGAGTATCCACCAAACGACCTTGAAACTCTTGCAAAATATTTCAATAAGTCTGCCTTTTCCTCACTAGATATATTATCCCATTTTAGGGGACTGTTAGAAGATTCACTTGCGGATGAATTACGAAAAAATGATCGTGATGATTTGTTTTGAGAAAATCTTTCCTCGACGTCGTCAATCGCGTTGATTATTCGCTGCGGCAGACGCTCTGTGAAGTGTTTCTCTATGCGTTCTTGCTGGTCCACGTCAAAAAAGCCTAGGTTCAATAATGGTGCATCTATGTTGCTCAAAATATCATGCAATCGTTCACGGCTAATTTCCATGATCGCGGTGATATTTGCACCTGCTTTTAAAATCTACTTCAAATATGTTTTTACTGCAACGCCCAGCGGACATGTTGCAGTGACAAGTTAGTTCGAGCATACATTGACGGTGGTAATAATAAAAAGAAGAAGAAGAATTGTTGATGATCCTGCTGTATTACAGAGTATTATTACTTTTTTAGCCCACATCATGGATAGACTATGGATTAAGTGAAATATGGGATAATTTACAAAAAAGATAAAATGCTCAGTTTCTGTCCCGTAGAGTTGCAAATTCCATTATAGTATAAAATATCAATATACTTTGATAGGTCGTATATGTGATACAATTCCATGGAATATTAGTTGTATCTTTAATTATATGTTACATAATGAATTACAATGATGAAAATTGTGTTAAATCAACCTGTGATTCAATTGTATTGTAATTAGTATGAACATGCTATAAAATGGACGTATAATAAAGCTTGTTCAGTTGACGCTTTTACACATGTTCTTGATGCTTTTACCTATGAAATGTCGATCTTTCATACGGTATACTCGTACTGTCAACCTTGAAAAATCGTAAATATTAAGTCCATTTTTCACGATTTTCTCCTAAAGCATGTATCCGTACCTTAAACAGAGTAGAGTATTTTGATACGAGGAGGTAGCAAGCTATACTTACTAGCCTAGCAAATTCACATAATTTCAAAATGGTAACATCAAAAGCTGTAATCTTGCATTAGTTTTTCCACTCGCACTAGCAGCTAGCTACTACTACTGCATCCTGTTAAGGTGGTAATAATAAATAACAGACAGCAGCACAAAAAAAAATATAATAAGATAGAAGAAGGAGAAGAATAAACTATTTATCATTAATTTGAATTAATGAAATTAATATGATTTTAAAAACGAGCGGCTTCATTTATTTCACGCGATGCCGAAGATCATAGACCATTTATGCGGCTGCTACAAGAATTTTTGCAAGCTTAAAAAGCGATTGATAAGAATTTTCAAATGGATCAAAAACTCCAGAGGATATCGTTAAGCTTGGTGAAAGCTTCCAGGCGCAGCCAGATACCGGCTGACCAGGACAGCTTTACAACAATGTCTCCCGGCGCTAGAATAGTATCCCCAGGCCAGCGTCCCCGACGCCCAAGCATGGAAGACCTATTCGAACTTAATAACGAAAATGGAATTCACCAAAGAAGGATTATGACGCCAACTTTAACGAAATCACCGTCATCTCCAGGATTCAAAGGAGACAGTCTTCGTAGACCTGTTTCCCGGGAAGTCAGCCGTGACTTCAGCTCCAGGTCCAACTCCTCCATAGATGCTGGAGGAGAAGCTACTGAGGCGTTAACTTTTGTTCAAGACGATGCGTCTCTTCGAGAACGAATGTTAGACTTTTTGCATATCTCTGGCATCGATCGCGTTCTTGATTTTCTACAAGCGGTATTTTCTCTCATAGCGTGCACTTTGTATGTCATAGAATCATATGATCGGGATCTAGAAATGAATTTGTACGTTCTTGCTGTTGAGCTTTTTATTGGATGCTTTTTTTTGTTTGATTACTGTCTTGCGCTGTTTCTGTCAGAAAATAAGAGAAAATTTGTTTTCTCTTATATCAGTATGATAGACATCGCATCAATTGTACCCGTTTTTCTTGATTTGCTTTTGTTTCTCCGTATACAAGAAAGCTATGGCGATCTATCGGATACGAATACATCTCCAAACTCCACACGAAACAGTACTGTTGCCGGCCAGGTGAACATCGATTCTAGCGTAGAATATAGATACAATTTAAATATTCTTCGAATCGTGCGGGTATTTCGAATTTTTCGGATATTGCGTGGATGGAAGTATCTCGATAGAAATTTGGTACATTTTTCTTACAAGTACATTCGTGTAGTCTTTTTGATGTGTTGCATCTTATTTTGCTCTGCGGGTTTATTTCAACAGATTGAAAATGCTCAAAACTTAGATTTATTAGACTGTATGTATTTTACTGTGGTGACACTTACAACATTAGGTTATGGCGACATTAAACCGGTAACAAACGGTGGAAAAATATTTGTTCTTGCTCTAATGATATCAATTGGGGTTTTGTTGCCAAACCAAATAGCAAAGTTAAACGAGTTGCGGAAGAAGGAGTACGCGAACAAAAAGTTTAAGACAATTACAAATAATGGCCACATTCTGCTCTGTGGAAGTTTGTCTCCGCGGTCACTGCTATCATTTTTGCATGAAATTTATGGCATGTCGCATGGAAAACAAGATTTGCCATTGTGTATTCTTGCGAACAAAAAGCCATCGCCTGTTATAAAATCTATTATAAAAGGACATTGGCTACGAGATCGTGTAACAATTTTGGTTGGATCTCCACTGATAGAAAATGACCTGCTGCGATGTATGGTACAGGAAACTGTTGCATGCTTCGTGATTGCTGATACTAATGCCAGGATGCCAGAGAGAGAAGATACAAAAGTTATTCTAGGTGCAACAAATATTCGAAAGCTAAATAATTTGGTCCCAATATTTGCTTCTGTATTGGGTGGAAAAGAAAATACTCAGCGATTGTACTGTGCCATAGACGGACATAGTACGGGCAGTCAGGTCTTTTCTTATGGGATCGTTCGGCAAATGCTAATCGGCACAAACATCAAATGTCCAGGAGCTGGGCCTCTTATATCCAATCTTCTGAGATCTTACAGTCTGCCATTATTGCGTGAAGAGGACGTCGCGAAATGCCAGCCTCTTGAATACCAGTGGGGAGTGGGCTTTGAAATATACCCTATGAGTCTTGGTATAAAATTTCGAGGTCGAAACTTCAAAGATGTTGCCAAAATAGTTTACTCGCACTTCGGCGCCATCTTCATCGGACTTGGACGCAGTGGTAAAAGTGATAAAGTGAACTTATATAATGGCGTGAATGCGTCTGCCTCTCAAAGTGATACTATCAAAGTGTTGTTGAATCCTCATATGCAAGAGATTCAGCAGGGTGATATTGGATTCTTTATTGCTAGAAGTCCTCTTCACATGACTCAAATATTCAACCATTTTTCTAAGGCTGCATTATTGTACGGCCAATCCGGTCCCCATAATCACGAATTTATGCTAAATCAAAGAGTCTTTACTGGCAGCTTTTCGATTGGAAAAACTCGATTAAGAGCTAAAGTGACCGACAAAACTTTTACGCCGTCACGGCCAAGGACAGGTATCAAACGGGGTGGGGATACGAAGCGCGCTTCCAGTCCTGATATGACCACCAAGAATGAAACGGCTTCAGGTATCTTGAAAACTAACATTGAGCACGACTCGAGCCCGAGTCCTAAAGTAAATGGGAAGCGACAATCGTTTGATCTTGGCGATGAACGACTGAACTTATTGACAAAGCATGTACATCAAGATAGAGAAAACCCGATGTTTGACGCCAAAAGGAAGATTATTGAGAAGTACGAAAATGAATACTCGAAAACTGTTGCGGTGTTACGGCATAGTAATAATTCCTCGCCAGTTGCATCCCAAGATCTATCCCTTACAAATCATGTTGACGTTCGTGCAATTTTTGGAGATCTTTCTCCTTCAAACAGTGAAAAAAGAAAAACCCGGAATAGCATAAATTTTGTGGACAACATTGATATTGTAAGAGAAACTAGAAGTGTCATAAATATTTATGATGAGAGAAATAAAGTTGATAATACCGCAACAACAACAAATGTTGGAAATACTTTTGTACATGCGTCTCTATTGTCATTGAAAGCGTCGTTGATGTATAACTTATGCGATCTCGAAATAGTTGAAAAGCCGCGCGACTGGGATGCAGCATTTGTTAAATGTGTGCACTTTAAAAATCACATCGTAATTTCTTGCCAGTGTCGGGTAGCTGGGATGTTTCATATAATTTCTCGACTGCGGTTGAAAAAACAGGCTGGCACAACGAAAAGGGTCCCTGAAGTAGAAGGTAAGACATTAGATGAGATAAAGGGAATCTCAAGCGAAGGAAGCGAAGGAGCTGCATTGCGCGAAGACAACGGCAGTTCCGTAAAGAAAATTCTGATTATGTCGCGTTTTCTGCCAACAGAAGAAGAGTGGGAATTGCTATGCCATTTTCCAGAAATTTATTGGTTTTCGGGAGATGCGAATCGTTACGCAGACCGGTTGAAGACTAGCTGCCATTTAGCTAGCAATATAATTATTTTGCATTCTCCTTTCTCGCAAGAAACTGAAAGTAAATGCAAGGTGCAAGATCAATTTAAAGTAGATGATACTAGCAATGGTAGTAAATCTGAAGTTATCTTGAATTTTGCTCAGATGGATTTTGATCAAATATCCACATTAAACAATTTCTATGCCTTGCGAAGGACCTGGAATTTGACAATCGAGCTGAAGCATACCGCAAACCATAAGTTTCTAAAGCCACAAAGGAAGTGGAGCAGGAACGCCAGTATGCCATCATCACTGGAAAAGCTATTCTACTTCTATTTTAAAGAAAGTATGCATTTTATGAGTCCTTTGTACGCTTCTGGAAAAGTAGTGTCATCTAATTTAACAGCTCGAGTAGTAGCTCAGTCCTGGTATAACCCACAGGTGATCGGGGTATTTCATGCATTATTAGGGTTAGATAATGACAATTTATTTCAGCACCGTTTAAACAACAAAGTATCGAAACAATATGCCAACGATAAAAAGAGGAAATCCATCTCGAAAACGTTATTAGGTAACAAAGATGATGTAGGAAGTTTAGGCCAAGAACACAAATGTGTATGCAGGATGCTTCAAATGCCAATTCCAAAGGGTTTTGTGGGTCGACCGTTTTCAGACTTGTACACTCATTTAGTAGAAAATGAAAGCTTGATTCCTCTTGGACTTTTTCGCAATGGAGAGATGAATAAGGTTCCAATGGAATTGAATGATAGGAAATATGCAAAACGTTTTCCATACATTTATACTTGCCCAGTTCGTGATAGTATTGTGAAACGGCGTGATCGGGTCATCGTGCTGAAGTAGGCCCATTAATGATGTCGTTATTTCTAGAGAATCACAATTCATAATTTATTATTAGACTTAAGTTAAGAAAGTTTTGTTCTCATCCATAACGATACGATTAAAAAAACAATCATAATTCAAATATATATATAATTATTTTAGAATTAATGTGTTTAAAGAAAGCTTTAATTAATACTTTTGTACCGCGTGTGTGATTTTTTAAAAAATTTTACTCGTAGTAAAAGCACCGAGACGTACTCGTACGAATTATACATATCATATTTTATCAAAAACTTATTTTACTACACCTGGAATTTATATCTCCGAATATCAATGTGGCGAATGAAGATCTAGATTAGACTCCAGCTGGTGAAACAGAACTTTTAAACGTGAGTATGTTGACTGATAGAAAATCGTCGTAAGTTTGTTTTATTTGGTGTATATTCTTCTTTAAAATAACTGAACTTCGTATAGTCATATTTTCTTTGGGTTGGAGAGGCATCAAGTTCCCTCAAAAATGTAACCAAAATTTTTGGATATTCTGCATATTTATCAGCAGGTCTTGATCGCCTTTTTCGTTCAAGTTTCGCCATTATGATTTTGTATAGGCTAAATTTTATCGTTGATTGATCCTTGAGACGTTTGTAAACCACATTACTGGTGCCTCGAATCGGTACTGTATGAATAACTTGGCGTCCTTCGCCCGTTTCCTGAGCAAGGGGTACGTAATATCGATCAAATTCACGGGCCGACATCACTAGCCAAACCAAATACATGTCTATTCGAAGTGACGTTCTCCCGTTACACAGAAGTTTAAAGTTTCCTAATGAATCTAATACTACCGATCTGCTTGTTCTTATTCCAAATTTTCTCAGTTCTAAATGTATATCTCTGATCGATATTTCCGTAAATCCACAAATTTCCCTTGAAGTGAATAGCGATTTATATCTATGGGCTGCTCTGGTTGTCCAAGATTTTAAGTCTTCGCAGATATCATTTCTTTTTTTCTTTGGGATACAGTTCCTATCTTGCTCCTTGGCGGTTTTACTATTCATGTTACTTAGTAACGATATGCATTTCCAAACACGCTTTTCAACTCTCATTTGCCGTATTTTATATTTGCTTCTATCTTTTATAATTTCCTTTTCTCTTTTGTAATATACATGCTGAATTAAATACGATCGAATGTATTTTTGTATCATTAATGCCGCCCGATGCTCGACACCATTTTTTCGAATGCTCACTAAAATGTTAATTACCAGTTTTTTCAGTTTGAAAATCCTCATATCCGATGCATACTTCAATATTTTATTTCTCCTCATAGTCAGATTATAGACATATATTTTTAACGATCTAAATTGTTTAGCTCGTAAAACACATATATCCTTGTACAGTTTAAGTCTTGCAAACGTAGGGCGTGCGAGCATGAAAAAATCTCGATGGCGCATGCGAGCAATTTGAATCCTTACATTATTTACAAATTTTTTAAAGTAGTATCGACAGCGATTTCTGTATTTCTGCTTTGACGCTTCAATGTACCACTTCGAAAATACTTTGAATTTCAATTCGTCTTGCCATCTTTCTACCTTTGCCCCGAGACGAAGGCGCCGGAGTATAACTTTTAAAAACGAATATGTAGAAATACGAAATATAATTTTTCCCTTGTGTAATTTCTCCCAGTAGAGTTTCCAATTGAAAAAATAATTCCTTATAGTTATTCTATCTAGAATTGACAATTTTGGTGCATATAATGAAATGTTTTGACATGTGATGCTTAAATCTTTTGAAAACTTTAACCTTTCGTGAGATGTCTTCAAACTGTCAAACGTGTCGATAAATTTTCTTCGGAGCCTGGTACTTCGTTTCCACTGGGAAAAAATGTACAAAAAGACTCGTTTGCCATTTACACAATGACGTTGATACTGCTTCAATAAATTTTTTCTTCGCATAATAGTTATCTTCTTCCGGCGTTCAATATAATCATAGAAAGCTTTGATATGTCTACGCAACATATCAAGTTCGTTTTTAGATTTTTTCCGGCGTCTGGGGGGCGGTTCGTCAGGCGGCAAAAGTCCTAGTTCCTTTTCAACATTATAAGTCATCAATTCCAAGTAATATTTTAAGTGGTATAAATTGTTTTGTTTAGCAAAGTCGACCAGTTTTAAGCCATTTATTTTCGCTAAAACAAGATTTGGTTGAGATTGAGCGATGAATGTTATAATCTTGCGATGACCTTGTACAACAGCGATTTGCATTGCATTAAAAGAGTCTGAGAACCGGGCAACGGAGGCATTGGCGTGATGGCTTAGTAAGATTTCCACTATATCGCTTTTTCCGTTTTTTAT
>MDSZ01100125.1_pt1 | contig 11248 bp, 10 predicted proteins | sample 811201 | NCBI WGS metagenome assembly MDSZ01 (sample SAMN05326647, study PRJNA326480) | marine metagenome | isolation source: seawater | place: Indian Ocean: North | collected 2010 | reverse complement strand
CTTCTCTTCAATCTCCTTTTCAAGTACGCTGATATATCTATAAACAAGTATCTTTTTTAATATAGTTTCTTTATAGTCGGCTGGTATTTTTGATCTAAGATATACCAATGATTGGGACTCATAAATTGGTTTTGAAAAAAAAATTGTTATTGTAATTGCAATTATTAAAGATAACGAAACTATAAATAAAAGTATTTTTTTCATCATTTTAATTCTATACTTTAATTGATATTTCTAATCAAAGGTTAATTAGCGGTAGGACATTTCATCACTCTGTATTAAATTTAGATGTTTTAAAAATTTGATATTTATTATGCAAAATTTCTCTCTTAGATTGTGAATTATTTCACTAAATTCAGACTTTGTTTTTATATATCCATCCTTGAATAATTTTACAATTAAAAGTTATTTATGTATTTGTAAGGTATTGGATGAATATATATATTAGCACATTATGAATTAAAAATTAAATTTTAAAATGTTTATAGTTTTTTTAAAAAAATTTAAATCATCAAAAGCCTGGTACATAATTTTAAAATTATTAATTAAACCTGTTTATGATATAATATGGTTAAATTTTATTAATTTTCATGGAAGAATATTATATCTGTTATGGTTTTTTTCAGATAATAAAAAAGTTCAATTTGATAATGATAAGCAAATTTTTTATGATGAAAAAATTGAAGAATTATCACAAAAAATTTTTAATAATTTAAATGAAGATAAGATCAATAAAATAATTCAAAATCTCAAAAATTATAGTACAAAATCTGAAAATCTTACTAATACTGATAAGAAAAAATTTAAAGAGGATATTACAAACTATATTGATTTTGATTTAAAAAAGATAATTTTCGATTTCTGTTTGTCCAAGAAGACTATTTCAATTGTTTCATCATACTTAGGAGTGATGCCGATATTAAATAACATAAGTGTTTATATAAATATTCCAAATGATACCAAAGATATAAGAGGCTCAATGAATTGGCATAGAGATGATTTTGGCTATAAGTCTATGGATATATTTATACCTATTTCAGAAATAAATGATGAAAATGGTCCTCTTTATTGTGTTAAGAAAAAAGAGAAATTAGGAAGATTCATTCACTATAGTAATGAAATAAATAATCCAGTTAGAGGGAATAGGGGAAAAATTAAGGAAGAGCACTTTAAATTTCACTCACAAGATAGAGACAATATTTTAAAGCTTTCTGGAAGTAAGGGTAAGGCATTATTTATTGATAGCTTTAACTCGTATCATAAGGGTGGCCACTGCATTAAAAATTTTAGAATTATGTTAAGAATAACTTATTCAACAGTTGATACATATTTGACTAATGAGAATTATCATTATGAAATTATCAATGAAATTAAAAAAGATTTTAAAAAAGGTATATTTAATAAATATATCTTAGAAAAAAATTCTTGGATTTTTAAAAAATTTAAAATCCACAGATTCTTGGTGAAATCTTATAGATTTTTATCCTTTAAATGTTGATTATCTTTGAGTATTTTTTTTTAAATCTGAATCATTTTTGAGGCATTTTTTATATGAAATTTTTTAATAATTCTTTTTCTAATAAAATTTGAAAAATTTTTATTTCCTTTTATTTTTTTTTATTTCAACGATTCTTCGAGCCATTTTACTCTAAGTCTAGCTCCACTGGTTTTTAAAAAGTAATATGAAGTATTTTCATAATTTTTATTTTAGTATATGTGTATTATTGATTTCAAATTTTTCAGTCTGATCATAAATAGTTTTTATATCTTTATGAAAATTAATTTTTTTCGATAAATATTTATGAATTATATCATAAATGTAAATATTTGAATTTTGTTCTAAAATTTCAATCTTATTATTATCAGATTTAATTTTAATTAATAATAGTGATGGTTGAGCTTTTTCAGGCGATCTACTTCTGCGCCAATGATCGGATGACAGTATTAGCATTATATCTTTTTTTTCATTTTCATTTATTTTGTTAAAAATTTTATTTATTAAAATGTCTGTGAATTTTAAATTGAGTAGATATTCCTCGTCATCATTTTCAGGGAATATATTATTAAACTGCTTTCTGATATAACTTGATGATGAAGATTTTGTATGGGGTACAAATAGGTGAAAAAAAATTAGATTAGTATTTTGATAAATCATTTTTTCAAATTCTTGAAGATTAATCTTTAGTTTATTACTTAAAAAAATATCTGAGTTTTTAAAATCATCTATTTCGTTGATTTTTTGAACTTTAAATTTTTTTTTCTTTGCAAATATTTCATTTAACTTAATTAAATATTCATTTGGCAAATATGTATTTTTTATACCATCAAAAAAAAACATTTTTCTATTTGTATATTCGTAACAATTTGTGTTTAATTTTAGCATTGCACAATAAGGTATTACCTCAGAGATAATATTAAAATTAAATTTTTTTTTATATATTTCATCGAAGATGGTATTTTCAAATTCAAATTTAATTAAATCATTATTTTTATTAATTATATTTAGTTGATAATCTATTATTTTGGCTCCGTTAGTGTTTGTTCTCATAAGAATAGACGGAACTGAATGAAGAGTTGAACTTGATGGAGAATAAGAATTTTTATGAATAAATGAAATATTCATAATTTCCTTTATATGATTTAATTTCAACCCATACTTTTTCTCATTTATGTATTCTTGATCATATTCGTCAAGAATAAACCAAATAACTTGTCTATCATTTGCAGCAACATTTTTTTTTAGAGAAATATTATTTAAATGATCTATTCTTTTATAGACATCAGTTACAAGAAATATTAAGAAAATAAGACTAAATGATATTATAAAATTAAATAATATTTGATTGTATTTTTTACCTAGAATAAAAATCAAAATAAATAATAATATAAAAGGAATAATAATTTTTAAAAAAGGCAATAAAGGATAAAATTGTATAAGTAATATTTTCTTTAACCAAATCAAAATTAAGCTTTTTAAATGAGTAGAATTAGCGAAAAAGAATGGGATTTGAATTATCTTAAAATAAACAAATGTTAAGAAAGTTATTATTAAAAAATTGTATTTTTTTTCATCAATTTTTTTTTTTATTTTTTCAAAAATTTTAAAAATCAATAGGAAAAAAATAAAAGAGAACAATAATAATATGAGTGAATTCAGTAATAGATAATTATTAGAAATTAATGCTCTAGATCCCCAGTTAAAATAATAAAATTCAGTAAAAACAATAGATATACATGCAATTAGGAAATATTTTTTTTTTACAAAATTTGTGTGAATATTTTCCATAGGTTTATATATACTATTATAAAAAAATGAAAAAGTTTTGTTTTGATTTAGATGGTGTGATTTGTTCCACAAAAAAAGATAACTATAAGCAATCTAAACCAAAAAAAGATGTTATAAAGATTATTAATCAACTTTATAATAAAAATTTTATTCTAATTTATACAGCAAGATATATGGGGAGAAGTAATGATAATGAAAAACTTGCAAGGAAAAAAGGTTATCAATTTACCTTAAATCAACTTAAAAAGTGGGGCTTAAAGTTTGATAAGTTGAAAACTGGCAAACCTTCATATGACATTTTGATAGATGATAAATCATTTGATTTTAAAAAAAGTTGGTTAAAAAAGTTCCGATCTAAATTTAAAAAAGATTTTTAAGAAAGTTTTTAAAAATAGCGTTTACAAAAATAAAGCTAATAAAAAATAAATTTTGTTTATTTTTTATCCTAATCTTTGTTTCTTCAATTAAATGTTCAAAAAATGAAATTTTTGAAGAGAATCCTCCACTTGCAACATTACCAATTAATTCTTTTTTTCTAGTAACTGACCCAACATATCCTTTTTTAATCATTCTAAAATAGAGATCAAAATCAGATGAACATTTAAATCTCAAATCATAAAGACCAATCTTTTTATAAACATATCGTTTTAAAAAAAAACCGGTAGAGTGAGCTGTAGCAAAATCAAAATTATAATATATTCTTTCTGGCTTAAGTGAATATTTAAGTATCTTTTTTTTCGTATAATTCCTCAAAACTGTACCAAAAACATAATCGACATTTTTTGAATTAAAAATTTTAATTATTTTTCTTAATGAGTTTTTGTAAAAAAAATCACCCGAATTACAAAATACAATTATATCATTATTTGACTTATTTATTCCTTTGTTCATTGCATCGTAAATGCCATTATCTTTTTCTGATATGATTTTACTTATTTTTTTCTTATATCTTTTAATTATTGACAATGTTTTATCCTTAGATTTTCCATCAATAATAATGTATTCAAATTTGAAACCTTTACCATTTGAAATCACTGATTTGATTGTTTTTTCAATATTTTTTTGATCATTCTTTACTACTGTAATTACTGTCAAAGAGTGATTTTGTTTTGTCATTAAATTTTTACGAAACTTTAAAAAAAATCTATACTATAATACAAATAAAAAGATAGATTAATATTACTATTGAATATTAATTTTTATGAAAAAAAAAAAAGAATATATATCAATAATAATTACTAATTATAATAAAGAGAAATATATTGTAAAATCTCTTCAAAGTATAACAAATCAAAATTATAAAAATTATGAAATCATACTATTTGATGATTGTTCAACAGATAATTCTATAAATTTGATAAAGAAATTTAAAAATGTCAGATTGATTAAAAATCATAAAAAAAAATTTATTAGCAACCCTTTAAATCAAATTAACGGTATTTTGAAGGCTTTTAGTATTTGTAAAGGAAAATTAATATGCCTCTTAGACTCTGATGATCAATTTGAAAAGAATAAATTAAGAGAAATAAATGATTTTTTTTTAAAAAATTCAAAAATAGATTTTGTTGTTAATTTTCCACAAAAAAAATCAAATTTTAATTTAAAAAGAATTCAAGTAGATAATTCTATTTGGCCATCAATTTTTCCTACTAGTTGTATATCTTTCAGAAGATCTTTTTTTATAAAATTTAAGAAAAAATTAATTTCAAAAAATTTTCCAAATTTAGAAATTGATGCAAGATTGATGATTTATGCATATCATATTAGTCTTAATAAAAAGATAACTATTTTGAACAAAAAGTTAACAAAATATATTAAAAGCCATAATAATATTTCATCTTATTACTCTAAATTCTCGATAAATTGGTGGTGTAAACGAAAAGAAGCTTTTGATTACTTAAGATATGTCTTAAAAACGAAAAATAAGAATTTCGTTAGAAGTTTAGACTACTTTGTAACCAATATGATATATTTATTAATTCCTATTAAAAAAAATTAATTTTTATGACTGACTACAATTATAAGTTTAATTCATTTGTTACAAGTCAGTTAGAAACTTTAAAAGACACTATTATATTAGAATTTGGCGTAAAAGAGGGGAGATCAACAAAAATTTTTTTACAACATTGTAAAAAAAATGGAGGCAAATTATTCTCTGTGGATGTGAATGATTATAAAGATAAATTCAACGACCCTAATTGGACTTTTATATTATCAAGAGATGATAATTTTAATTATTTAGAAAACCAACTTCCAAAAAAATTCGATATCATTTATTTAGATAGTTTACATGAGGCAGAACATGTAGAAAAAATTTTTTATTACTATTTTGAGAAATTAAAAGTTGGAGGTTTTTTTTTTATAGATGATACTTCCTGGTTACCCTATATAAAAAATGCTCAAAGGGATAATTTTTATTGTGAAATTAATAATAAAGAAACTTTTGATAAGTTGCTTGAAATATATAATGTAAATTTGGATAAATTTGATATGAATTTTGATTTTACCTCGTCTGGAATGTGTAAGATTATTAAAAAATCAGAAAGTTTAAGTAAACCGAAAAAAATAAGTACTCGTATTTTATCTTTTAAAAATTTAATTAGAAAAATTATTGGATTTTTCAAAAAAATATGAAATCTTTGATTGGAGTCACAGGTTGTTCAGGAAGTTTAGGCAAAATTTTATTAAGGATTGGAAAAAAAAATAATTTTGTATGTTTTGCTGGCGATATTAGAAATCGTGATCATGTTCGAAATTGGATTAAAAAAAATAATTTAAAGGCAGTCATTCATTTAGCTGCGATAGTGCCAATAAAAGATGTAAACAGTAATAAAAAAAAAGCAAAAGATGTAAATTTTTTAGGGACTAAAAATATCATTGATATTGTAAAAGAATCAAAAGTGGAATGGTTTTTTTTCTCATCAACTTCTCATGTCTATAAATCATCATTTACCAAGATCTCTGAAAGAAGCAAAAAAAAACCAATTTCCTTTTATGGAAAAACAAAGTTGTTGGCTGAAAATTATATTGTATACCATCTTAATAAATCAAATATAAGATATTGTATTGGAAGAATTTTCAGTACATCAAACAAAGATCAAAAAAAGAATTATTTAGTCCCAGATTTAAAAAAGAGGATTAAAAAAGCAAAAAAAAAAGTTACATTGAAGAATTTAAACCATTACAGAGATTTTATTTCTATGCAGGAGATATCTAAAATTATTTTGGCACTGTATAAAAAAAAATATCAAGGTATAGTTAATATTGGCAGAGGACAGGGTGTTCATTTAAAAGATATAGCTAAAATTATCTGTTTGAAGTATAAAAAAAGATTTCAATTTGAGGATAATGAAAGACCTTCATATTTGATTGCAAATAATTCCAAATTAAAAAAATTATTTAAGCTTAATAAAAAAACAAATCTAACAAAATTAATTTTCTAAAAGTGTATTTAATTTATTATTATCTTATTTCAATATCAATTTTAGGGTACGGTTTTTTAATCAATAAAAGTTTTAATATTAATTCAAAAAATTTGGGTATAATTGGTTTTTTTGGAATTTTTTTTCTAATTTTAGTATCCTACTTGAGCACTTTATTTTTTGCACACGATTACTTTTTTAATTTAGTTATATTAATTACTGGATTAAGTTTAGCAATTTATTTCCTTAGAAATTTTCAAGCTTTTAAAGTTGATTTGCTTTATTTTTTTATAGTTTATTCTATATTATTTATATTCATTCTAGTTGGAAAAAATCATGATGATTTCCCATATTATCATTTCCCTTACATACATCTTTTGACTCAAGATAGCCATCCTTTTGGATTAGGTCTTTTAAATAATGGTTTTAGAAACCAGTCATCTTTATTTTTTTTTAACTCTTTATTTTATCTTCCTAAAATAGATATTTATTTCTATCATATTGGCGCAGTATTTTTTCTAGGATTTATAAATTTATTCTTTCTAAAAAATATTTTCAATCAAAACACTTTTAAGAAATTTAAATTTTATAATTTAATTAATCTTTTTTTTTTAATTTTTATAAACGTTTTTTTTTTACAGGCTTTCTGAGTATGGGACAGACAGATTAGGATCTATATTAATAATTTTAGCTTTTATAATATTGTTATTTATCGTCAATAATAATCTTAAATCTCAACAATCTAATAATGAACTTTTTAAATTTTTGATAATTACAGGTTGTATTGCAATTTCAATGAAATCATTTTACTTGATATATATTTCGCTTTTGTATTTTCTTATATATTACTCACATTTAAAAAAATATTTTTTTGAATTTTTAAAATCTAGATTATTTATTTTAGTTTCTTTTTTTGTTTTTTTTTCATTTTTTTTTAATTTTGTAAATTCAAGTTGTTTTGTATTTCCTGCAAAATTTACTTGTTATGAAAAATTACCCTGGTCTATTTCAAAGGATGAAGTTGAAAATGTAAAAGTTTGGTATGAACTTTGGGCAAAAGGTGGAGCAACACCCAACTTTGTTGTCGAAAATAGATTGGATTATATTGATGATTTAAATTGGGTGCAAAATTGGCTTAATGTTTATTTTTTTAATAAGATGTCTGATTATTTACTAAGCATCACATTGCTTGCTACAATTTTTTATTTAATTTTTTTTTCAAAAGAAAAAATAAATTTTAAAAAAAGAAAATATTATACTTTTGTTATTTTTTTAATTTTATATCTAGTAGAATGGTTTTTATTTCATCCAAGTTTGAGATATGGGGGATATCATATTTTTATTTTATTGGTTTCCATACCATTAATAATGAGCATTGAAAAATTTAAATTATCATGGGCATCATTTAGAAAAAAAGCAATTATATTGGTATTGATTTCAGTCGTAATTTTTTTTGGTAGAAATATTCTAAGACTTAATAAAGAGTATAATGTGTATAATTATAATATTTTTGAAAATATAAATTACAAATTTATAGGCGGAGATCAGAATTATTATTTTCGATATGAAAAATTGATTAGTGAAAAAAATTTTAATTATGAGTTTAAAGTGTTTTTTGGAAAAAAAATTTTAATAATTAAAAATTAAAAATGAAAAAAATTTGTTATTGGGCACCATGTTTAGATAAAGTCGGAACACATAAAGCTGTAATAAACTCAGCATTATCTTTAAGTAAATATTCTAAAAATTTATTTCAAGTTTATATTATAAATGCTTGTGGTGAGTGGGATGACAAAAAAAGTTTTTTTATAAAAAATAATATTAGAATAATAAATTTGAATTTTAGTTATTTTAATTATTTGCCAAAGGTAGGTTATTTAAGTAGTAGAATTTCTACTTTGTTAATTTTTATACTTTCAATAATTCCGCTATTTAAGTTTTTATTAAGAGTTAAGCCTGATTATTTTATTGGACATTTATTAACTGCTTTACCAATTTTTATATTTAATTTTTTTGATTTTAAAACTAGATTTATTCTAAGAATTTCAGGCTTTCCAAAACTTACTTTTTTAAGAAAAAATTTTTGGAAGAAATTTTCCAATAAAATTTTTAAAGTCACTTGTCCATCTGAAGATTTAAAAAAACAAATACTTGATAGTAATATATTTTCAGAAAATAAACTTTTGTTTCTTCCTGACCCCATTATTAATATGGATAAATTTAGATATCAATTAGGACAACAAAAACAAAAAGAAATAGAAAATCATAATGAATATTATATAGCGGCCGGAAGACTTACCAAGCAAAAGAATTTTATATATCTAATCGATGAATTTGATAGTTTTTTAAAGGATTATCCTAACAATAATCTTTTAATCTTTGGTGAAGGTGAACAAAAAAAAAAATTGGAAAAAAAAATTTATTCTCTTAAATTAGAAAAAAAAATATTACTAATGGGTTTTAATAATAATATCTATTCGTATATGAAAAAAGCTAAAGCATTTATTTTATCGTCTTTGTGGGAAGACCCGGGTTTTGTAATCATTGAAGCTGCGCTATCTAACCTTTTTGTAATATCTAGTGATTGTAAAAATGGACCTAGAGAGTTTTTATCAAATGGCAAAGCAGGATTATTATATTCCAGTGATAAAAAGAATAAATTGAGAGAGTCATTAAGTATTTTTGAAAAAATGGATCAAAATAAGATAAGTTCAATGAAATTGATTGCGAAAAGAAGTTGTCATAAATATACACTATTCAGACACTATATTTTTCTGACAGAAATTTTAAATTCTAATTAGTCTGCATAATATGATTAATAAGTTTATGATATTTATTTAAATTTTTTTTATAATCATATTTATCTAAATTTTTAAAACATATATCTATTTTTTTTTTCATTTTCTTTTTATTATTATTTATATATTTGATTTTATGAGCTAAATCTTTGTAGTCTCCAATTTTAAAAAAAAAACCTCCTTTCCCATTTAATAATATTTCTTTTGGTCCTGTAGGACATTTTGTAGATAAAATAATTTTTTTTAAACTTGCTGCTTCTAGAAGAACATTTGGCAAACCTTCATATTTAGATGATAAAATAAAAATATCGCTTTGACGAATAACTTTATATGGATTATCTATAAAATCTTTTAGTTTAATAAATTTTTTTAGGTTATTGTCTAAAATAAATCTTTGCATTTTATCTTTTTCAATTCCTCTCCCAAAAATCAATAATCTAAAATTAACTAAATCTTTTAAAATTTTACATGCTTTAAGAATTGTAATTTGATCTTTTTGATCAGTAAATCTTCCCAAATTGATTAATTTCAAACATCTTTTTTTGTAAAAAAAAGGGTCTGGTTTACCTAAATTTGATAGTTTTTTTATATTTTTTATATCAAGTGGATTGAAGATACAATTAACCTTTATACTAAATTTTCTTTCCATCTGTTTTTTAAATTCTGTACTATTTACAATAACACTGTCAGCTTTTGAGATTAGGAACTTATAAATAATTTTCTTAATAGTGTTATGATACCATCCTGAAGGCGATGAATTGCTTCTTACAATAATCTTTACATTTAATAGTTTACACAAAATAATACAATATATATTTGCTTGAAATGAAACTACTGTTGAATTTTTGTGTTTAAGTAGAAACTTAAATAAAATAATTAAACATATTAGGTACTTAAGTCTTATATTAAGTTTTTCATAAAAATTTTTACTAGGACCTAAATATTTAACTTTTTTATTAAATTTTATTAATTTATCTCGTGAAAGAGTACAAATTCTAATTTTTCTAAATTTTTTTGATAAATGATTTGCAATTATAAAAAGATTTTTTTCAACACCTCCACCACCAATGAAAGGCATGAATAATATTAAATTCTTGTTATATATCATTTTAAAATAATTTATTTCTTGTTTTGTTATTGAGAATTAAAATGATAAATAAATTATAATTAATTATGAATCAATTAATAAAAAATAAAAAATATCTATTTTCAAAATTTAATTACGTTTTAATCGCGATTTTGCCAATAACACTATTAGCAGGTTCAATGGTAAGTAATGTATCAGTTGTATTGATAAGTTTATTTTTTGTCATAGATTGTATAATTAGAAAAAATAATTTTTTTCTAAAGGATAATAATTTTTATTTCTTAATTGTAATTTACTTATACCTGATTTTTAATTCAATTTTTATATCAAATCATCCGGAAGCAATTTTTAAATCTTTAGCATTTATAAGATTTATATTATTAGCGTATGCTATCAATTTTTATTTTAAATTATATAATAATTCATTTTTAAGAATTTGGGCATTTGTGTTTTTAATAGTAAGCTTTGACATATTATTTGAGTTTTTTGTTGGTAAGAATATCTTAGGTTTCGAATCTATTTATAGTGGAAGAATAGCAAGTTTTACTGGTGATGAATTAAAAATTGGTGGCTTTTATTTTGGTTTCTTATTTATCTGTTTAGCTTTTTTTGCAAATAAAAAAAAATTATTTGGACTTTTATTCTTAATTTTTTT
>MDSZ01108609.1_pt1 | contig 11249 bp, 8 predicted proteins | sample 811201 | NCBI WGS metagenome assembly MDSZ01 (sample SAMN05326647, study PRJNA326480) | marine metagenome | isolation source: seawater | place: Indian Ocean: North | collected 2010 | reverse complement strand
TGACAAATATTTGCTCTGCAAAAATTAATAAGTATTCATCAGAGCTTCATATTTTTTATTCAGAAAATTTATTTTCTGATCAATGGTTGCCAATTCAACAAACAAATCCTGTTATCTTTGACTCTAGAAAGGCTCGTAATGGGGGCATATTTTTTAATAAAGGTGATATTTATAGGGTAAATCAAGTGCAAACCCCTGAAACTTATGGTTATTCTTTAAAAATTAATTTAATAAAAAAACTTGATAAATATATATATGAGGAGCAAACCATAGATGAAATAAAGCCTTTCTTTAAAAAAGATATATATGGTACTCATCATTTTCATTCTTGTGAGGATATTTCTGTAATTGACTTTCATCGAAAGATATTTTACAGAGACATTTTTAAATAATTAATTAAGGTGCAAAAATATATTTCACTAATTTATTTTATTACCCCTATTTGATTAGATAATTATTTTTTAAGAATATTGCCACATAATATAAAAATGAAATTTCAGATGATTTTAAATGCATGGTCCAATTGGACCTTTACCCTCAAAAAAACAATCAAAGATTTTTTCAGCATCTCTACAATCGTATAAACCATTTTGAACATTTGGCCATAAATGTGAATTTTTTCTATCTATTACTGATTCAATAGTGCCTTCCAGAAACTTTTGCTTAAGAACGTGTAGGGTGTAAGATCTATGATTTCCTTGAGATACATACCATCTCCATTTTTTATTATTAACTAAAATAAAAAATGATGGTAATCCAAGCTTATATATAAAACCAAGTTTGGATATTTTCTCAAATAGTTTCATTGACTGTAAAACTTGAGATTCAACCATTTCAGAAGAGTATAAATCATTAAAATTTGAGAAATTATTTTTATAACCATATTCGATTGATTTCTCTTCCCTTTTAATTCTTTGAATCTTTTTATAATTTTTAAATTTATAATCTATATCAATATCCTCCCAAGGTAAAAGATATGACCATGCAGGATATTTATTTAACTTTTCATTATTTTTGAGTCCTACTATATCTCGAGCGGATAAAGTTTTTTCAATTTTTAGGAATTCACTAAAATCATTCTTTATTTCTCCCAATGGGGTATTTTTTGATATTTGATAAATAATTTTATAAATAGGGTCTTTTAATATATTTTTTTCAAATGAACAACCTCTTATGCTTCTTCCATTTGAAAAAGGAACTTTTAGTTGTGTTCTTTTAATAAATTTAAAATAGGAAAAATTGTCAATATTGCCATTCATCTCAAAATGATTAAGTTTATCTAACAAAAGAAATTTTTTTATTGAAAAAATAGATTTTTTTAAAATAGGTTTTAAACAAGAATAAATAAATTTGAACATATTACTATTTGATAGAAAATTAAATTAGTTTTTTGCTATTCATTTTTATTTTATAAATTAAATAATTTAAATTTAAAATTTTTTTATAAAGTTCATATACTTAATTTAAAAATAAAGAAAAATTTCTTTTGTAGTTTTTTAAATTAAAAAACTTAAAATTTATTAGCATAAGATTTAAAAGTGAATAATTATATTTCTTATCATTCTCTAATCCTTGCGGGTTCAACAAAAAATAAATCTATATCTTTTTTTTCTATTACTTCAAATTTCTTGCATATTAATGACCAAACACTTTGATCATGTCTGTTCTCCATAAACCCATTCAAGTTTGGAACGATTGAAGGAGAATCATAAAAAAGATCTGGTCTTTCTTTTGCTACTTTCCACCAATATGAATATATTTTCGATGCATGGTTGCATTTTTTAATTATGTGAATTCTCCCAGAACAAAATTGTGATGTATCTGTAAATTCAGGATCTTGATAAACTTTGAAATATTTAAAAACATCACCTTTAGTCCAATGTTTTTCGATAAATGGTTCTTTTATACCAATCAATCCTAACGAACTCTTTTCAATTTCCAATATTAAACTTTCAAATTGAAAAATAGATTTTTTATCAGTTTCAATTTTGCATCCGGCATCAGAATAAACTAATATGTCTCCATTATTTAATTCTTCTAAAGTTTTCAAAATAATATAAGGTTTCCACAAGCCACATCCTCCTATACGTTCAGAAGATGCTACTTCAAGAAAAAAACTAGATTCAATCTTTTTTTTTAAGAACTCATTGCCTGGGAGATTTAAATTACTATAAAAAAAACATTCATCAAATAAGCCAGTAATTCTGGCCTCATTTATAATTCTTTCTCTTGACTTAATAAAGTTATCATCACCATAAGTACAAAAATATCTTTTGTTTAATCTTTGATGATTAAAAATTTTAGAAGATGTTTTATCTACAAATTTTAAAAAGCTTAATCTACGAAATTTTCTTCTAATGTGCCTAAAAATAAGAATAATTCTATGCCTAGCATGATGGGGTTTATATATATATCTCAATTGATATTTTTCATGAAATTGAAATAATATTTTTAGAAATATTTTTAATTTTTGACAAATATTAGAGATATTTTTTTTCATCAAACCTGAATGATTATCTAAAAAAAATAATACAATTACAAACGATTTTAAAACTAATGATAGTCAATTTGTAGATATATTAGTTTTTATTAATAAAACCTTTACTTAATTTTTAAATTTTCAAAGAGTATTTTTAATTTTAATTTTAAGAATTTAAGTAAAGTAAATGATATAAAAATGACTTATCCCTTTATATTCTTTCAATAATATTAAACTAATATATAATTTAATGTATGAAACAAAAATCTCATTATTGTCCTTTATGTGGAAGTAATAAAACTTTAAAAATATATAAATCTGAATTTAATAAGATTAACCCATATACTAAATTTCTTAAAGAAGAAGTATTTGAAAATCATAAAAAAGTGAACTCTAATTTGAGATTTTGTTTTAATTGTACACTATGTTTTTTTGACTATAGATATTCAAAAAAAGAATTAGAAAATTTATATTCTGAAGATTATGTAGAAAAAAGATCTAAATATATAAAAGCTTACGATCATGAAGAGAATGAAAAAAATAGATCTTATATGTCTAAAGCATCCTTAAATAGAAAATTAATAGTGTCTGAGAATTATTTAAAATTTAGAAAATTCCGAAGAATTGCAGATGTGCTTGACTTTGGAGGTTGGCATGGTGAAAATATTCCTGATATTGCTAAAAAAACAAATAAGTACGTCCTTGATAAAAGTAAGCATGAAATATGTTCAGATGTTTTTGCGATAAGTCAAATACAACCAGGGCAAAAGTTTGATTTAATTATGTCTACTCATGTATTTGAACATCTTACAAATCCATTAAATGATCTTAAATTTTTAGCTTCGTTTTTAAAAAAAGATGGTTTAATTTATTTAGAATTACCCGCTGATATATTTGGCTTAATAAGAAAAATTCCTATGTATGAACACATAAACTATTTTTCAAGAAATTCAATTATAAAATTAGCCTCTATGGCTAATTTAGATGTCCTTTCAATTGAATTAAAAGAATATCGATATGCAGTACATTACACTATATCTTATGTGGTTTCACTACAGAATTTCTCAACAAATAAAATACTTAAAAAAAGTAATCTTTTTATTAAGTTAATGAATTTTCTAATAGATTTCGTTCAATACTTGAAAATTAACCCTATCAAATATTATTTGAAAAATATAAAACTTAGATCTGAAAATAATTAGGATGTTATTAAGAAATATTTTTATCTCTGGTATATGGAGTTATTTAAATATTGTATTAAAAGGAATTTTTGCTACTTCTGTAGTATTAATTTTTAGTAAATATTTAGATGTAACAGTATATGGTTATTTTGTAACTGCGGATCTAATTATAAGTTTCTTTAGTTTTTTTGGAGAAATAGGACTTACAAACTATATTATTAATAGAAACGAAATTGATAATAAATTTTTATTAACGTCTTTTAATTTGACATTATTTTGGTCGTTTATCTTAGTTTTAATAATTAATATTTGTTTATTAATTATTCCAAATAATGGTAATGAATCTCAAATAATTTTTATTATAAAATATTTATCATTGATAATTCCCGCCAAAAATCTTCTTGCAATTATTAATTCAAAATGGTCTAGAGAACTAAATAACAAAGTAATTACTAAAATTTATCTTATTTCAGAGATTAGTTCTTTTATCTTATCTCTATATACTTTAAATAAATTTGGAGGTTTATCTGCTTTACTCGTATATGTAATAACCAAAAATTGGTTTAATTTATTAATTTCAATTAAAATCAACAATTTTAAATTTAGATTTCATATCGATTTTGGAGTCATTAATGAAATTCTTAATTTTGGCATTCCAATAATTTTCTCAAGATTAATTACTTACTTAAATTTACAGGCTCCCAGGATAGCATGCGGAATCTTTTTAGGGCCTTATTATTTAGGTTTATTATCTGCAGCAGATTTAATTATAAGGAATATACAAAATACCATTAGATCAACCAATTGGACTTTTTGGATGCCATATCTTGCAAAGATTAAAAGAGAATCCCCAAAAAGATTTGGAGAATTTTACATAAGGATAAGGAATATTCAGGCTGCACTACTTATCCCAATTTTAATTGGATTAATTTCTTATAGAGCCCCATTGGTTGAGATATTTTTGCCTAATAAATATTATGAAATTCAGAATATATTGCCTATGCTTACTTTGACAGGAATATTTCTTTCGGTTAACCTGCTTTTTCAACCTACACTTATAATTCTTGGAGAAACAAAACAAAGATTATTTTATGATATTTTAAAATTTATATTAATGCTTATTTTTTTAATTCCATTATCATCTAAAGGTTTGAATTTTATAATATTCTCAACTTTAATAATTGAAATAATATTATTTATTGGAAGCCAGTTTTATCTTCAATCAAAAATCAAACAAAAAGTTAAATCACAATTATCTTCATTGTTTATAATTTTTATATCTTCAACTCCTATATTTATTTCACCATTATTAGTAAATCTTTTTTATTTTAAAATCAACTTATATTCTTTAATTTCTATGATATTTATAAATTTAATAGCTTATGTGATCTTAATTTATTTCCTTGATAGGAAATTATTTTCAGAATTCACTAAAATTAAAAGTATACTTAACTAAAATTTTTCTAGGAAAAAAAATTAATAAGCTTGTATTATTTATTTAATTATTACCTTATCTATTTTAATTTACTACATGGCTGTATCTCTGGAGACTTTAGTAAATAATGAACATCATCGGAGTTTTTCTTAAAGTTTGGAAATTTGTAACTATCCATAGTTTCCCATTTTTTTAAATCTAAGTATTTTTTTAATTCTTCAATTTGTTCATCATTCAAAAAGGCATAATCTATTTTTGTATTTTTTGTATATTGATTTAATCTTTCATCTTTAGTTATTTTTGCAAGATCTCTTCCATTTATAAGACCAGCAGGATCAAATATATTAGCTTGCGAAAAATAACTTATCATACCAAGATCTTCAGCAATTAAATTTTTATTTTTGAAACAGCTGAAATCTCTATTATTCAAATTTATAAATGTTTCAGACCTTCCTTTAGAAATTTTCTTCAAAACTTTAAAATCATTCCATAACCATGGAGAAATTATTAATGGTATTAGAAGAAAAGAGAAATATTTATAGATCTTTATCTGAAGAGGAAATGCTTTCATATCATAGTTTTTGAAACTCAATAAATTAAAAGTTATTAAAAAAGTTTCTATAAAAATTAAATACCTTATACCTTGTATCATTTGACCTTTAATAAGGATTAATAAAAGCATTAATGGTAAAGAAAAATTTATTAAAATGGTGTGATTAATTAAAGCCTTTTGCCTGATATTTTTTGTATTTTTTTTATTTTTAAAAATAAAATAAATAGATAATAATAAAGAAATAGCTAATGATATTCCAAAAAGTGATGCACCAAAGTGTGCTCTAAGAATGCTAAAAGTAAAATAATTTAGATTATATTGTATACCTGCTTTTGCTATTGAAGTATCTGGTGTCAGATTTCCAAAATTTAAAAATATAAAAGTAAATGAGGTTATAAATGCAAAAATTAATGGAGAAGATCTAAAAAAAAGTTTTTTATATTCAAATTTATCTTTAAATAAAATATTAGAGATTATATTAATCATTAAATACCAAATTATTATAAAAATAAATTCAATGCGAAGTAATATAGATAATGTGCATAAGAAATACGTAATAAAATAATCAATATTTTTATTTTTATTATCAATAAATATTTTTAGAGACTCAAAATAATATGCAAGAAGCATTGAAAACAGCATAATTATAGGAGTTTCCATTCCGTCTGTTAGCCATCTGACACCCATAGGTGAAGATATTCCAATCAAAAATATAGAGGATATAAATGATTTTGTATTTACTGTTTTTAGAAAAAATAAGGAAGTTAGTATATATATAAAAAAATAAAATACAATTCCTATTAATTTTGCCAGGTATGGACTATCCCAAAATATTAATCCTTTAGATAATATTGTTGTATAAAGTGGGCTTGAGGTTGAAAAATCTCTAGTTATTCCATTAAAAGAGTAGAAACCATTCTCCATAAGGTTTCTAGCAATTCTTAGATGCGTAAAAGCATCATCAAGAAAATGATTTTTCGTTATTAATAATCCATAAATAGAACTGCAAATACAAATAGATATTAATGATATTTTCCAATAATATATTTCCTTTTGATTAGAATTTATAATATTTTGCATTTTTAATTTAAATAATAATTTTATTTTTAATAATTCTAAGTGTTCTATCTCTCAATAATTAAAGTTCATTAGAAATAAATTTATTTTTAATGATAATGTTCGTTATTATAAACTTTATAGAAAAATAATTTTACTGCGTTATTAAATAATTTTTATTTTAATTATGGATAGCATTCTTGAACCAAGAAAATTATATAAGGCTTTTATTATTACTTCTATCACTTTGGTCGTTTACAGTTTGGCAAGCCAATTGATTATTGGAGAAACTCTACTAAATATTATTAGTTTAATTTGGAAGAATATAATGATTTCAATATTAATTATAAATATAAGCTATTTTTTTCGATACTTAAGGTGGCGATATCTTGTCTTATCTATTGGAGTAAAGCCTAATATAAAAATGGATATTATGAATTGGTTAGCCTCTTTCGCCTTTACAGCAACCCCTGGAAAGATAGGAGAGCTAGTAAGAATTAATTTTTATAAAAAAGATTTTAATATTCCTAGATATAAAGTTTTTAGTATTTTAGCTATAGAAAAAATTTCTGATTTGATATCTATTATTCTAATTTGTTTTTTAAGTTTCAAATTTATATCAAACTACAATTTTCAGCTCTTGAATTATTTATTATTATTAATTCTATTTTCTATTTTAATTATCCGTAAGAATAAAATAATTCTTAAAAATTGTATAAACTCATTACTCATTAGAATAGACAAAAATAATTTTGGCAATATTTATAAATCATTTACTAAAGTGTTTAAATTAAAAGTTTTTATTTTATCTTCAACTATTGGAAGTATAGGTTGGGGGATTGAGTGCTTTGGGATTTATAAATTATTAGATTATCCAACAGAATATAATTTATCTATATTTAAAGCTTCTTTTGTTCATACTGCTTCTAGTCTTTTAGGTTTAATTTCATTAATACCTGGAGGTATATTTACAACAGAATTAGCTAGTTCTAAAATTCTTTTAAATTTTGGATTGCAAATTGAAAATGCAATTATATTTTCTTTTCTAATTAGACTTGTTTCTATATGGTATGGAACAATACTTGGATTTCTAGTATTTTTGATTAGGTTGCTAAATAAAAATAAACAAAAAATTAAAAAATCAGTTTAATTAAAATAATGTCTTATTTTTTATCTGATAAAAGATATTTATTTTAGTGCAAATTAAAAAGTTATTGATATGGTCTTTAAATATCTTATTTTTGGAACTATTTTTCTATTTGCTTAAATTTTTTTTTATGAATCTACATAATCTATCCCTTTATAATAAGGGTTTAAATACTTCATTTGATGCTTTTTAAAAATTTAATAGAATTGAATTTTAATAGCCAATTTCTGCGTAAGTATAAAGTTTTTTACCAATAAAAATTGTTTTATTATTTTTTAAGTCGGTTTTAATTGCAGTTCTATAGTCTTTTGAGGATTTAATTTCTCTCAATGAATTATAATTTTTTATTTTTTTATTGATATCAGAATCTATAAAAATCTCTTCTTTCTTGTATTGGCCTTTAACCAAAAAGGCCATTATAAAGGCTGAAAAGATATAAAAAATAAATTCTCTTCTAAATATTTTTTTATTAGATTTCATCTATTTTCTTTTAATAATATCATCAGCAGCAATTAATGCTGTTGCCATCGCAGCATGAGTTGGATTCTCAAATCCAGAGGTAGGAAATGCAGAACTTCCCACTACATATGCATTATCAAAGGATGAAAGCCTAAATTTTTCATTTATTAAAATATTATCTAGGGTATATGGGACTGTTCCCATATGATGAGCTCCTCCGTCGATAGATGATGGAATTGCCTTACCATAAGATGCCTTTTCTTGAAGGTTAAAGTCTTTTGCATAATTATTTAGAATTAAAAAAGAAGCTAATCTTCTTAAATAATCTGAATAATAAGTAAAATCTTCGCTCTTAATATTCCAGTTTAAGGATGTTTTGTTTTTTTCAAATTTTAGATTTGAACTATTATTAGGACTTTGTTCACATCGCATAACAATAAGATAGTCATAATTTGGAATTGTAATTTTTTTAAGGAAAGGCTTGATAATATTTTTTATTCTATTCTTAAACTTTTCTCGATTTTCTTGTATCATTAATGTTGCCTTCGGAGTGCCAATTCCATCCCATGCCTTGAAAGATATATTTAATTGGCCATTATTAAAGGACTTATGAATTAATGGAGAGACATCATATCTTGCTCTTATTATTTTAGGTAATAACTTTTCCCCTTTATTAAAACCAGCTATATAGTAAAGGTGAGGATGTTCTTGGAAATTGCAAAGATTATTATTCTTGGGAATTTGATTATTCTTTAATAAAAAAAGTTTTTTTGTAAATTTTGCATTTTCAATTCCCCCCATACAAAAAATAAAATATTTTGCCCTAACAAATAAATCTTGACCTTTTTTATTTTTAAATTTTAGTCCAACTAGTTTCTCTTCATTTAATTTAAAATCAATTAATTTATATCCAGAGATTACGTCATTTTGGTCTTTTTTCTTAATTTTTAACCTTTTAATCCAATATTCTTTAAGTCTTAAAGGCGAGGTCGCCCAGGAATAAACTGTATATTCTAGTCCAGGTGGAAGATTTGGTAATTTAGAGTTGGTTTTTTCTGCAATGCTTTCTGGAGAAAAATCTAAATTTGGGGAATTTAAGAGATTAAGAATTTCTTCATTATATTTATCTAATTTAATTTCGCCCCAAACTTGCTTTTCATATCCTTTAAAAACATTTGTAAATGTACTTTTTTCAAATGGTTTTATATATCCTGCCCAACCTTCACTCGAGCCTCCTAAAGTGAATTGGCGATCTCTAAATGATATTTCAAGCATATTTTTTATTCTTTTTTTTTTAATAGTAGATATGAAATTATTTATTGAAGATTTATAGTCAATCTGTTCACTTACTGAAGAAGGAGTTTTTACCTCACCTCCCTCTACAACGATTAGATTTACGTTTTTTTCTTTTAACTTTTTATAAGCTGCATATCCACAAAAACCTGTTCCTACAATACATACTTCTTTTGTAATATCCCAAGTCATTTATAAAAACAAATCTTCTAAAACTACTTTACTATAATCTCATAATCTCTAAAAGCAAAAAAATAAGTATATAAAAATGGAAATTATGTTTATGTAGTTTAAAAAAATTCTAATCTTTTGCTTATATCAGAAATAAATTTAAATTCTGGGTCTAGTTCTTTTTTGACTTTCTTCCACTTGTTCAAATTAGAATAGGTTTTTTTGAAAATATCTGCAGATTGCATTGAGTCCTTTGTTAAATAAATTTTACCACCACTTTTAGCAATCTCTTTATCCAGAAAATTTAGAATTTCATGAATTCTTGGGACACAATTTGGGATATCAGTCGTTAATGTCCAGCCCTCGTCAGGGAATGAAAGGTGAGAATCATTCCTTTTCCCAAATCTCTTCAGAACTGTTAAAAAACAAGGGACTCCATTTCTTTTAAAGTAATTTAGAACAAATTTTATTTTTTCTTTGGAATTATTAGGAACAAAAAATTGGTATTGAATAAATCCCTTTGAGCCATATATTTTATTCCAATCTTTTATTTTGTCTAATGGATGAAAAAATTTTGATATTGATTCATGTTTACCAATTTCATTTATCGGTGATTTATAAAACCATAATATATTGAAGATTTTTACTGTTAATTTATTTAAAAAGATTTTTGTTAGAAATTTTGGTTTTGATCTTTTTTTTATATTCTTTAATACTAAGGGATTCTTTTTTTCATATGCTTTAAGACTATCAAGCTCTAAGTGATTACCTCTTGTTAAAACACCTCTAAAATTTTTATTGAGGCCATCAATCCATGCAACACTGTATTTATAGTTCATTTTATTTTTCTCCATCTCGATTATTAGGTCTTCGATATTATTAAATCTTTTTGTGTCAACCTGAATTAAAGAGGAAGAAATTGATAATAAATTTAGATTTACTTCATAAATTACGCCGGTTAAACCCATTCCTCCAACCGTTGCCCAGAATTTTTCTTTTTGATTTTCTATAAAAGGAGAAAGTTCCTGAAGATGTCCGTTACCATCAATTAGTGAAATTTTTGTTACGTGATTCCCAAAACTTCCATCATTGTAATGATTTTTCCCATGAACATCTGAAGCTACAGCACCACCAATGGTAATATTACTTGTTCCAGGCACAACAGGTAAGAAAAATCCTTTTGGAACTATTTCTTTAATTATTTCATTTAAAGTTGCTCCCCCACCTACAGTTAGTGTTGATTTGAATGAATTTAATTTTATTTTTTTAAAATTTTCTAACTTAATTACTTTCCTTTCATTTAACTGAGCTGCATCTCCATAAGAACGACCTAAACCTCTGACAAGAATAGATCCAGAATTTGATTTTTTAATTAAATTTACTAATTCCTCAAGATTTTTAGGTATAAAAATTTTTACTTGCGCCCACTTATTTAATCCCCACCCACTAACAAGTGAATATCTTTTTAGTAAATA
>MDSZ01088391.1_pt1 | contig 11249 bp, 9 predicted proteins | sample 811201 | NCBI WGS metagenome assembly MDSZ01 (sample SAMN05326647, study PRJNA326480) | marine metagenome | isolation source: seawater | place: Indian Ocean: North | collected 2010 | reverse complement strand
TCCCCTACGGAGATTCCACCTGTTATCAATACAAGGTCTTTGGCTGTGATTACTTCTTCAAGAATATTTCGTGTAGCATTGAAGTTGTCAGGCACTTTATAAATTTCATTGTCTTGATAACCTAGTGATGCTAATGCCGTGAGGAGCATAAGCGAATTGCTTTCATAGATTTGCCCGTGTTTTAATTCGTTACCAGCCTCTGCAAGCTCATTACCAGTTGCAATGATTCCAATGGATGGTTTTGTATAGACAGATACTTCTGTAATTCCAAGAGTAGTGAGAAATCCAATTGCCGCGGGAGTTAGTAGAGTCCCTTTTGTTAAAGCGTTTTCTCCTTTTTGAATCTGTTCGCCCTTTGGCCGAATATTGCTTTGAAGCGTTACCTCATCGTGTACTTGAAGCTCTTGTCCTTTGACTGTCGTTTTCTCCTGAATGACAACAGCATTTGCATCATTTGGAACTGGAGCTCCTGTAAAAATACGTACAGCATCTCCTTTTTGCAATGTAACATCTTGTCCATCACCGGCTTGTAATTCCCCCTTTACATGATAATATTCAGAATCATGGATTCGAACTGCATAACCGTCCATTGCAGATTGCCTAAAAGGAGGCATATCAATCGGAGAAATGACATCTTCGGCCAATACATAACCAGAGGCTTCTGAAAGGGAAACCCTATTTTTTTTATTCAATCTCATTGAATTTGAATTAACAATATGTATGGCTTTTTCAACGGTTATCATTTCATTTCGCTATATCTAGATAAATATAACGAATACTTTGATTAAATCATGGGATACATTGCTTATTCAAAATATTCCAAGAAATAAGGCGGCTATTGTTTTTGTTAAATGTTTCATAAGTAATTTTTTTAGGTTTCTTTAAGAAACGAGAGAGCTAAAGATTAAGGGGGGGAGAGAACAAAAAATCTCCTTGTTTTTTTAATTTACTATTACAAAATTTGTAAACCAATAAACATAAACATGAGAAAAATAAGAACTTTCCTTTTGGTTTCCTTTGTAAGTATGAACATTTTCAGCGCTAAGAGCCAAGTCATAGATGAATCACAAATGGGTGCTTGGTATATGTACTTTTTCAATACCTCCCATGAGAAAAGTAAAATTGGTTTTCAGGGAGATGTTCAATATCGAAATTGGAACATCGCTGGTGATTTGGAGCAGCTCTTATTAAGAGGTGGAATAACATTTAAACCAGAAAAGGCCAATATAAAATTCACGCTGGGTTACGGTAACATTACAACTGGAACCTTCGGAGAGGATAATTCAACAATAAACGAAAGTAGGATTTATCAAGAAGCATTATTCCCTACCAAAATTGGAGAACGATTCTATCTGAATCATCGACTTCGATATGAGCAACGCTTTATCGAAGAGCAAAGCTTGAGAACGCGTTATCGCTATAATTTATTCGTAAATGTTGCGCTCAACCAGAAAGAGATGAAAGAAAAAACCATTTATTTGTCCTTATACGATGAAATATTTATCAATGGTACAGGAATGCCCGGGCAAAGCATATTTGACAGAAATAGGGCGTATGTTGCTCTTGGATATGTGCTCAAAAAAGGATTGAAGTTTCAGCTTGGCGTCATGAATCAAACGACAAATAACGTAAATAAAAACCAGCTTCAGCTGAGCTTTCATCACGCTTTTTAATTTTCAAGCTTATAGGAAATCCCTATCCCGAGAACAGATTTGAATTGCGTTCTTGGCCCAATGTTTCCATTTTTATCTCTGATTTTGATATCGTCATCATAAACCAAATTCCATTGCGCTGTTGCTGAAAACAACGAATTAACTCTAAATATGAACACCAATTCGGCATTAACATCAATATTTTCGGGATTATTTAAATAATTGCTAAATAGCTCAATTTTGGATTTCATATCTATATTTTTCATGAGCTTGGAATTCCACTTCAGCTTAATAAAAGCCCCAAATTCATGTCTTATTCTTTCACCTTTTTCAACCCCAAAAGCACCAAGTTGGGATAGGGAATCGTCCATAACAAGTGTTGTCTTAGAAGCGAATGGAGAACCAAAAACAGAAAAATTGGCATCCTTTATATAATCTGTACCCAAGGCCAAATTAAGATAACCCGGAGCCATGAACGTAGATACTGCAACAGAATCATTGGGGTAAGTAAATCCATCTGCAAATTGTGTCTTAAATCCTGAATTCAGACTGATCAAAAATCGCTTGGATATGCGCATACCCACGATACTCGATAAATCAATTTTATCGTCAGTTTTTTGCAAATCAACACCTTGAACATCATCGAGGTATTTTATACCTCCAAAGGCCAAGGTGGCATCACTAGACCAATTCCATTTCGCTTTATTGTAATCGGCACTTGCCCTAATATTTCCAATTAATGATATGTTGTTCCTTCCTCCAGCATTCCAATTGACAAAAGAGCTTTGTGTTCCGCTCAAAGAATACAAGGATTTTAATTTCCAAACAGACAAAGTGTCTAGTCCAGAAGAATCTGATTTTTGGGCTACTGCACAAAAAATGTTAAACAGAAAAAGAATGCCTATAAATGACGTAATTTTATGACTCATTTTTAACCAATTTTAAGCGTAAAAGTAGTTTGTTGTGAGACATTATTTATTGATTTTTATCTTTATTCTTCAACAATTTGATTTTAATTCTCAGGTTGTAGCAGATTATTCTAATCCTGAACATTGGATGATTTCTCCACAAGATGACACAAGCCTGCATAAAGCCTTTATTTCTGACACGTCTTTGCTTTCTTATGCAGACGTATTTTATGTGTATCCGACGGTATACCTAGATAAAAAAGAAAAAGATTGGAATGTTTCAATTGACAACAAGGAGCAAAAAGAACGCGCTATAAATGTTACCAGACTTCAAGCTTCAGCCTGGGCTGAATCGGGACGTATGTTTGTTCCCTTTTATACTCAAGCGCACATTAGAAGTTATACGGAACTTGAAGATGGTGGAAGAAAAGCGCTTTTAAAGGCTTATGCTGATGTAAAAAATGCATTTCAGTTTTATTTAGATAATTATAATAACGGCAGACCCATAATTTTGGCTGGACATAGCCAAGGATCAACTCATATTATGCTTCTATTAAAAGATTTTTTTGATGAAAAAGAATTGCAAAAACAATTGATCTGTGCTTATATGCCAGGATTCAGCCTTAAAGAAGATGAGTTCAAGAGTATCCCTTTACTCACCAAAAGTGATCAGATTGGCGGATTTGTAACCTGGAATACATTTAAAAGAAGGTACAAAACAAAAAAATACAAAGAATGGTATAAGGGAAAGGCATGCATAAACCCTGTCACTTGGGATCAAAATACCTATTCAAAGAGAAACTTACACAAGGGATTTTTATTTTGGGACGGAAAGATGTACGAGCAAGCTTTCAAAACCCACCTTGTCGATGGTGCCGTTTGGATTTCAACACCCAAGGTTCCTTTTCGTTCACTATCTTTTACTTTGAAAGATTACCATATCGGAGACGTCAACTTATTCTGGAAAGATATTCGACTAAATTCAAAAAATCGAATTCAAGCCTACAAGAATTCTAATGTTGCAGAAGCTGCAAATAATTAAACTCTTTTGGTTTCTGATTGTTGTTTGATTGAGTTGAATTATATTTGCATTTTGATTGGTAATTCCCTGAAAATATGAGCCTTTTTACACAAAGACACATTGGTCCAAACTCCTCCGAAAAAAGAGAGATGTTGACAACTATTGGAGAAGATTCAATAGATGATTTAGTTAATAAAACGATTCCAGAACAAATAAGAATGTCTTCGGAATTAAACATTCCTGAAGCATTATCAGAACAGGAGTATTTGAATCACATTCAGGAAAAATCAGCCCTGAACAAGGTTAACAAATCATTTATTGGATTGGGGTATCATGAAACAATTACACCTTCAGTAATCCTTCGAAATGTTTTAGAAAATCCGGGCTGGTATACCGCATACACGCCTTATCAAGCCGAAATATCACAGGGTAGATTAGAGGCCTTGATGAACTTTCAAACCATGATTATTGATTTGACAGGAATGGAAATTGCCAATGCGTCGCTTTTAGATGAGGCAACAGCGGGAGCAGAAGCCATGTTAATGTTTTTCAATAGCAGATCAAGAGTTGACGTAAAAGCCGGAAAAACCAAATTTCTTATTGATGAAAATGCACTACCTCAAACCATTGATGTGGTTCGGGGAAGAGCCAAAAATTTGGGTATCGAGCTTGTGATTGCGGATACTGATAATCATTCTGTAGACGAATCCTACTTTGGAGCCATACTACAATATCCTAATGCTAACGGAGCGGTGAAAGATCTTCAACCTGTGATCAACAAATTAAAAGGTACAGGAATTCAAGTTGCGGTTGCGGCTGACATTCTAAGTCTAAGCCTGTTGACTTCACCTGGAAGTTTTGGGGCTGATGTTGTATTTGGATCATCCCAAAGGTTTGGTGTTCCAATGGGTTATGGTGGCCCACATGCTGCCTTTTTTGCGGCGAAAGAAAACTTTAAGCGAAATATGCCGGGTCGTATTATTGGTATTTCAAAAGATGCAGACAACAATACAGCACTCAGAATGGCACTTCAAACTAGGGAGCAGCATATAAAAAGAGGAAAGGCAACCTCTAACATCTGTACTGCCCAAGCACTATTGGCTGTAATGGCGAGTATGTACGCTGTTTATCATGGACCAGACGGAATAAAAAGAATTGCACGGCACGTTCATGGATTGGCTTCGACAGCCGCTTACCATTTGAAAAATTTGGGATATGAAATAGGCAGCGATTCTTATTTTGATACCATCTGGCTTAAAAATATTGATGCTCAAACAATACGTGAAAAAGCTGAGAATTTAGGTATGAATTTTTATTACAAAAACAGTAATGAATTGACCATAAGTTTTGCTGAGCCTCATTCTCTTGACGATGTGAATGACATCATTCATTTATTTGCAGAATTAAAATCAGAAAAAATAGAAAAACTTGAGCTTAAAGAATTGTCACTTGACAATAGTTTATTGAGAGAGGATCATATCCTTGCCCAGGATATTTTCAATGCTTATCATTCCGAGTCGAAAATGATGCGTTATTTGAAAAAATTGGAGAATAAAGACCTTTCTTTAGTACATAGCATGATTCCATTGGGTTCATGTACGATGAAGTTAAACGCCGCTTCTGAGCTAATCCCGATTTCGAATCCCGCTTTCGGAAACCTTCACCCCTTTGCCCCGATATCGCAAGCGCAAGGTTATTGGGAAATTTTTGAGGATTTGAGGGATTACTTGTGTGAGTGTACGGGCTTTGCAGGAATATCCTTACAACCCAATTCGGGAGCTCAAGGGGAATATGCAGGTTTGATGATTATTAAAGCATATCACGAATCTCGTGGAGATCATCAACGAAAAATTATGATCATACCATCATCAGCTCACGGTACAAATCCTGCCTCTGCTGTTATGGCAGGTTTCGAAGTTGTGGTTACAGGATGTGATGAGAACGGAAACATCAATGTAGATGAGCTTAAAAAAGTAGCAGAGGAAAATAAAGATACACTAGGAGGTTTAATGGTTACCTATCCTTCCACTCATGGTGTATTTGAGGAGGCCATCAAAGAAATCACCGGAATCATTCACGAAAATGGTGGACAAGTATACATGGACGGTGCAAATATGAATGCACAGGTTGGGATTACAAGTCCAGGAAACATTGGTGCTGATGTATGTCACCTGAATTTGCACAAAACATTTGCTATTCCTCATGGCGGAGGGGGTCCCGGAATGGGTCCAATTGGTGTTGCTGCTCATCTTACACCATTCCTTCCTGGAAGTGTATTAATTGAATCTGGAGGAGAAAAGGCCATAAATGCCATTTCTGCCACTCCATTTGGAAGCTCATTAATTCTTCTCATTTCCTACGGATATATTAAAATGCTTGGTGCTAAAGGATTGAAAGAATCCACAGAAATTGCCATTTTAAACGCAAATTATATCGCCAAAAAGCTTGAAAACCACTACCCTATTTTATACAAGGGAAAAAACGATACAGTAGCACATGAAATGATTCTTGACTGCCGAGAATTTAAGAAAACGGCAGAGATAGAGGTTGCCGATATTGCCAAAAGACTTATTGACTTTGGCTTTCACGCGCCAACTGTTTCATTTCCAGTTGCCGGAACACTTATGGTAGAACCCACTGAATCAGAGGATAAAGAAGAGCTTGATCGTTTTATTGAGGCCATGATAAAGATTCGAGAAGAAATTCGAGAAATAGAAAATGGTCATGTAGATAAAATGAATAATTTGCTAAAAAATGCACCTCATACGGCAAATTGCATCATCAATAAAAATTGGAATGCTTCATACTCACCTCAAGAAGCAGCTTACCCGCTCCCATACTTAGTGGATAATAAATATTGGGTTCCCGTGAGACGCGTTGATAATGCTTTTGGAGATCGCAACCTTATTTGTTCTTGTCCAAGCGTTGAAAGTTACGTACATTTAGACTAAATGAAATTAGATATACTAGCCTTTGGTGCACATCCTGACGATGTTGAAATTTCTATGGGCGCGAGCCTATTAAAGTATGCTGATGAAGGCAAGGCTATCGGAATAGTTGATCTCACACAAGGAGAGCTTGGAACACGTGGCAACGCTGATTTGCGAGCTGAAGAAGCCAAAAGAGCTGCTAAGATGTTGAAGCTTCAAACACGAAGCAATCTAAATCTTGGAGATGGTTTTTTTGATGATTCCAAAGAAAACAAACTGAAAATCATCGAGCTAATCCGGTTACATCAACCAGAACTTATTTTTGCCAATTCCCTTAAAGATCGACACCCCGATCATGGACGAGCTGCGAAATTGGTAGCTGAGTCAAGCTACTTATCTGGATTGGATAAAATAAAAACAACGCATAATGGTAACCCACAAAGTAAACATAGACCGCATATTGTCTTGCATTATATACAGGATTACTATTTGACACCTGATGTTATTTTTGATGTAAGCTCGCATGGTGAGCGAAAAGTAGATTTGATAAAATGTTATAGCAGTCAATTTTACGACCCAAATTCAAAAGAGCCCAATACTCCAATTTCTGGTGAGGAGTTTTTCAGTTATCTAGAAGGACGCATGTTGAGCTATGGAAGAGAACTAGGAGTGAAATATGGTGAGGGTTTTAATATAGATAGAACTTTAGGAACCTCCGATTTATTTTCTTTGAAATAAGCTTAGTGGTGAACCTCTTTAATCTCTTCAGGGTTGTGCTTGTGCTTAAATAATAAAGTAAAAAGTACCGCTATAATCAGAGCATAAACAGCAAAAGCCGACCACGCCCCTTTCCAATCTGTTGAGCCATTTGACAATATAAAAAATTCATTAATTGCCCAGCTACTCACAATGGTGCCTAAATAAGCTCCAAATCCATTTGTCATCATGACAAATACACCTTGCGCACTTGACCGAATAGATGCGTCTGTGGATGTTTCAACAAATAGTGATCCCGATATATTAAAAAAGTCAAAAGCCATTCCATATATTACACAGGAGAGCAAAATCATCCAGAAGCCATCTGCGGGATTTCCATAGGCAAATAATACGAAACGTAACACCCATGCAATCATTGAAAAGATCATTACTTTTTTGATTCCAAACTTTTTTAGAAAAAATGGAATTGCCAAAATAAATAGTGTTTCAGAAACCTGTGAAATGGACATCACAATTGTGGAATATTTAACAACAAATGAATCTGCATAAGCGGGAATTTCCTTGAAGCTATCCAGATAAACATCACCATACATATTCGTCAATTGAAGAGCTCCTCCCAGAAACATGGAAAAAATAAAGAATAGTGCCATTTTATAATTGGCAAATAACTTAAACGCTTTGAGCCCAAGCATTTCTAACCAACTCGAATCAGCGCTAATGGAACGCTGCGGGGGGCATTTAGGAAGTGTAAAGGAATAAATTCCTAATAGAATGGCTACAACTGCAGCGATATAAAACTGATCTCCGTTTGCCTTACTTCCAGTAAGATTGGTCACCCACATGGCTACAATAAAACCAATAGTTCCCCAGACTCTTATTGGAGGAAATACTTTTACAACATCAAAGTTATTGGTCTTTAAAATATTGAATGAGACTGAATTAGAAAGGGATATCGTGGGCATGTAGCAGAGCATTGCGGCGAGAATGTAATAGTATAAAACACCTGGATCAGCAACACTTGGAACAAAAAACAAGATGATTCCATAAAAAATATGTAGTAAGCCATAAAGCCGCTCTGCATTCATCCATTTATCCGCAATTACACCGACTATTGCTGGCATAATTAGTGAAGAAATAGCCAAGGTTGAAAATACAGCCCCAAACTCTGGAAATGACCAACCCCTTCCTTCAATACAATAAGTACCAATGGTAATGAGCCAAGCTCCCCAAACATAAAACTGGAGGAAGCTCATTGTAATTAATCGAAGCTTTATCGACACCTTAAGATCTTTTCTTTATTTCATCACGAAGCTTTGACGCAAGCTCATAATTTTCGTTTTCAAGCGCCTCTTGAAGCTGTTTCTCAAGGTCTTGAATAGAATCATTCACCAAGGAGTTCAGCTCTTGTTCTTCCTTAAATACATCCTCTTCCTCCTCGTAAATAGAATCACTCTCAAATGCATCTTCTTGATCACTAGTTATCCCAGCTTCTTCCAAGACATTAGACAAAGTAAAAATGGGACTATTGAAGCGGACTCCTACCGCAATGGCATCTGAGGTTCTAGAATCAATTTCAGAAATAGTACCGTCTTTTTCACAAATCAGCTTGGAGTAAAATACGCCTTCAACAAATTTATATATGAGTACCTCTTTAATGATGACATCATAAGTGATACAAAAGGATTTTATTAAATCATGAGTCAAAGGTCGATTCGGAATCATTTTCTCAAGCTCAACTGCAATTGCTTGTGCTTCAAATCCTCCGATAACAATAGGTAGCTTTCTTTTACCAGCCGCCTCTGACAATGTTAAAACGTAAGAACCAGATTGTGTCTGACTGTAGGCAATTCCTGATATTTCTAATCTAACCTTTTGCATTTATGATGAGCTATCTTCCTTTAAGATAATACTTTTTTATGAAGCCTTAAACTTTTTAACGGCCTCATTAAGTCTTGGTACAACTTCAAAAGCATCCCCAATAATTCCATAATCCGCAGCTTTAAAAAATGGAGCTTCAGGATCAGTATTTACAACAACGATTACTTTAGAACCATTGACTCCAGCAAGATGCTGAATTGCTCCAGAAATTCCAACAGCAATATATAAATTAGGTCGAATGGCAACACCCGTTTGTCCTACGTGCTCGTGGTGTGGTCGCCATCCAATATCTGCAACAGGTCGAGAACAGGCGGTAGCAGCTCCAAGTGAGCTCGCCAATTCCTCTACCATTCCCCAATTCTCTGGACCCTTTAGCCCTCTTCCCGCTGAAACCACAAGTTCTGCTTCAGGTAAAGGAATTTCTCCGTCAGGCTTTTTAGTTGAAAGTACTTTGATCGCTGGGGCTCCAGCATCACATGAGATTTCTTCTACCCCACATGAAGCTCCGTTTTCCTCTGGCTGCAAGCTGTTGGGTAAGAGCGAAATAATTTTAATTTCTGTATTGACTTTTACTTTACCCAGAGCCTTACCTGAAAAAACATTTACATCAATACACCCATCAGTATCTGGTAAAGAGATGGCTCCAGAAACCAATCCTGCTTTTAAACGCACAGATAATCTGGGAGAAACTGATTTCCCAAATAAATCATGAGAGAAAACCACTGTATTAACATTATTTTGCGCAACAGTTGAGGCTATTAAATTTGTTACTTGTTTTTGATCTTCCCCATCTATCGCTCGATCAACCAATACCTTTGATGCCCCATATTGACCAAGAGTAGACAATTCATCAGAAGAAGCTCCTCCATTTGTTAAAGCAATTACGTCTCCTAATTTTTTGCCGTAGGTAATGGCCTCATAAGACGATTTTGAAATACCATTACTTGAATTTATATATACTAAAATCATTTTTAAAAATTTAAGAGTTAAATTACTTTGGCCTCGTTGTGCAACAATTCAACCAATTCATCCATGTTCTCTGGATCAATCATTTTTACCGCAGACTTTGCATTCGGTAAGGAATATGATATAAATTCAGTTAAATCTTCAATTTCTTTAGCAGGAACCACATTTAAAGGTTTTGTCCTAGCGGCCATAATACCTCTCATATTTGGTATTCTTTGCTCTGCCATACCTTTGGCACAGCTTATAACCGCAGGAGTACTAAGCTCAACAACTTGTAAACCACCTATTATTTCGCGTTCTACTGTTAAAGTGTTTCCTTCCACGTCTAGTTTTGATGCTAAAGAAACAAATGGCATATCTAATTCTTCAGCAATCATACCCGCAACCTGTGAACCATTATAATTGATGGTTTCTTTTCCTGCCAAAATCAAATCATAGGCATTTTCTTTAGCGAAAGAGGCAATTTGCATTGCAGTGAAATAGGCATCTTTTGGCTCTGCATCGATACGAACTGCATCATCAGCACCTATAGCCAAAGCTTTTCTAATCACAGCATCGTCCGTAGCCCCTCCCACAGTAATTATGGTTACTTGACCACCACCAGCTTCTTTAATTTCAAGTGCTCTAACCAATGCGTACCATTCATCATACGGATTAACAATGAATTGCACACCGTTTTCGTCAAACTTCGTATTTCCTTCTGAAAAAGCAATTTTCGACGTCGTGTCGGGAGCCTTGCTTATACAAACCAATATTTTCATTTTTTTATCCTTTAAAGTGATGCAAATTTACTGAATTATCTTTGAGAATGAAAGACGAGGATTTAGTATTTGCATAAATCCCTCAACTATACTGTAAATAAGCAAATTGAGAATAACAATGAAGAGAAAAAAGTAATCAAAGCGACCTTTTTTAGCTCTGCATCATACTGCTGAGGTTCTTTAATCTTAATTATTCTAATTATGTGAGGGTAAAACAAAATCGGAGGTAAAACAGAAATGACAAAAATCCAATTACTTGTCGAATCTGAGTGAATACCTACTGATATGATCCAAGCTATAAAACCAATAATCACCAATGAAAGGTGATACATTTTTGCACCATTACGTCCCAACTGAACTGCCAAGGTTTTTTTACCTGATGCCCTGTCATTTTCAATATCTCTCATGTTATTGAG
>MDSZ01115018.1_pt1 | contig 11250 bp, 10 predicted proteins | sample 811201 | NCBI WGS metagenome assembly MDSZ01 (sample SAMN05326647, study PRJNA326480) | marine metagenome | isolation source: seawater | place: Indian Ocean: North | collected 2010 | reverse complement strand
CAGAGGTATAATAATCGATACCATTAATCCCTTTAATACTATCTTCAATTTTATTGGTAATATTAAGTTAAATATCTTCAGGGGAAGCATTTAGATAATATGTTGTAACAATAACCGTTCCAAAATCTGCATCTGGAAACATATCTCGATTAAAGGTCATGACAGACTTAATGCCAAACGCAATAAACATAATGGTAAATAACCAGGCAAAAGTATGATTAGCTGAAAAATATCTAAATAATGTTTTCATCGTTTAATGTGCTTAATGCCTTATCCAATAAGCCTAATGATGTCATGTATTGTAAATAAAGACGATAAATAGAAATTTTGTTTTGTAATAAAATAGTTTCAATAGCTTGGACTTGATCTTGAGCTTGAACAACAAAGGGAAATTGACCACGACCATGATTGTATCGCTTAATTTCTTGTTTAACTCTTTTTTTTGCCAAAATTAAACGAGTTTCGTTAGCAGCAATAACCTTAATTAATGAATTATATTGCGTTGATATATCAACCAAAGTTGACTTTAAATTTAACATAGCGGTCTCAATAGAAAGCGTCAGATTATCAAGTGAATATTGCAATATTTTATCATCAACATGATAGCCCGTTTTTTTAATAGAATTAGTATAAGTAACGGAAATTGTATAATCTGGTTTATTAAATCCCAAAGAATCTCCTAACGAGGTATCACCGCTTTTTAAATTAGTGGCAAGATTTAAATCTAACTTTGGCCGATATTGTTCTGTAAGCATGGCTTGTTGAAATTCTAGTAATTCTTGTTGCTGAAATAGTAAGGCTATATGTGGAACATTATTAATAACATCGTTACTAAGCTTAGGTAATTTAGGAATATATGTTAATGCCAGTTTAGGAATTTTGTTTTTAATAGAACCCGAAACAAGAAGAGATAATTGGTTTATTTTAGAATCGACACTACCTTGTTTAAGAATGATTAATTGCTCTAAATTTTTTAACGAATCTTCAGATTGAATTAAATCCACTTTTTCAGCGATATTTTTTTTGTATTTACTTTTTGTATCTATATATAATGTTCTTGAAATTTGGTAACGATCACGTAAATCAGCAAGTTCACGATAGTGTCCATACCAATTTAAAAATTGATTAATAAGTCCTAAAATAAATTGTTGTTTTTGATCAGAAAGTTGAATGATGGTTCGTTTATAATCAAGCATTTTTGTCTCAGATCCAATTTTATTAACAATGCCAGCTTTGTTTTTTAACAAAGGATGAAGATAAGAAATACCAATAGAATGTTGATAATAGTTATTGAGTAAACCAAATTGCTGAGCTTGACTACTGTACGTGCTATTAGAGCTATTTAGAGCAAGCGAAGCGCCCATTGTTCCACCAGTAGACCATAACGTTTTGGATAAAGAAGACTGAAAACCTAAACTAGTTGTTTCTTGTGATGAAAAAGGGCTAGATGACACTGGTTTTGTATTAGAAAACGAAGGAGCAATTGAAAAAGAAGTATCAGTAAAAGACTTCTCTTTGAGTATAGATAGTTCTGCTATGTTTTTTTGGATTTTAATTGACTTAAAAAAAGGATGGGTACTGTACACATCATCAAGCAAAGATTGTAAAGAAAATAAGTTTGTTTGAGCCAAAGAATATGACGTTTGTAATAAACAAAAAAATAACACTGTGCTACAAATTTTAATAGACTGGGAAAACATAGTATTTATGATACCATTTTTTTAATAATTTTAAATATGAAATCATGCTTATATTATAAAATTAAGATAAAGTTAAATTTTAAGATAAGAAGGGATGGTAATTGAATCATTATAAAAAATTACTTATAATTAAGCTCTTAAAAAGGAGAATGTAAATATGTTAAAAATAAATAGTATCGCACCTGATTTTGAGGCACGTACATCACATGGGGATATTTCATTTTATGATTGGCTAGGAGATAGTTGGGGTGTTTTATTTTCACACCCAAAAGATTTTACACCCGTATGTACTACAGAACTGGGATCATTAGCAAAACTAAAGCCAGAGTTTGAAAAAAGAAATGTTAAAGTGATTGGGTTAAGTGTTGATTCTGTTGATGAACATATTAAATGGTTGGATGATATTAAAGATGTTTCAGGAGAAAAGCCAGATTATCCCATTATTGCAGATGAGACACTTGCTGTTGCAAAGCAATATAATATGCTAGAAGCAGATGCTGGTACAACATCAATGGGACGTACTGCTGTTGATAATGAGACGGTTAGAACCGTTTTTGTGATAAGGCCCGATAAACGAATTGGTTTATATTTAACGTATCCAATGGCAACAGGTCGAAATTTTTTAGAAATTTTAAGAGCAATTGATTCGATGCAATTAACAGCAAACTATAAAGTAGCAACTCCGGCCGATTGGCAACAAGGAGATGATGTGATTATTGTACCGGCTGTAAAAGATGATGAGGCAAAACAGCTATTTCCAGATGGATGGAAAGCTGTAAAACCATATTTAAGAAAAGTAGCAGATCCAAGTCAATAAATTTAGCCTTTATTACACTAGATTAGAATTAAGATTCATGAAATGATCGTGGTAGATCATAAGCTGGCAAGTAATTATGATTTAAAGCAAACAAAGAATTAGTTTCGTTTTAGATCATAAAAGAAATCTACTGGCTTTACCGCTTGAATAATACTAAAGCTTTCATTGGCAGCGATAACGGTTGGTTTTATCGTTGTTGATTCTTTTTCATTTTGGCTTCTATCTAATAATAAATCAAAATTAAAATTTAATCGCTCTGATTTATTTTGTGGAATATTTGTTTCCTTTTGTTGGTTTTGTAATGACATATTAAGCTCCCTTATTTTGTTTTATGCTATGGTTTATAGCCAGAAATAAAAAATGAAAAACATCGAATTTTTATGGTATTTTTTTTGAGTTTAAATGTGACCTTTAAAAGTATTAAAATTGAGATAAGTCATTAAATTTATGCTATAAATAAGTGTTAAAAAATATTCTAAACTCATGATCATACTCAAAAATAGTATCTACATGTTCAGTGCTATCAAGTACTAAATCTTTATACGGAACGTTTGCTTGCTTAGCATAGTTAATAAGTAAGCGAGAATGATGAAAGCCAACACGATTATCACGATTAGTATGAATCACAAGTAAGTTAGTAAGGTTTGTTTGATTAAGTTTAAGAGGGCTTTGCTTGCCAATTGGAAAGCTAAATAAATGATTCGCTAGAAAAATACTGCCATGATAAAGAAAGAGTGGAATTTTTTTGCGTTGAAATTCTTCTTGCATAATTAAATTAGGATCTGAAAAACTAGCCTGAGAAATAACGGTTTGAATATCTTGGTCATGTTGTGCTGCAATTAATGTTGAAACAGCACCCATTGATAATCCATAATATAGAATGTTTTTTGGACTAAACCCTAAATTTATACAAGCTTGTTTCGCGCCAATAACATCATGATATTCTCGTGAACCTAATGCTGTTCGTCCATCAATGACAGTAGAGCTACCATGGTTATGTAAATCATACATGAGTACACTGTAACCCTGACTAAAGAATACCCAAGCTGTTTTAATCAGAGCAGGTTCATGTTTAGAAGAGTTATAACCATGTGTAATAATGACAATTTTGTTTGAGTTGGGGTGTTTGATAAACCAGCCATCTAATAAGACATCAGGTAATTGGCTTGGAAATTGGATTGAGTCATACGTTTTAATAGGGCCAGTTAAAGAATTAGTCCCTGATGAAATAGTTAACGGGGAATTAAGTTTATGATCACCATGTCCAGATTCAACTGCTGCTAATTTAAAAAAAATAAGTGTGCAGATAACCAAATAACTAAGAAATACAATAATACAACTATCTAATAATAGTTTAATAGCTGAACGTTTTTGAAACATAATCTACCTATACTATAGCTCTTAATAGTAAAATATCATAAAGAGAAAATTAGACGCATGACTAAGACTATATTATAATAAATCATTAGCATTAACGTACGAAGGAAGAAGAAATGCCAATCTTATCATTAATATCAAAAATTCTTGGAGATCCTGTTGAAAAAGCAATTCAACCATATCGAAAAAATGTTGATTTAATTAATGCCCTTGAAGACGAGTATATCCAGTTATCTGATGAGCAATTAAAAGAAAAAACAGTTTTGTTTAAACAACAGTTATCTGAAGGAAAAACCTTGGATGATATATTAGTAGATGTATTTGCTTGTGTAAGAGAAGTATCAAAACGTGTATTAGAGATGAGACATTTTGATGTGCAGTTAATTGGTGGAATGGTTTTGCATGAAGGCCGAATTGCCGAAATGAAAACAGGGGAAGGAAAAACACTTGTAGCTTCATTACCAGCTTACTTAAACGCTCTAGAAGGAAAAGGGGTATATATCGTTACCGTTAATGATTATCTGGCCAAGCGTGATAGTGAATGGATGGGAAAAATTTATCAGTTTTTAGGCTTATCCGTAGGATTGATTCAATCTGGGATGGATCCACAAGACAAATTAAAAGCGTATCAATGTGATATAACCTATGGAACCAATAATGAATTTGGATTTGATTATTTGCGAGATAATTTAGCAGGGGATGTATCCCAATGTTGTCAATTAAGACGCCATTTTGCCATTATTGATGAAGTCGATAGTATTTTAATTGATGAAGCCAGAACACCACTAATTATTTCTGGACCAGTAAGTGATTCAACTGATAATTATAAAAAAGTAGCAAGAATTACCAAATCCTTAACCAAAGAAACTCATTTTACAATGGATGAAAAACATAAAAATATTGTATTAACCGAAGATGGGATTGAAAAAATTGAAACAGAAATGGGGTTAACGGATATCTATTCTGTAAAAAATATGGAAATAGCACATATGGCTGTACAGTGTTTACGTGCCAAACATTTATTTAAACGAGATATTGATTATGTGGTTAAAGATGGCGCTATTTTAATTGTTGATGAATTTACCGGGCGATTAATGGAAGGACGTCGTTATTCGGATGGCTTACATCAAGCTATAGAAGCCATTGAAAATTTATCAATCAAAGAAGAAAGTCAAACCTTAGCAAGTGTAACCTTTCAAAATTATTTTAGAATGTTTCCAAAATTAGCTGGAATGACAGGAACTGCCGTAACAGAAGCGGCCGAATTTGAAAAAATATATAGCTTGCCGGTTACAGTAATGCCAACAAATAAACCTTTAGCAAGAAAAGATATGGCTGATATTATTTATAAAACAAAACAAGTAAAATTTGATGCCATTGTAGAAGAAATTGCTACGGTTCATAAAACAAAGCAACCTGTCTTAGTTGGAACAATCGCTATAGAAACATCAGAACTTGTATCAGCTTTATTAAAAAAGAAAGGTATTCCTCATAATGTACTAAATGCTAAGCATCATGAAAAAGAAGCCGAGATTATTGCCAATGCAGGCCAGCAAGGTGCCGTAACTATTGCAACAAATATGGCTGGAAGAGGAACGGATATTGTCTTAGGCGACGGTGTTATCGAGTTAGGAGGATTATATGTTATTGGTACATCACGGCATGAGTCACGTCGAATTGATAATCAGCTGCGAGGTCGTTCAGGTCGACAGGGGGATCCAGGAAAAACAAGGTTTTATGTATGTTTAGAAGATGATTTAATGCGATTATTTGGATCAGACCGTATTAAATCCGTAATGGAAACCTTAGGAATGCCTGATGATATGCCTATTGAACATTCCATGGTATCAAAATCATTAGAAAAAGCTCAGACAAAAGTAGAAAAATATCATTTTGGTGTTAGAAAACAAATTTTGCAATATGATGATGTATTAAATAAGCAACGAGAAACTATTTATCGAGTTCGACATTCAATTTTAACAGAATCTGATTATCAAGCTATTTATCAAGAATTTTTAAATCGTTTAATAGATAGCATGAAACAAGAATATCCTATGGAAACATTAATGGATGAACAATTGGATGCATTTAAAAAATATATTCAGCAGATTTTACCAGTTGAAAATAACGATGACATCATTAAAAAAATTAAAGAAGTAAAAAATATGGATGTACTAAATAAAGCTATCATGTCATTTTATGAGTATCGTCGTAATGAACATCCTGAACATTTGTTTGATCATTTTGTTACTAAACGTGTGATGTTGATGTGTTTGGATAAAAAATGGATGGACCATCTTCATAATATGGATATTCTAAGAGAAGGTATCGGTTTAAGAGCCTATGGTCAACGAGACCCCTTAATTGAATATAAACGAGAAGCATTTGGTATGTTTCAAGAATTAATGATACATATATCAGAAGAAGCTATTTCAATGATTAATCGATCGGTTGTTGTTGCACAAGAAGAACAACAATCCACCATTGATATGGGAGCTATTCAAACAAATCAATCATCTCAATCAACATCTCAGAAACCTGTTAGAAAAATTGAGAAAATTGGGCGTAATGAACGAGTAAAAATTCAAAAAGGAACGGTTGTTAAAGAAGTGAAATGGAAACATGCTGAAGAGCTAATAAAGCAAGAAGGGTGGCAGTTAATTGCAACAAACGATTAATCATAATGGACGATAGTAAAAAACAATTTAACCATTTCCAAGAGATTTTTCATCTCTTGGGAGACTATCTTTGACGAACCTAAATTAGTTCACGAAATTCAAAAAACTGAAAAAGAAATTAATGAAGATAGTTTCTGGGATAATAATAAAGAAGCTCAAGCAATCTTTAATACATTATCTGAACAAAAAAAGAAATTAGCTACAATTACAGATATTCGAGCGATTGAAGGCGATATTTTAGCGTATTATGAGTTAGTAAAAACAGACCCATCCTTAGCAACGGATGAAGAATTAGCGACGGACTATGAATTAATGGTAAAAAAGTTTGCAAAACAAGTAGCCGAGTTAGAAAATAAGTCTTTGTTATCAGGACCCTATGATACTTATAATGCTTATATTAATTTTAATGCAGGTGCTGGTGGAACTGATGCTCAAGATTGGACAGAAATGTTGTTACGTATGTATTTACGTTGGTTTGATAAACGTCAATTTAATGTGGATATATTAGATAAAACGGTTGGTGATGAAGCAGGTATTAAATCAGCAACATGTTTGGTTTCAGGTGAGTTTGTTTATGGTTATTTAAAATATGAACAAGGGATTCATCGCTTGGTTCGACAATCACCATTTAATGCAAATAGTAAACGGCAAACATCCTTTGCAGGAATAGAAGTAATTCCTCAAATTGATACGACTGTCTCAAGTGTAACGATTGATCCAAAAGATTTGAAAATTGATACATACAGAGCCAGCGGAGCAGGCGGGCAACATGTTAATAAAACAGATTCAGCTGTTCGAATAACGCATATACCAACAGGTGTTGTTGCAACATCTCAGGCTAGTCGATCGCAAGCAAGTAACAAAGAAACCGCTTTATCATTATTAAAATCACGATTATTAATTATTATGAAAGAAGAAAAAAAACAAGAAGTATCAGATTTAAAAGGAGAACAAAAAGAAAATGCATGGGGAAATCAAATCCGATCATATGTATTACATCCTTATAAATTGATCAAAGATTTACGATCTAATTACGAAACATCAGATGTGCAAGGTGTTTTAGATGGAGATTTAGATAGTTTTATTGAATCCTTATTAAGACAAAAAAAAGAGGATAAGCCTTAAAAAGCTACGCAGGTTCATGTAAACTTAATTAAATCTATGAATAAAAACAAATTTTTTCGTTATTACTTTTATATTATTTTATTCTTAGGCCTATTAATTGGGCTAAGTGTTTCGATTCGTCGTTACCATTATGAACTTGAAAAACAATCTGTAGAAATAGCAGCATCATTACGAGAACTAAAACAATGCGCGTTATATGCCGGAATTTCAATCGATGACTTTTTAAAGAAAATTGAACAAAAATCAACGTTATCAAAAATTGTTATCGAAGAAGATACATTACAAGATTATATAGAAAATGGCCAAATGACCTTGTTAAAAGGATCTGAAATCATGAATATGTATCGAGTAGGGCATGTAAACCGAACGGTATTATATCGACTTTATAAAAATGTCCAAATTAAGCCAGATTATTTTTATTTATTAATTGATCGAAAAAAAGATTTTAATCATATCAGAGATTATTTAGAAGCAGAATTTGGTAAAAAAAATGTATCGCAAATTCAAAGTTATAATATTTTAGAAATATTAGATACAAAAGAAGATTTGCTATCAATAGGACTGGGGATTGCTAACGAAAAAAAAGAATTAATTGAAAAGTATGGATTTGAACCCATTATTAGACTAAGAAATTCCTCACGTTTAAAAGATGAAATTATTAAATTAAAATTAATGGGATTTTCTGATTTACCATCTCGTTCATTAATTTTTGAAGGAAAAGAAGTGTTAGGTTATCCAACACAATTAAATTTATTAATAGAAAAATTACAAGATAAACAAATATCATTTGGAGCAATAGAGTTTACGAATCAAAAAGGGATTAGTCAGTTAGTTAATCAATTGCCTCACAACGTTTTTCGGGTTCATAGTATCGACTTTGATGAGATGCAGGGGATGTCTGCTAAAAAAGCATTAAATCGTTATTTAAGAGCAGCAAAAGAACGAAGTATTGATTTATTATTTATTCATCCATTTATTCAAAAACAAAATGATTTAACTGTGATTGATTTTAATATTGATTTTTTTAATGAATTAATTGCTGCTTTAGAAACAAATGGATATAGTACTCATTTAAATCAGCAGTACCCTAAAAAAGTATACGTTCCTGCAACCAATTTAGAACGAATGGCCTTGATTTTTGTTGCTTTAACAACCGTTTTATTTGTCATAAGTTTCTTTTATTATTTTTCTGTATTTAAAATTTTTCTTTTTTATATCATATCAATGGGTTCTATTTATATAGGGCAAATGCTTGGATATTCATTGATGATTAATAAATTAACCGCATTAATAATGGCTATCATATTTCCTGTCTTAGCTATTATTACACAATTTCCACAAGCTAAATTAAATCATAATACCATAATGCGTTTTGTATATGGTTGTATGTACTTATTTCGTAGTTTAGGGATCTGCCTGTTAGGAGCTATTTTAATTATAGGAATGTTATCAGATATAACATTTCTTACTGGAATTGAACGATTTTCAGGAATTAAAATTTCATTTATTATTCCTTTAATTTTAATTGGATTATTCTTTTATTTAAGACCAAATCGAATACGGTCCGTATTTTTTGTTTTAAAAAGATTATATTACGCACCTGTACGTACAGCTGGATTAATGTCTGTTTTTGCATTAAGTATTTTTTTAATAGTATTAATTATTAGAAGTGGCAACTTTTTTATGTTTCCACGATTTGCATTAGAAGATCAGTTTAGACAAATGCTAGAATCATTTTTTTACGTAAGACCTCGTACCAAAGAGTTTTTAATTGGTTATCCCTTTCTGTTAATAGCGTTTATGTATGTTGATGGAAAGATATCACGAGTATGGATTTGGTTTTTTAATATAGTAGGATCAATAGCATTAATTTCTGTAGTAAATTCATTTTGTCATTTTCATACACCGTTACAAGTATCCTTATATAGAACTGTATTAGGCGTGTTATTAGGAATTGGATGTACGTTCTTTTATTTGTTTGCATATAAATCTATGGCACGCTTATTTAAAGTACAACTTAAATAAAGAGATGAATGACAGAGTTAGCTTATTAAAACAAGTAGAAAAACAATTAGAGATTACCTTTCATAATCCTTCGTTATTAGATGAAGCGTTAACACATCGGTCTATTGTTCGTGGTAAAAAAAAAGGTGTTAATCATAACGAACGCTTAGAATTTTTTGGTGATGCTGTTTTAAAATTGATTTTATCGGAATATTTGTACCATAAATATCCCGCTTATGATGAAGGTGAATTATCAAAATTACGATCACAATTTATCTCTGATCGTTTTATGACAGTTATGGCAAAAGAATTAAATTTAAGTAAAGCTATCCATGTTTCTTACGGAGAAAAAAAAGCTGGAGGACAATTTAGAGATCGTATTTTAGCGGATGCCATGGAAGCATTGCTAGGTGCAAGTTATTTAGATCAGGGACTAGAGATAACAAGAACATGGTTTTTAACATTATTTCAAACGTTAGAAGAAGAAACTCAAGATTTAGAATTAACAGATTATAAAACAGAATTACAAGAACTATGTCAAAAAAAAGACGGAATATTACCATCTTATACCTTAATAAATACAACAGGACCTCAACATGATTGTACATTTCATGTTCAAGGAATGATCAAAGTAAACGAACTTGATATTATTGTAAGTGCTTCTGGAAAAACCAAAAAAGATGCCGAACAAAAAACAGCTCAAGCATTATTAAAAGCTATCGAGGATTCTTTACATTGAGTTTGCGTTATTGTTTATCATGTAAAACAATATGTGATGATTTTAATGCACTTACAAATAATGATTCGTATCAGTGTCCTACCTGTAAAAAACCGTTAATCTATTTTGGAAGAGAACAAGCAAGTATCTCTATCGAGAGTATTTTAGCCGAATATGATGCATTACATCCTTATAACCCCGTAAAAGATTTTCAAGGAGTTGCTAAAGATTATAGTAACCCTCAAACGAATATCGCCTTAATTGAATGCGAAGAAATTCTGAAACATGATCCCAATAACCAAGAAGCATTACGCCACTTATCAAAACATTTTTGGGCACAAGGATTAATCCAAAAAGCACTTGATTATATGAATAAATTAAATCAAATTAATTCGGTTATATCAGATGATATCGTTTATTATGTATCTTTATTATTAATTCAAAAAGAGTATCAATCAATTACTGATTTAGTAATAAAATATCAAGAGCTGATAACACCTTTTTTATTTCATCATTATCTTGCTGTGAGTTATTTAGGATTAAATCAATTTCAAGATGCTTTAACTCAATTTTATCAAGCCTACCATAGTTGCGATGACGAAGACCGAAAGAAAAAAATTAAAAAAATGATCCGCTATTTAAGTACTATTTTAGATCAACCCTCTTAGTGATTCCCCTTTAAATTTTATTTACTTTGTTTTAAAATTAAATGCTACAGATCTTTGGGGTGTAGCCAAGCGGCAAGGCAGCGGGTTTTGGTCTCGCGATCGTTGGTTCGAATCCAGCCACCCCAGCCACTTCACGACAATAGTACCTCATCTTTGAACATAT
>MDSZ01101831.1_pt1 | contig 11250 bp, 8 predicted proteins | sample 811201 | NCBI WGS metagenome assembly MDSZ01 (sample SAMN05326647, study PRJNA326480) | marine metagenome | isolation source: seawater | place: Indian Ocean: North | collected 2010 | reverse complement strand
TTGCAAGAATAGGCCACAAGCCCATGGAGCCAAACATACCCGCCAAGAATTGGTAACTGGTTCGTGCATCTAGACCTTCATCGGTGTTGTCTCCAAGAACGCGCCCAATGGCCATCTGTGGGAACAAACCGAGTAAGATTGTGGGCAAAAATGCAAGCATTGGTACTAATTTCAACAGATTGACAATGGTCCCCAAAGGAGAGGCAAAGCGAAGTCCGTCTCCTTTAGAATTGATATCTCTGCCATCTAATGATGCTTGGTCGAGAGTGTCTCCAATTCGAGTGGCTATGACCTGTACCTCTTCGGATTCTGGTTCAGATTTCAACTTGCGATTCGCAAGAACTTCTTCTCTCCAGGTCATTTTGGGATCGCCTGAAATTCTGTTCTTTACATGGGCGATTACTCCGTCGCGATACACTTCGCTGAATGTATCCCGGTTAGGAGTTAATGGGGTTAAGCGCTCCTCGACAATATCTCGAAGTTTGATCACGGATTCTGCTGGCGGTTCTTTCCAATCACCGAGTTTGACAGCTTCGACCAAATCGGCCGGTAGGTCATCCGCTAAGATTTCAATCGGGTCGGTATATTCTACCCAACAATCTGTTCTGAAGAGATGGCGTTTTCTGAAGTGGAGTCCTATTGGCATAATCACTGGAAGATTCTTGTCGTTTGCTTTGGCATGAGCTGCTGCTGCCAATACAGTACGCATTGGGCCGGTGCGAAGCCGGATTAGATGGCTTTCAGAATGGCTTGTTCCTTCTGGGAATAAGGCGCACCCAAATCCATGAGAAATACCTGTTGCAAGATTTAGTAGAGACCTCCCGTTCAAGCGTAGTGCATCTTCCTCACTACAGCCGCCCCTGAGTAACTCGGCTTTACGAACCACCGGTTGTAATGCAAACTTCCTCGCCCAGAATCCTAAGACTGGCCTAGTGACCAAATCATGTCTGCCCCCGACGACGAATTTCTTTGAATGGGTTAACAGAATTGAAAATGGATCTACTAACCCATTGGTATGCCAAGCGGCGCAGAGTGTTCCTCTATCATTAGGGATTTTTTCAGTTCCAGTGACTTCGAATGTTCGGAACATCGAACTCATTGTTCGGCGCAAGAAAAAGTAGCCTAATTCAGTGAACAATGGGTCTCCAGGATAATTGCCTTCATATTTTGGAAGTGGGGCTTCCAATAAGGCTTGATAATTCATTTTCGAAGCGGATTTAGATAACTCTGGAAGAAGTTCTCCGTGGTGATCTAATGCTCCGTCTTGGCCGGCTTTCATTCAATCACCTCGTATTTTTGTTGCTAATTCTGCTAAGCCCGAATAGTCCGGAGTTACTGGAATATTGGCATTAGGAAACATTGCCGGAAGTGCTCTTCCGCCATCGCCGGTCAAACGCGGAATGACGTGGAAATGAACGTGTGGAATTTCTTGTCCTGCAGCTGGACCATCGTGTACCACTACAGTGAAATCTTCGGTGTCAAAATAATCGGAGAGTTTTGCTTGAGTTTTCTGTACGCCTACCAACAAATCTGCAAGTTCCTCAGCGGGTAATTCAGCAATTCTTTGCGCTGGAGTTGATGGAACTACCAGCGTGTGTCCAGGAGATCGGGGGAAAACGTCGAGGAATGCGCCCCAATTATGTCCTCGTGCAATGAATGAACCGGGAATCTCTCCAGTCAAAATTCTCTGGAAAAGCGTCGGTTCAGAGCCCATTTACCATCACATCCCGGGCGCTAGAACCCAGGAGCCGGCAGAACCCTTGCGAAGTGCAAGTGTTGATGTGTTTCCTTCCACATCCACAAGTGTGTGGTGTAATTGCTCAGCGTCTTCTTCGGTGAAGTCTGTCCTTTGGTGAGTTCCACGACTTTCTGTACGGGAAAGTGCGCTTCTTGCTGTAGCGGATGCTAATCTAATTCCTGCCTTCAAACGAAGGGCGTCTAGCAAGTTAGTATTGTACAATCGGCTTGAATCGTCTAAATGAATTCGACTAGCAGAATCGGATAATGATTCGAGGATCTCGAGTGCAGATTCTAATCCTGCTGCATCTCTTGTATAGCCAATATTCGAGTTCATTACTTCGCTAAGCTTCGAAAATAGTGGGCCTACGCGCTGAACCGGTCCTTCTTCAGCACCTGCCATATCGAAATCAAGGTCTGCTTCGGCAGCCCCTAGTGCGACCTCTAAAGCTGCACGGCCAGAGTGTGTTGATTGGCTAGCGAAATTTGCTGCGTGTTCGCCTGCAACTGCCCCTCCTGCCATTGCATCGAGTAGGCGGTTTCCAGCAACTAGTCCTGCGCCATGCATGCCTGAACATGCTGAATCTCCTGCTGCATATAGTCCGGTAAACCAGCGCGACCAGCGTCCGGTAATCGCCCGGCCATGTTCATCGGTGGCAATTCCGCCGATTGTGGTTGAAACTCGTGGATGGATTGGAACTGTTTGTCGGTTCATATCAATCCCTAATCGCTGGCTAACCATCTCAAAGGTCTGTGCCCACCAAACCGATGAGTCGCCCATATTTCGTGCGTCTAGAACTGCGTCAGCATTGGAGCCAATTGCGTTGGCTAGTGCTGTCGTGTCTGCTGTCAAATCGACATCGATTGGAGTACCATTGGAATGGTGAAGAGTTGCCCCGTCGGCTAAGAGTCCGATTGGTAGAACGACATTTGTGCCGCTAACCGCAAGTGGCGCCCATGCTACGAACTCAAGATCTCTTACCGCTAAACCGGCTTGCATTGCCATATCGAGTCCAAGACCGATATTATTGCCAGTCCAAGCCCCTTCATAGCCACCATCTGCGATGATTACTGTCTTGGATTGAATTGATTCTAGACTACCGGTTGTCATATCGAGAGCGATAATTCCGTGCACTTTTTGTTCGGTGTGTACCAGTTGTAGAGGGATTTGATCGCCACGACGAACAACTCCGTGCTTCATACATTGCTCTTCCAATACCTGTTGAGTTTCGCGAGACATTGCGTCTCCTGCTCCTGTCAGGCGAGGCATGCTGTGACCTGGTCCTCTGCGAACCATTGGGATGCCATCTGAGTCACGACGGAAAATTACGCCCCATCGCTCTAAAAGGTCGACTTGTCGTGTAGCCTGAGATACTCTCGTGGAAACGATGTCTTGGTCGCAAAGGAAACCTCCGGCACGAATTGTGTCGTCTCTGTGAGATTTGGTTGTTGACTCCTTTAGTGGCGCTGCAATGCCGTCGATTGCAGAGCTGTCTCCGCTTCCTAAACTATCTGCGGAGATCAGTAATGTTGCTGCTCCTGCTTTGCTAGCGCTAGCTGCTGCGCGCAGTGCTGCGGGTCCGTCTCCGATTACGATGATGTCCCATGCTTCCACGTACTCCACCTCCGGTGGAGTGAGCGAAGGGTGGGCATGTCATAAGCAACGCGCTTTGAAGGTCATGCACTTACACCGACATTTAGGTCGGACGGCAAAGGCGTTTCTCCTGTTTTTCTTGCGGCTAACATCCTCTTTAATCGACGTCCTGCAAGGTTGCTTTCACCAGAATAGGCCTCTGTCCTAATGATTCGGGAATCCATTACAACACCGTCATCGTCTCTGAGAATGACCTGGACGTTTCGAATCCCTCTGAGTTTGCGGCCCCAGGATATACCAATCCACAAAATCACGCCGGTTTCCAGATAGCGTGGCATCCAATCCAATGCATCTTCTAGCAACTTATCTGCAATTTTTACCGGCCCCTCGGGCCCAGGGCATGCAGTCAATTCGAATCTATGCTCTTGGGACTCTGGCATGCCGCCTGGAACAATTACTTCTACCCTCAAGTGCCGGTTTTCTTCGGTTTGATTGTTTAAGGCAATGAATAGATGGCCGGTGCCGTCATCACTACGGGGCGCTAATGCCAAATCCATGCGCCAGTCGTCCTGGGTGATAGACGATGAACCTGAAAGTAGATCGTTTTGTAGACGGTCGAGTAAATCGAATACTTCGCCTCTCCACGCTCTAGCGTGTTCGATTAATCGCTGTAATCTCTTCCAGTTGAATTCTGATTCTTCATCCAACAATAGTGGCTTTATTGATGTTGAATTGATGAATTCCTTCAGTTCGCCGAGTGTATCCTCATCGGACAAATCTCCGCGTCCGTTTAGATGTAATAGGTACAGAATTCTCTCCCTTGCTTGCATTGAATCTACACCGGGAAGCAATGAGCGCGACAATTGATTTTCCCATTGTCCCCACGATAGAGAAAGATCGGGGTCAAGATGTGCAAATACTAGGTCTCCAAGAATTGTGTCCAGTTGAGTTGGATGATTGGTTGGTGAATGTAGTACAAGATATGGTAGGCGGTCGCCTAATCTTCTGATTTCATCTGTGGTAAAAATTGCATGGAAAGATAGGGCTAGGCTAGAGGCCATGGTGACTAGTAATACGAAATTGTAAGCCAAACTGTCGGTTTCTAAACCACCTGCGACGACCAATAAGAAAATTGAAAATCCTGCAAAGGCGGTTGCTATCGCATTGTGTTTACGAGCATCATTCAGTCCGGTTTTGATACGGCCCATCCCTGGTTCGGCCATCATATCTCGACTCATTCCCTTGACTATCGCCCCTTGTTTCCACAATGATGAGCGTAATACCATCGCTGTCATCGCCCTCTCACCTGCAATCAATGCTGGTCCGATAGACAATGTAAGGAGAGGGATCCACAACAATAGCATCAGAGTAGGTCTCGTCAATGGGTGGTCAGGAGCAACTACTCCAGAAAGTGCGGTTAGTGCAATCAATAGCCCGGTGGCTCTTCGCATGATTACAATATACGGCTTGCTTGCAAATTTGCCGAACTTGATCCGGTGCTCCTCTGCTCTATTGTAATCATCAAGCGCTCTTTGTAAAGGGTCTTCTCCTTTTTCGAAAACGCCCCCATATGGAGTTGGTAATTCCCCGCCCTTGCCAGCAATCACTCTTTGGATTGAGGTTGGGTCGGTCATGCAAACTATGCCACTACGATGACTTGTATGGCACTTTGGGTCGATTTTGGTCATGAAAAGGTTGTTCAAAGGGTTGGCTCCCCCAAGGGCTGGACACGTGGCCCAGCTGGATAAGGCGGCGGCCTCCTAAGCCGCAGATCGCGGGTTCGAATCCTGCCGTGTCCGCCTCATTAGGATTGAGCACTAGCAATCTCTTTGACGCGGTGCAAGAACTCTTCAAGTTGGATACGCCCATGCATAGATTTCTGCAGATTTACATCGCAAACAGCTAACGCTTCCAAGAATCCACAAAGTGACTCGTCATCTAGCAGAAGTCTGCCTGTTGTCAAGAGTCGGTGCATGTGGCTAACTACGTCTTCGGCTTCCAAGGCATGCTCATTCATCAAATCATCAAGTGCACCTAATGCTCCTTTCAGTACCCTCTTGTTTCGCCCGCCTTGCTTTTCCCATTTCCAATCGTGGACTCTACCTCGGATTGCTTCTTCCAATACGTGTTGAATCCCAACGATGGTGGTTTTTGCTACGACTTCCTGTAGATTTCTTCGATTGTGTAGAAGTTTTCGTCTTGCCAACAATTCCAGTAAGAATACTGCTCGACGAAGGTTTCCGTTTGCTACGTGAGCGATGTCACCAATAATGCCCCTTATCGGTGCCAAATCCTCTGCCTCAACAATCTCTTCAAGTCTGGCAGAAATGGTTGACCTATCGGTCATTGGAATTCGTATTTGTTGGCTTCTAGATCTCAGTGCATCGATTATTCTGGAAGGAGACCGTGCGGTGAAAATGAATCTTGACGTGGAAGAAGTGGATTCCATCATTCTTCGAAGATAGGGTTGGCGCGTTACTCCAAGGTGATCAGCGTCTTCGATAATTATCAAGCGACTAACTTTGTGTGCGCCTTCCGCGTAAGTGTTTTCCTTACCTGCTGGAGCAATGTCTCCTTCCGCAGCATTGGTGAAATTTGAGTCGAATGAATCTAAACTAGCGCGACCGGCTAGTGTGTCCCCTGAAGAGGACCCTTCAGGGCGGAGAAACTCTTCGAATGTTTTCATTGCCCCGGCACTGCGAGCTAAATCTCTAGCTTGTAGAACGTGTGTTGTCGCGTGCCATGAAGGGCCGAGAATTTGTCTAGCTACCAAACGCCAGGCCGCAGTTTTACCAACACCTGCAGGTCCTGCAATAATCAAATGTGGGGGGTTGGCTTGTATCGATGCTTTTTCCAAATTGGTTTTGATGGATTCATCCATCGCCAAATCGCCGAATCGGCGTGGCGCGTGTGACTCCAACCAAGATGCCATCAGAGCATTGTATTTCGATGAGGTCTTTCAACCCCTCGGAATGTAATTTGGATGCGCTCACTCAGCATCCAGAATCTTGTGACCTGTGCGTCGTAGTTTGATGAAAATACGACTGCCACATGCCTTGCATGTCATGGCTGGTTGCCACTTGCCTTCGCGGTCACGGGTGAAGCTCTGGATTTCGCCACAGTTGGCGCACTTGTAATCCACAGTTAGGTCAGCCATGTCTCTCAACTCAGCCTTCGCGACCAGCCACCCCTCTTTGAAGGTGTCCTTTGCTCAAGCAATGTTCATGGGGGTGCTTTGATGGCATATTGTCATGGCAGACGACCCTCTAATCATCGATGTTGTCGATAATGGTGGGCAGTGGACTCACCGTGAGTGGCGAATGTTGAGGTACCTAGGTGTCGATACGCAAATCATTGAAAATACGACACCGGTCGAAGACTTGCGAAATTTGGATGGATTGATCCTTTCAGGTGGCGCTGCAAGAATTGGTTTGAGTGGCGAGTTGGGGAATTGTGCGGCTTTTCTAGAATTGGATATTCCAATTCTTGGAATCTGTGCTGGGCACCAATTCATGGCGCGCCATTACGGTGGCGATGCTCGCGAGTCCCCCGAACCAGAATATGGGGCGATGGAGATTACGCTTCATGATGGCGGAGGTAAAATCTTCCACGGTACCAATGAGAAACAAACTGTTTGGGAAAGTCACAACGATGAAGTTCATGTTGTTCCCGAGAATTTTTTCATCACCGCTTCTAGTGATTCATGCGCTGTACAAGGAATGGAAAATGATGCTGGAAATCGATTTGGATTGCAATTCCATCCAGAGGTAAACGACTCGGAATTTGGAAAAGAGATGTTTGAAAACTTCGTAGAAGTTTGCCGTGCCGCTAAGAACTAATCTAGTTCTTCGGTTCGTAATCTTGAATGATTCAGACTTTGAGATTGGCTTGTCTTGCCAACAATACAATCTTCATGCTGTGCTCCAACATTGCTGCGTTAGCCCAAGCATCATCTAAATCGGCTCCGACACAATATGCGCCATGTCCGCGAATAACTACACACTTGTTACCGCCCTGTTTGAGGGCTTCTGCGGTCTGTCGTAGGAAATCATCTGGATTATCGTCATCGGGATCGACGATTACAATCTTTCCAAGTTGCTTCTTTCCTACCTCATCTATTGGAGAGCATAGAATCAAATCTTTCTCACAGCTTGCTGCAGTAGTGAATGCTCCCATCATGTGGATACATGCAGCGGGCCCACCGGTTTCTAGAGAAGTAGATGCCAATAGAACCTCTAGAAGTCTCCAATCGTTAGGTGCTCCATCTGGCGCCCCTTGACCGAGTCTGCCCCCTACAATTCCACGTTCGTTGAGGCGTGAAAGCGTGGTCCCTTCTCTTGTAGTAATCATCACCCCTGGCATACCAGGGTGTAGCATGGAGATTGTACCCATGTTTGCACGCACTAGTTGTTCGCGGTCGAGTTGTCTGGCCAATCTTGCCAAATCAGCGACAAGATGGTCCGGGACTACAATGTCAGATGCTAGGACTGCAGGCGGCATAGGTTGGGTTTCGAGTTCTTCGATAATATCGGCAGCTCCGGCTAAGGATTTCCTCAAACTTGCAACTTCACCAGACAGTCGAACTGCTTCTGCTTCAGCGGCCTTTGCTCTGTTGGAAACTCCGGGGTCCGGGGCAACGAATTCGGGCTTTTCCTCAGATACCTCATCGGCAACTTCCTCTTCAGATGCTTCTTCCTGTACTTCGACCTCTGGTTCTTCTGAGGTTTCTTCCTCGGCTACCTCGTCGACAACTTCCTCTTCAGGAGTCTCCTCAGTCGTTTCTTCAACGATTTCTTCTTCGGAGGATTCTTCCTGATCTTCTGCAGTTGAATCTTCACTTGGAGATTCTTCTACAGGAGTGGGCGCGCCAGGTGGCCCGGGAGGCGGTCCCGATGGAGGACCGCTAGGCGGTCCGCTAGGTGGGCCGCTCGGAGGACCTTTTGGTGGCCCACTAGGCGGACCCTTGGGTGGCCCAGATGGTGGACCTGATGGCGGTCCACTGGGTGGCCCCGATGGTGGTCCTGAAGGTGCTTCTTCGGTTACTTCCTCTTCAGGAGCCTCCTCGGCGGCTTCTTCGGATTGTGCTTCATCCTCTGAAGGTGGAGTGGTTTCTACTTCACCTTCGGATTCGTCTTCATCCTCGGGTGTTGCCTCTTCAACGGGAGGTGTGGGCTCGGGTAAGCCTGCAACCGCATCAAATGCGCCCCCAAACATATCATCTGCTGCAGCGTTTTCTGCATCTTCGCGGGCTTTCTCTGCGGATGTCTTTGTTGGCGCCACGTCGTCTCCCCGTCAGGGCCACGGAGCGCGGCTTAAATATCCCTTGTTACTCGGCGACCTGCTGCCCGCGTAGTGTAGCGGTTATCATGAGAGGTTGTCGATCTCTCGACCCGGGTTCGATTCCCGGCGCGGGCGCCTAATCAGGCAACCCGGTTGTTTCGTTGCAACTAATTTGGATCACAATTTGTGATTAGTTACTGTGCCGCAGACCTTGCAATATACATCGACTCCGCCGATTCTTGGGATAGCTCCGGCAACATCTGTTACGGCCCCACATCTACACCTTACCTTGGTCTGCATGATGGTGCCGGTGTAATCGGACATAGATGAGAATAGCGCTTAGCCGAGAAGATGGATTTCGATATTGGTATAGGATTCGGTTGGCGAATAAGAGCGATTTGGGGTTAAATCAATCGAGGATATATTCCACTCGTTTAGATGGTTTTCAATCACTTCCTTTGTTTGGTTAAGCGATGAATTGGGAAGGATTGCCCACCCTCTGATCACAACCTCGTGTCCTTTCTTGAGTAGGTCGAGTAAGTGTGGTAGATGCTCTAAGAAGTGGTGGGGTAAATTGACTAGTAACATATCGCAGCATTCTGGAATTTCTTGTGATAGTGTTCTTGCATCGCGGCATTCTACCCAGCCCTCTACATTCGTTTTCAATATTTCAACGGCCGCTGGATTTAGATCGCTAGCGTATGTTGATGCGATTAGGTTCGCTTCGCCGATAAGTGGTACTATTGCTGGCCCAACTCCGGCATATGGGTCGCACACATCGATGGCGCGGCCCAGTGTTTCTGACAGCCTGCGGGCGCATGTCAGTGTGTCTGCGCGTTCGTTTGCTAGACGTGGCGAATAGTATGCTGCGCCCGGGTCTGCCCAAAAACTGTGCCCGTGTTCCCGCACGCGTGTTAGTGTGGTTCCTTCGCCTGCTATTGCGCGCAGCTTTCTAACGCGGAATTCGCCCTTTACCCCTTCATCCGCGCATACAAGTCTCGCCTTTGGGTGTTGCATTAGGATTGCTTCTCCGATTTCTTTAGAATGATGCTGAAGAGATTCTGGTATCTTCAAAATAATGACATCTCCAATCTCGTCATGAGACATTGGCCACTCTTCACTAGTTGCGAATAATTCTCGATCTAAACGCTCTGTCCAATGACGTGGCCCGGGAGAGAGCGGGTCGATTTCAACAATTGATAATCCGCCGAAACTATCTGGTGCTTCGGCCGACAAGGGAATCCCTCTCATCTCACCTAGATTGTGTATACCTAGACCTTCTGCGAGCCAGCCATTCTCTAAGAGATGCTGCCTCCAGTGGGCGGTTTCTTTGCTCGGCACGCTCAAATGGCGCATGTTGTTCGCACGTTCCAGACGAGCAAGGGGTTTGAGCATGGCGGCTGGATTGATACTAATTGGCATGGGTCCTGGAGGAATTGCCAATATGACAGAGGGGGCAATCTCCGCTGCAAAGTCTGCAGATTATCGCAGATACGAAGCATACACGGCCCTTTGGTCAAAAGAAGATCTAGACGAACTTGAAGAAATAATCGGTCCGATTGAACGGGTTATGCGCCCTGAAGTTGAAAATCCGACAGAATTACTTGGCCTTGCAGCTAATTCAACAGTCGCCTTACTCGTTGTAGGAGACCCTCTCCAAGCCACAACACATGTCGACCTGCAATTACAAGCGGCTGAAGCAAATGTATCATGTTCGGTGATTCATGGAATTTCAATTACTGGCCTTGTCACGGGAGCGGTCGGTCTTTCGAATTACAGATTCGGGAGGCAAACAACCCTAACTTATCCATATGGAGGATGGGTTGCCACTTCTCCCTTGGAAGTAATTGGTTTGAATCGCGCCCAGGGATTGCATACTCTGGCTTTACTCGACCTAGACCCTACTGGTGCAGGAACTGGTGAACAGCGTCCAATGCAACCGAAAGATGCCGCAGAATCGCTAGTAGCAATGGCGGCTAAATTACTAGAATTGTTTGAAGATATGCCAAATGATAGTCCGTTAGAAGTAGTTAGGCGTAATGCTGCTAAACAAATTTCTTCAGATATTGGTTCGCTAATGGTGGTCCTTTGCACCGATATGGGAACTCCGAACCAATCGATCCTATATGTGCCAGTCTCGGAACTGGGTGACGCCCCAGAAGGGGGCTTGCATTGCCTAGTAATTCCCGCTGACCCTGGTGAAGTCGAAGCTGAAGCATTACAACGTTGGACGAAGGTGTGAACAAGTAACTGTATCTCGGGTGGAATGAATGGCACGCCAAGCGCAAGTTGAGTTTCCTGGTAAAAAACGCCAGCGTATGCGTATGCGTGGTACTAAACAAGCTAATCAAGAAACGCAGAAAAAGTTGCGTCGGAATCTAGACAAGTTGCTTGAAGAGGGTGAAACTCTGCTGCCAGCGATGACTTGGACTGGTAAGCTTAGCTGGGGTAGAACTGACCCTGTAACCAAAACCCTTCGCGAATTGAGGCGGATTTACAGTAAAAAGAACAATCCAAAATGGCTAGCAAAACGGATGATGGCTAAGCGAGGTGATGCTATCGGTAAGGCGTTGGCGGGCTCGTTGATGGCTGCTCATGATGAGAAAATCGATATTGTTGGAGCATATGATCATCCCTCG
>MDSZ01001530.1_pt1 | contig 11251 bp, 11 predicted proteins | sample 811201 | NCBI WGS metagenome assembly MDSZ01 (sample SAMN05326647, study PRJNA326480) | marine metagenome | isolation source: seawater | place: Indian Ocean: North | collected 2010 | reverse complement strand
TTTGATTTACCAGAGGCTGAGGCCGAATTAGTTGCTGGATATCAAACAGAATATTCTGGAATGATGTATGCAATGTTTTGGTTGGGTGAATATGCAAATATTTTATTAATGTGTGCTTTAGGTTCAATTTTATTTTTAGGTGGATGGCTGTCACCAATTGAATTATATCCTTTTAATCTAATACCTGGAGCTATTTGGTTAATTCTAAAAATACTTTTATTGTTTTTTCTTTTTGCAATAGTAAAAGCAACTGTTCCAAGATATAGATATGACCAATTAATGAGATTAGGTTGGAAGATCTTTTTACCATTATCTTTGATATACGTTGTATTAACAGCCAGTTATTTATTTTATTTTAACCTTTTACCAAGTAACTAGATGAAATTTTCAAGATTTTTAAAAACTATATTCATGACAGATTTTTTAGGCGGACTTATTATTGCTATTAAAGAGTTATTTAAATCAAAAAAAACTATAAATTATCCTTTTGAAAAAGGAAAAATTAGCCCTAGATTTAGGGGAGAACATGCCCTTAGAAGATATCCAAATGGAGAGGAAAGATGTATAGCATGTAAGTTGTGTGAAGCAGTATGTCCTGCTCAAGCGATAACAATAGAGTCCACAGAAAGATCAGATGGAAGCAGAAAAACAACTCGTTATGATATTGATATGATGAAATGTATATATTGCGGTCTATGTGAAGAGTCCTGTCCTGTAGATGCTATTGTACAAGGACCAAATTTTGAATTTTCTACAGAAACTAGAGAAGAACTTTATTATACCAAAGATAAATTATTAGATAATGGTGATAGATGGGAAAATATTTTAGCAGCTAATATTAAAGCAGATAACCCTTATAGATAATTTTATGATAGCACATGCGGTATTTTTTTATATTTTTTCAATCATAGCAGTTATTTCTGCGATTATGGTTACTGTTTCAAAAAATACTGTTCACTCTGTATTTTTTTTAATTTTAGATTTTATAAGCATATCTTGTCTGTTCATAATGATTGGAGCAGAATTTTTGGGGATGATAATGTTAATTGTTTATGTGGGTGCAGTTGCAGTTTTATTCTTATTTGTCGTTATGATGCTCAATGTTGCACAACAAAGAAATCAATGGCTCTTATCTAAGAAAAACTCAGGCCATATTCCTGTTGGTTTAATAATCAGTACAATTATATTTTTTGAATTAATTATTGTAGTAGGAGGTTGGAAATATAAGCCAGAATTATTTATGAAAGATATCTACGCCAACACAAGCGAGGTTAGTAATACACATTCTTTAGGGCAAATTTTATATACAGACTACATTCATATTTTTCAAATTAGCGGAATGATATTATTAATAGCAATGATCGGTGCAATTGTTCTAACATTTAGACAAAGAGAAGGGGTAAAAAAACAAAGTTATTTAAAACAAATTTCTCGAGAAAGATCAGATGGTGTTGAATTAATTGAGGTAGAATCAAACAAAGGTGTAAAAATTGATGATTGAAATAGGGTTAGGACATTATTTAACTTTGGGTGCTGTGATATTTACCATTGGTATAATAGGCATTTTTTTAAATAGAAAAAATATCATTGTAATTCTAATGAGTATAGAATTAATATTATTAGCAGTTAATATAAATCTAGTATCTTTTTCCATTTACTTAAATGATTTATCTGGTCAGGTGTTCACTTTATTTATATTAACTGTTGCTGCAGCTGAAGCTGCCATAGGATTAGCAATAATAGTTGTCTATTATCGAAACTCTGGAACAATTCGAGTAGAGGAGATAGATAAATTAAAAGGATAAAATGGAAATTTTAATTATAGCATTACCTTTAATAGCCTCAATTATTTCAGGATTTTTTGGAAAATTTATTGGAGATAGAAACTCAGAAATAGTAACAAGTTTATTGGTATCAATATCAGCAATTTTATCATTTCTGGTATTGTATAATGTCATATTTAATCAATATGAGGATAATATTGTAATTGCAACTTGGATAAGTTCTGGATCATTGGATGTTAATTGGTCTATAAAAATTGATGCCTTATCCGCAATAATGTTGGTTGTTGTGACCTCAGTTTCATCTGTAGTTCATATTTACTCGATTGGATACATGTCGCATGACCCCCATAAACCTAGGTTTATGGCTTATTTATCATTATTCACTTTCGCGATGTTGATGTTAGTAACATCTGATAATTTCATTCAATTATTTTTTGGATGGGAAGGTGTCGGTCTTTGTTCATATTTTTTAATAGGTTTTTGGTTTAAAAAAGATACTGCTAATACTGCAGCAATTAAAGCATTTATAGTTAATAGAGTAGGTGATTTTGGATTTGCATTAGGAATTTTTCTAATTTTTTATTTATTTGGAACTGTAAATTATTCAGAGGTCTTTGAGTTAATTCCATCTATAGTTGACAAAAATGTTAATTTTTTAGGAATTGAAATAAAGTCAATAGATTTAATTTGCCTGCTATTATTTATCGGTGCAATGGGTAAATCTGCTCAAATATTTCTTCATACTTGGTTGCCAGATGCTATGGAAGGACCTACTCCAGTATCAGCATTAATACATGCTGCTACCATGGTAACTGCAGGTGTCTTTTTAGTAGTTAGATGTTCACCAATATATGAGTATTCAGATTTAGCTTTAAATATAATAACAATTATTGGTATGAGTACAGCCTTCTTTGCAGCAACTGTAGCACTTGTTCAAACTGATATTAAAAAAATAATAGCATATTCTACTTGCAGTCAATTAGGATATATGTTTTTTGCGGCAGGAGTAGGAGCTTATAATGTTGCGATGTTTCATTTATTTACTCACGCATTTTTCAAGGCTTTATTGTTTTTAGGTTCTGGATCAGTCATACATGCGTTTAAAGATGAACAGAACATAAATAATATGGGGGGTGTATGGAGAAAATTACCTTACACTTATGGCCTAATGATTATTGGTACTTTGGCACTCACTGGTTTTCCTTTTTTATCAGGATTTTATTCAAAGGATGCAATTATAGAATTTGCATATTTAAGAGGAAATACAACTGGTTATTATGCGGCTGGCATCGGTATTATTACAGCTTTTCTTACTTCGATTTATTCTTGGAGATTAATGTTTAAAACTTTTCATGGTGATTATAACAATAAAAAAATAAAAATTGAAGAAACACATGAGTCTCCACTTGTAATGTTGATACCATTAATTTTACTTTCGTTGGGAGCTATCTTTGCAGGATATATTTTTAAAGATTTATTTATTGGTCATAATGGAATAGATAACTTTTGGCAAAACTCAATTTTCTTTTTAAATCCTTTAAGTACTGAACACCCACCTTTATGGTTTTTAGTTTTAACGCCAATTCTAGTTATTTTATCTATCCCTATTGCTTATTATTTGTTTGTTATAAATAAAAATTTACCCGAACAGATTTCTAATGTTAATAGACCTTTATACCACTTTTTATTAAACAAGTGGTACTTTGACGAACTTTATGACACTTTAATTGTTAGACCATCAAAAAACTTAGGATTATTTTTATGGAAATTTTTTGATATTAAATTAATTGATGGTTTTGGACCAGATGGTATTTCAGCATTTATTAAAAAATGTTCTTTAAAAGCTAATAAGTTTCAAAGTGGTTATGTATACCACTATGCATTTGTAATGCTTTTAGGTTTTTCTGCTTTATTAACTTTTTTGATTGTAAAATAATGAATTTTCCTATTCTTTCATCTTTAATCTTACTTCCATCAATTGGTGCCTTTTTTTTATTTTTTACAAAAAGCAATAAAGAAAACAATATAACAGTTAAATATGTTGCTCTATTTACCTCTCTTGCAAATTTTTTTTTATCTATTTATTTGTGGATTTTATTTGATCAATCAACTTCAGATTTTCAATTTGTTGAAGATAGAGTTTGGATTAAAGATTTAATAAATTATAAAGTTGGTATTGATGGAATATCAATATTATTCATACTACTTACAACTTTTATTACACCACTTTGTATCGTATCAGTCAATAATTCTATTAAGATTAGACTCAGAGAATTCTTGATTGCAGTATTAATCATGGAATCTTTTATGATTGGTGTTTTTTGTTCATTAGATCTTGTTGTTTTCTATTTATTTTTTGAGGCAGGCTTAATTCCTATGTTTTTAATAATAGGAATTTGGGGTGGGGCTAGAAGAGTTTATTCAGCATTTAAATTTTTCTTATTTACACTCTTAGGATCTGTTTTGATGTTAGTTGCTATAATTTCTATATATTGGATATCTGGAACTACTGATGTGGTTCAACTTTACGAAATGGGCATTGATACGAAATATCAAAATCTTTTATGGCTAGCTTTCTTTAGTTCTTTTGCAGTCAAAACTCCTATGTGGCCAGTTCACACTTGGTTACCAGATGCTCATGTTGAAGCACCAACAGCTGGATCGGTGTTATTAGCGGCTATTTTACTTAAAATGGCAGGATATGGTTTTATAAGATTTTCTTTAGGACTATTTCCATCTGCTTCAGAAATATTTACACCATTAATTTATACCTTAAGTATTATTGCAATTATTTTTACTTCATTGATCGCATTAATGCAGGAAGATATGAAAAAATTAATAGCATATTCTTCAGTTGCTCACATGGGTTTTGTTACATTAGGAATTTTTACTATTCAACAACAAGGTATTGAAGGAAGCATAATTCAAATGATTAGCCATGGTCTTGTATCAGCCGCACTTTTCTTGTGTGTTGGAGTGGTTTATGATCGAATGCACTCGAGATTGATAGAAACTTATGGTGGCATTGTAACTATCGTTCCAAAATATTCAGTTTTATTTATGATATTTACTTTAGCTGCATTAGGATTACCTGGAACAAGTGGTTTTATCGGAGAATTTTTAATTTTAATGGGTGCATTTAAAGATAATTTTCTAGTAGCGGTTATAGCCAGTTTAGGAGTGATTATAGGCGCTGCATATATGTTATGGTTATACAAAAGAGTTATTTTTGGAAAATTAGTTAATGAGGATTTAAAAAAAATGACTGACCTAAATAAATCAGAGTTATTTATTTTAATTTGCTTAGCTATACCAACTTTATTTTTTGGATTTTATCCAGATCCTTTAATAAAAACTATAGAAGTTTCAATTAGTGAATTAATAAGCACTTATAATATGAACTTAATAAATAATTAAAATGACAAATTTAGAACTAGTTTTTCCAGAAATATTTCTTTCATTGTCTATAATGTTTTTACTAATTTTAGGAGTTTTTAAAAATGATAGTTCAAAATTAATTCAAAATATTTCTTTAATAGTTTTATTAATTACTGCAGTGATTACATTTAATGAAACTATTGGAGTAGAAAAGAAATATTTATTTAATGACAGTATTATAATTGATTATTTGTCATCATTCATGAAGATAATTACTTTAATATCAGCCTTTTTTGTTTTGATCATATCATCAAATTATTTGAAAACATTCAAAATATTTAAAATTGAATATCCTATTTTAATTTTAAGTTCAGTTTTAGGAATGATGGTGATGATTAGTTCTAATGATTTAATTGTATTTTATATGGGACTGGAACTTCAATCTCTAGCTTTATATGTCTTAGCTACGTTTAATAGAGATCAGCTCAAGTCATCAGAGGCAGGATTAAAATACTTTGTTTTAAGTGCTTTATCCTCTGGCTTATTACTTTATGGATGTTCTTTAATCTATGGTTTTACAGGCACAACAAATTTCAACCTAATATCAAGTCAATTAGATACTAATGAGTATGCTTTAACTTTTGGAATTGTTTTTATTTTAGTAGGTTTAGCTTTTAAAATTTCAGCAGTTCCATTCCATATGTGGGCTCCAGATGTTTATGAAGGCTCACCAACATCAGTAACTTTATTTTTTACTATGGTTCCTAAGATCGCAGCACTAACAGTATTTATAAGATTTTTATATGTTCCTTTTTTAAATTTAATTGATCAATGGCAAATGATTTTAATTTTTCTTTCAATTGCATCAATGTTATTTGGAGCAATTGCTGCAATTGGACAAACAAATTTAAAAAGACTAATTGCCTATAGTTCTATTGGGCATATAGGATATGCTCTTGCAGGTTTAGCAACAGGTTCAAATGATGGTATACAAAGTTCAGTGATATACATCAGTATCTATGTATTGATGAACTTAGGTTTGTTTTCATGTTTATTAATGATGAAAAGAAACAATCAATACTATGAAGATATTATTGATTTATCAGGATTATCAAAAAATCATCCTTTGATAGCTTTATCGTTATTAATAATTTTATTTTCTTTAGCTGGCATACCACCACTTGCAGGTTTTTTTGCTAAATTTTACATTTTTAAATCAGTTTTAGAACAATCTATGTATTTTTTAGCTATAGTGGGATTACTATCAACCGTTGTAGCAGCTTTTTACTATCTAAGGATTATTAAAATTATATATTTTGATAAAGAGAAAGAAAAATATGACTCAGATCATAGTATATGGCTTAAGATTTCACTTACTGTTTCAACAATATTAATTCTTGTATACTTCATATTTCCCAGTCAACTTATAGAAGTAATATCTAGAATTAATATAATTTAATGAAATTTAAAATTTTTAGTTTTAATCAATTAAAAAGTACTAATGATACTGCAATTAGCATCATAAAAAAATTAAATGTAGAATATGGAATGATCATCGCCGAAATACAAAAAAACGGAAGAGGGCAATATGGTAAAAAATGGATCTCTTATAAAGGTAATTTATTTGTAAGTTTTTTTTATAAATTGGAAAATTTAAAAGTTTCAATTAATCAACTTACTAAAATAAATTGTTTATTAGTTAAAAAACTACTCTCAAAATATTACAAAAAAAGAATTTTTTTTAAAAAACCTAATGATTTACTGATTAATAAAAAAAAAATTAGCGGAATATTACAAGAAACTTTAATTAAATTGGATAAACAATATTTAATTGTTGGTATTGGTATTAATTTGATAAAAAGTCCATATATTAAAAATTATCCAACGACTGATTTAAAAAAATTAGTGGGTAAAAAAATAGAAAAAAAAAAGATGCAAAATGAACTTAAAAAGATTTTTGAACAAAAAATAACAAAATTATATAAATTAAGAAAATAAATAATAATGTATATTTTAGGTGATATAGGAAACTCTGAAACTAAAGTTTTTTTAGTAAATTCTAATGATAAGATAATCAGAAATATCCATTTCTCAACAAAAAAAATTAATAATAAAGTTTTAAGATCAAAGTTTGAATTTTTAATAAAAGATTTCAAGAAGATAGATAAAATTTTATTTTGTAGTGTTGTCCCAAATACTTATATTTCAATTAAGAAATTCTTGTCAAAATACACAAAAATAAAATGTAATGAAGTAAAAGAATTAGAGATACATTCACTTATTAAAATAAAGGTAAATTACAAACAAGTTGGCTCAGATAGACTTACTAATGCTATTAGTTTAATTAACAATAAAGACAATTTTATTATTTTAGATTTTGGAACGGCAACTACCTTCGATGTTTTGGAAAAAAATGTTTATAAGGGAGGAGTTATTGCCCCAGGTATTAAAATTTCACTAAATACTTTATCAGACAAAGCAACATTGATTCCCAAAATAAATTTAAAAAAAATTAAAAAGATTATAGGCGTTGACACAATAAGTGCTGTAAGGTCAGGTTTTTTTTGGGGTTATGCAGGTTTAATTGACAATATTGTTAATTTGATTAAGAAAGAAACAAAAAAATCTTTTAAATTAGTTATTACTGGAGGTTTCTCTGACTTATTTAAAAATTCAATTAAAACAAAAATAATACAAAATAAAAATATCACTATAGAAGGTCTCATAAAAATTTCTAAATTACTTAAATAAATGAAAGACGAATTATTATTTTGCCCTCTTGGAGGATCTGGAGAAATTGGAATGAATATGAATCTGTTTGGTTATGGTCCTCCTGGCGATCAAAAATGGATTATGGTTGATATTGGTGTCACTTTTGCTGATGACACTATTCCTGGAGTTGATCTTATTTATCCTGATCCAGGTTTTATTGTTGAAAGAAAAGAAAATTTATTAGGTATCATATTAACACATGCTCACGAAGATCATATAGGTGCTATCGCACATTTGTGGCCTAAATTGAAATGTAAAATTTATGCAACACCATTTACAGCTGTATTGATTAGAGAAAAATTTAGAGAAAAACATATCGATATAACAAATGATCTTAAAATTGTAGAATTGAATGGAAATGTATCATTAAAACCTTTTGATGTTGAGTACATTACTTTAACACACTCTATTTTAGAGCCCAACGGTTTAAGAATTAAAACTCCTGCAGGAATTATTTTACATACTGGTGATTGGAAAGTTGATCCCAATCCTTTGATAGGTGATGAAATTAATTCAAAACGATTAAAAGAAATTGGTGAAGAGGGAGTTTTGGCTATGATTTGTGACTCAACAAATGTATTTAGTGCAGGAAGATCTGGATCTGAGCTGGATGTTAGAAAGAACATGCTTAATATTATGAACCGATTAAAAAAAAGAATTATAATAACGTCATTTGCCTCTAACGTTGCGAGAATGGAGACAGCCTTTTACTGTGCGGAAAAAACCGGAAGACAAATTTCATTAGTTGGCAGATCAATGCATAGAATTTATAAAGCTGCGAGACAATGTGGTTACCTAAAAAACACTATTGAACCCATAGATCCTAGAGAAGCTAAAAATTTTTCTAGAGAAAAAATTGTTTATTTATGTACAGGAAGTCAAGGTGAACCAATGGGTGCCATGATGAGAATTTCTAGCTATACTCATCCAGATGTATTCATTGATAGCGGTGATGCAGTTATTTTTTCTTCTAAAATAATTCCTGGTAATGAAAAAAAACTTTATAAATTACATAATCAATTAGTGAAAGATGGAATTGAAGTTATATCTGAAGAAACAGAGTTTATTCATGTTTCTGGTCATCCAAATCGTGAGGATCTTAAAGATATGTATCAATGGGTAAAACCTAAATGTGTAATCCCAGTTCATGGTGAACATAGACATATGATTGAGCATATAAACTTTGCAAAAGAAATGCAGGTTCCATATCCTGTGCAAGTTGAAAATGGAGATATAGTAAAGCTATCTCCAGGAAAGCATCCTGAAGTTTATGATAAAGCACCAAGTGGTAGATTGTACTTAGATGGTAATATAAGTGTTGAAGAAGATTCCCAATCAATTAAAGATAGAAGAAATTTGGGAGCTAATGGATATTTAGAAGTAACAATTTTAATTACACCAAAGGGAAATATACATAATAGCCCAATTACAACATTTAGAGGTTTACCAATTTATGAAAAAGATGAATTCATCTTTGGATTAGAGGATGAAATTGAAAAAACAACTAGAGCTTTTAAACTTGGCAATAAACAACAAGAACATAATTTAATAGATGCTCTTAAAATCGCTTGCAGAAAATATACGAAAGAAAAAACGGGAAAAAAACCATTTACAAACATTAATTTAGTAAAAATTTGATGAGTATTACAGGCTTAGCTATTATTTACATTATCATCTGGTGGATTGTTTTTTTTGCAATTTTGCCAATAGACGTAGATAGATATAAATCTACCAAAATCGAAGGTGAGGACGCTGGATCGCCTGAAAACCCGAAAATGTTAAAAAAATTCATTTATTGCACTGGAATAACAACGATTTTATTCATTATAATTTATTTATTAATGAAATTTGAATATTTGAATTTAAGAAATATAATCAACTAAGATGTATCTTTCGAAATCTTTTATTCCAATTTTAAAAAATAATCCCTCAGAGGCTAAAATTAAATCTCATCAATTAATGCTTAGAGTTGGCATGATAAAACAATCTTCAGCGGGAATTTATTCATGGCTGCCATTAGGCTTTAAAGTTATGAAAAAAATAGAACAAATTGTTAGAGAAGAACAAAATAAAATAGGTGCCCAGGAAATTTTGATGCCAACAATTCAATCTAGTGAGATATGGAAAGAAAGTGGACGGTATGAGGATTACGGAGAAGAAATGCTTAGAATTAAAGATCGTCAAGATCGTGAAATGCTTTATGGTCCAACAAATGAAGAACTTGTGACTGATATATTTAGATCATCTATAAAATCTTATAAATCACTTCCACAACTTTTATATCATATTCAATGGAAATTTAGAGACGAGATAAGACCAAGATTTGGAATTATGAGATGTAGAGAATTTTATATGAAGGATGCATATTCATTTGATATAACTGATGAAGAAGCATTATTTTCATATAATAAATTTTTTTTGTCCTATCTGAAAACTTTTAAGAGACTCGATTTAACTGCCATTCCAATGGCAGCTGACACTGGTCCTATAGGGGGAAATCTTTCTCATGAATTTATAATTCTTGCTGAAACAGGAGAGAGTAAAATTTTTACCGACAAGCGAATTTTTGATTTAGATAGTGGCGGTACTAAATTAGAAAAAAATTCACTTGAAGAATTAAGAAAAAAATATGAACAATTTTATTCTGTTACTGATGAAAAATATAATAAAGATGAATTTGAAAAAAAAGTTTCTGAAACAAATAGACTTAAAACAAAAGGTATCGAAGTTGGACATATCTTTTATTTTGGTGACAAATATTCTAAACCAATGGGTGCATCAGTAGATTTATCTGGAGGAAAAAAAGATTTTGTTAAAATGGGATCTTATGGAATAGGTGTATCAAGATTAGTAGGAGCTATTATAGAAGCAAAATTTGATGAAAAAAATGATGTCATGAAATGGCCTATTTCTGTTGCACCATATGATGTTTCAATAATTCCTATGATTAATAAAAATGATAGTTCAACTTTAGATAAAGCAAATAAGATAAATTTTGATTTAAAAAAAAATAACATCGACGCAATAATAGATGATACGGATGAAAATTTATCTTCAAAAATTAAAAAAATGAATCTTTTAGGTGCACCTTATCAAATTATCATCGGCAAACAGTCAGCTGAAGACTTATTAGAGTTTAAAGAAATTGGTAAAGATACAAAAAAAATTAATTTATCTGAAATCATTAAAATTATTACAGAACAAAAAGCAAAAAATTGATTTCCACATTAGAAAAAGAAATTACATTTAGATTTTTAAAAGCCAGAAAAAAAGATGGTTTTTTAAATGTTATTTCAATTTTCTCATTTATAGGAATT
>MDSZ01020812.1_pt1 | contig 11252 bp, 5 predicted proteins | sample 811201 | NCBI WGS metagenome assembly MDSZ01 (sample SAMN05326647, study PRJNA326480) | marine metagenome | isolation source: seawater | place: Indian Ocean: North | collected 2010 | reverse complement strand
GTTTGAATTTAGGTTTTTCATATAGCTTGATTGACTCAGGAGGCTTAATTTCTGTAAATTTTGTAAGTAAGGACACCCCTTTTTTTGACGGTGTAGAGAACGTTTCGTTGGATGGGCTACAAGCTTTTGGCTATGCCATAAAGGAAGGGTATCTTCAACCAGGCAGTGAAAACTGTTTTTACATCGATAAAGCAGAAGTATTTGTCGATAAAGATTTAGGTGAGATATATAGCTCATTAACTGTCTTCCATGAGATGTTACACACTACGGGACTTAATCACACTTCTTGCATATCATCGATGATGTACAATAAAGAAGGGTCACCGTTCGCCGTGCCATCATTCAACAACCTGCCTTTCGACCAGGTTGCTTTAGAAATTTTGTATTCATCAAACAATAAATTGGTTAACAATGATTTAATGAATAAATACTTAACTGCTAATAATATTTCAGTTGAAGAATTGTGTATTGAACAAAAGTACGAAATAGTACTTTTTGAAGACAATGATTATGTCTGCGATATAGAGCTGACACAAAGCCCTTGTTATGCAACAATAGAATTTATTAATAATCAATCTGCTTCTGCAGATATTTGGTGCGACTTGAAAGCCAGTGAGTGTGGTTATTATTCGTTTGAAGACTTTAATGAGACAGATTCACTTTTAACAACGGAATTCATAAACCTCCTTCTTTTGGCAGCTTTTTTAATAATTGCAAGAAAGATTTACATTACAAAGAGAAAGTCCAAAACTCAATATGTCGAAATTAATGAAAATGAAGAAATTAATGAAAATGAAGAAATTTATGATGAATTTAATTTTGATTAATATAATTTGCTAATGAGAAACTATTTAAGTATTAAACGTAAAGATTTCAGTAGCTCAATAATTTTATTAGTTGTAACTGTTTTATTTTTTGTTTTAATATGGAATCCAGAAATAGAGCTTACAAGCCAAGCTATTCCATATTTCATAGCTATTTCAATACTTGGGGTACTTATTTCTCAATTACTTTCATTAAATAAAATCGAAACATCAAAATCATCAAGAAGCTATCCTGTAAATAATTTTTTAGTAAGAGTTTCCATTTTGTTCTATATTTTACTTATCTTATATTTCTCTTGGGAATTCGGCACCGAAATAGCTGAACTCAATAAGGAAAAAGGGATTTTGGTAAAGTAATGAAATTATTAAAACTAACCCTAAGTTTTCTGATAATCATATCTAGCGTTCAACCACCTACCTATGCTCAAAACCACCAAGATGAAGACGAAGCATTGGAAGAATGGAAAGAGAATGTAAAAGAATGTGTAAAAGATGAAAATAAAGATGGATTTTGGGTTGATTTAGCATTAGACGAATCTTATTCAATGAAGGAATTCGATCCGCAGAAAAAAGCATTAGAAGCAACTGGAGATTTAATCGAAGAATTGTCAAATAAAGTTGATAGATTCAATGACCTTGATAAAGACATCTATTTTAATTTTTATCCATGGGCTGGAAGCATAACAAGTGTTTATTCAACAGGAAAACCCATTGAAGAGCAGGAGCTCGAGGATTTGCTACCTTTGCAAACTTTTTACAAAACAGCTGCTGGTACAGCATTCGATAGACCTTTTTATCAGTTTTATCAAAACTCAACCTCTAATCCTGACAATCCTGTTTGGTTATATGATGGAAGAGAGAACCCAGATTTAATTAAACTTGCAAAGGATAATGGTTATGAAATTGCAGATCCACCAATTAAATTGGATGTAAATTCAAAAGACTTAGACTTATGCCACATAGCTATATTTTTAACAGATGGCGAAAACCTTGCTTCAGGATATTGGGAAGATTATGCAAACAAATATTTGAATCAGGATCACACATATTTACTTGCAATTCAAGTCGGGAAAAAAGGATATAGAGAAGTTGATACTGAAAATTACTACGATAATTTAAAAAAACAGCTAGCAAATGAAAATGTACTTGGGGGTCCTGACGGGAGAAATAATGCACTAGTTTTGAAAATAGAATCAACAGACGAACTTTTTTTATTGTGGGAAGAAGTTACAGATGCTGCTGAAGAAGGAGCTAGAGAAAGTAGTAATAAGGAAGATAGGACAGAACTTCCACAAGAATCTATAGAAATTTGTCCTTCAAGCACTGTTCCAAGAGAGAATGAAAAGTGCGGATATAATTTTGAACTCAATCCTTTGGCAGAGAGTTATTTTATTGAGGGAACAGTAAAAAATTCAGATGGAAGCAATGCGTTCATAGAGGATTTAGAACTAAGGATTATACCACCAAACCAAAACACATCTATAGATATCTCTTTGAGTGAATTTACACCAACAACTATAAAGGATGTTGATTTCGAAATTACTCCAAAAAGAAAAACATTCCTCATAAAATTAACACCACAATCAAACCAAAAAAATCCAATCTGGCTTGGTAATTGGACATTAGAAGTTGCAGTAAAAGGAGAAGGAGAAGTTAATGGTAGATATGTCGAAATCTCTCCAGAGATAAATGCTGAAGCCGAGTCTTCATTATCTGGAAATCTCAACCCCGTTCCTTTTGAAGAATCATGCTATGACGTTCAATTTACTGGTAAAAATGGAAATACTGTTAGTACAAAACAGTACTCAGAAATCGAAGTAGAAATTCTGGTAGAAGACTCGCTTGCACAGACGATAGATCAAAACTATTACTCTTATTACGAAAAAGAAAATCAGTATTGTTTTGAGTTTAAAAGTGAACTGTCTAACGAAGAGATCGTATTAATACCCAAAGCTGGATTTATTACTAAAGAAGGAACTGAGATACCTACAAAATATTTAAAACTTAATGTAACTATTGGTAAAGAGCCTCAGAAAGCTACAATTTCTAACTTTCAGGACTTAGACTTTGGTAACACAGGAACAACTAAAACTTATGAAAATCTTGAAATCTATACTGTTGTAATTGAACAGGACAGAGCAGTAATTTCTTTTACTTGTTCAAATAAAGAATGGGACACCGAATCACAGCAACCAGATCACAGATTTAGATTTGTTACCCAAAACATAGAAGCGTCTTGTGGAGAAGATGTTGAACTTGAAAAAGGATCGTACAGCTTTTCAGCCCTGATGGACATACAAAATATTTACGAAGGTGATGGGCAGCTGGTTTATACAGTAACTGTTGAAGATAGAACATTTGATTCAAGGATTATTGGTGGTCCTTCAGAGTTTAGGGTTTATACTTACTTCGTACCACTTACTTCCAGGTTAATGTGGGCAGCTATTTTATTAATCTCATCTTTATTTTCATCATTCGGAATCAGTAGAATTATTGCAGCTCTAACAAAAGGCTTTTATTTTCCTCAGAACTTTAGAGTAATTGAATTTAACTTAAATAAAGATACATCATTAGAAGAATTCGTAGCAAATCTTACAAACAATGCATCACAAGGTCTTCCATCCGGAAAGTTGAGAGAACGGGTCATAAATGGAATTAAGTTTTATGCAAAATCCGGCAAAGCTTCAAGTGAAATTTACCTAAATCCAAATAACAGAGTTTTCAGAGTTTCTTACACAGAATCTGTAAATTCAATAGATGTAAGAGATTTTGAAAACGCAACTTTATACACAATAGATTCTCAGACAAATATAGATGGAGTATATTTTATTGATGGTGAAGTTGAGCCTGATAACATACAAGATATTTTTAAAGAATTATCCACAAAACTAAATAAAAAAGATTCTACTTCAACACTTACTGATGAAGACGGCGTCAGTAAAGCAGGGATTGAATTTTCTGATACTGAAGAAGATGAAGATAGCACAGAAGAACCACACCTAGATGATTCCGATACAACTGATTGGGATTTTTAAGAAAAAACAAATTGAAATATTACTAAATTGAATATATTATCTCGTTATGTCTGAAAAAACTCCAAAAGTATTAAATCCTTATATTTTTATTGGTATTGGTGGTTCCGGAGGAAAAACGTTACAGTATCTCCACTATTATCTATCTGAAAAAATAAAAAGAAAAGGTTGGGAATCAGGAATGCCAAAAGCATGGCAGTTTCTATGGTTTGACGTACCTGTAGCACCTGAAAAACTTACTACTGATACAGGAATACCGCCTTTACCGTTAGAAAATTATTACTCTTTTACAAATACGCAAATTCACGATTTATATCAAATCGAAGACGCTTTTTTACAAAACCAAGACGATAAAGATATTTTAATGGGATGGTGCCCTTCAACAGGTCCATCAGCACCTCCAATTCAAAAAGGTGCGGGACAATTCAGAGCAGTGGGAAGAATGATTACTTTAAATCAATACAGAGAAATTCAAAATAAGCTAAGTTCTTCATTAAGTAAGATACAAGACAAAGACACCGAAGCAGAACTTAAAGAACTTACTGCCTTGATACAAGGAGCTGAGCTTAAAGATTTACAAGGCCTACAGCCTGAAAAGCCAATTCCAGTAATTATTTCATCTTTAGCCGGAGGATGTGGAGCAGGATCTTTTCTAGATATAGCAGATATATTAAAAACTATTGGTGGAGGTCAAGACTTAAGTAATTCTTATGCTTATCTGTATACCCCAGATGTATTTAAAAGAGTTGACGCAGGGGGTCTAGAACCAAATGCTTTAGCAGCAACTTCCGAACTATTGTCAGCTGTTTATTCAAACATAGAAGAATCTCCAAGCTATGAATTTCTAAGTAGAGAGCTTACATTTAGTATTAAATCAAGGACAAGAGGTCCAAGCTATCCAATATTAATTGGTAGATCAAACGATAAAATTGATTTTCAAGAACAAGAAAATGTATATAAAACAACTTCTAGAGCTTTAATGGGCCTTACTTTGGACGCTGACTTACAGCAAAATATGTCCAACTTTGTTGAAGCCAATCAAACAGAGGGAAACATAACAAATACAGATATAACTGGTTTATATGAAACAAATAAAGCTTATCCTCCAAAATTTTTAAGTTTAGGATATTCTTCTGTTTCTTTAGGAAGAGATTACTTTAAACAATATGTTGTAGAGAGATTTACTTCAAAAGTACTAGATATAGTGTCCGAATTCCATATAACTAAAGAGGTGAGTGAGGGTATAAAAACTGAGCAACAATCAAGTTTAGAAATTGCTGAAATGAATTTTGAAGAGTTTATTGAAAAATGTGGATTGCATGAACAAGATGTTGAAGGAAAAGAAAACGATCAAATTATTGAAGCTCTTTTGCCTTCAGCTAAAAGAGTCAGTCTCACAAAAGAATGTGTAGAGAACATTGCAAATGATGCAAATCAAAACTTAGATTCAGGCGCAGTTTCCTCTTCAGAATGGTTCAATAGATATCAAAACGCAACACCAAAACAATTAAGGGATTTTGAACAAAAAGTAAGAGACGAAATTCTTGAGAACACAAAAGTATTCACTGAAAAAATAGAAAGAGATATATTAGGTGTAGTTTCCTCCTTCATTGGGCAAGTAGGAGGAAGTGTTACAAACAATTTGTTAGAAATGTTAATTGAAGAACTAAAAAATATAGAAAATCAGCTAACAACACAAAAACAAAATAAACTAGGACAATATAACCAGTGGAGTCAATCTCTAAATAAGTCGCTTTCTGGGCAAACTGGAAAATTTGTTTCAACAGATCCAGTTTTTAAAGATGTAAAAAAATCGATAGCTATAAAAATTAAATGTTTTACTGAGTTCGAATCAAGAGAAGTAGCTATTGACTTAGTTAAAGATATTCGAGTTAACTTAGTTGCAAAAATCTTATTACAAGTTAAACAACTTTTAGAAAATTCTACAGAAAATGGAAGAAAAGTTTACGGAGCTGACACTTGGGCTTCTATTAACAACAATCCAAAAAGACTTCATGGAGCCGACAATGAATTTTTTGTAGACGATCCAATGGAATTTCCCAACAAATATAACGAGTACATTATTAAAACAGCAAAAGGTGTTGAAAAAAATGTTAATGATGATATTGAATGGAAAGCCGCAGAAAATATTTGTATAGAGCATTACCTTAGCTCTTTTTCAAAAGATATAAAATACCTAATTTATCCAAGCGAACCATGGGTTCCTGTTAATCCAAGTTACAGAAAAGAGTTGAATTCAAATTCTCGAGCTGGGTTATATTCGGCATATGATGATCCAACAAAATTAATTCAGAGAACTAGAGACTGGATTGATTTAGAGAACAATGCCTTTAGAAAATATTTAAATCAGTCACTTACTGACTACATTGTTGCTGAACACGAGACTACTGGCGTTCGAAATGATAGAGCAGACAATATAGCTACACGTGTTGGTAGTGCACTAAAAACTTCCAGACCTTTAATTAACATTTCTACACGAGCCTCTTCATTAGTCCACGGTGCAGATTGGAACAATGAGTTAAAACATTTCTACACAAAACTACCTGTTTCAGGTGAAAACCTAAAAAGCATACAACAATCACTACTCAAAGTATACAAACAGAATATGTCAAAAGAATATGACACCGCGTCAAACAAAGAAGGCCTATTCTTTCAGGATCAAACAGGCTCCGTAGATATAATTGAGTTTTTTACAATGTATCAAGAACCCGTGCAACCGTTTATATTTGATTCTTTGTTTAGACCTATTGTTGAAGAGTGGAATGACAGAAATTCATCAGCTGGAGAAATAACATCTTTTTGGCAAGATAGAAGAACTAGAAATTTAGTTGAATTTTTACCAATTCCAAGTGAAATTATATTCGGAATTGTCCGAGGTTATTTCGTAGCAAAATTACTTGGAAAGTTGAATGTTGAAAGGACAGATTCTCTTGGATATAAAGTATCTGTTGATAATCATGAATTTCCTTTTCCTTTAATTCAAGTAATTTACACTAAACATAACTTACTCGGAGTTCTTCTGGAAACTCTCCCATTAGCTCAAAGTTTGTTTTCTATGGGTGCAAGCAAAGATGCAATTGACGGATATAAAAAATTGTTAGAACTGGGCAAGGATCATTCAAACTCCTATAACTTACAAGAGTTAAATCAGTTTAGGTTTCCAGAAACTATAAAAGAATTATTAATTAAATCAGAAAATCCTCTGAAAAAGATTCAATCAACCAAAGAAGACATGAAAACTTATTTTTCAGAAATGGATAATAAACAATCTGCTTCTCTTCAAAGAAAAGATACTCAAACCTATGATTTGAGATATTTTATAAATTCTGCGTTGGAGTCGTTAGAATCGGGAATTGAAAATTTAAATCAAAAAGTAAACGATGAAAACTTCTAGTGAAAATAATTTTCAAGATCCAAATTTAGGTAAAAGCTATTCTGAAGAAACTAAAGAATTTTGGCCTTCAGAAACTAATAATCTAGAAAATCAAAATGAGATTTCTTTAATTTCCTTACCGAATTCTGATATATTTAATCAAGTTTCTCAGCAACTTAGAAAGTGGTCTGCTCTTGGAATTGTTAGACCTTTTTTGTTAGTTAATCCTGAAGAATTTGTACTTGCTGAGAACGAGACATCCAGAGATAATTTAAGAAAATCATGTGAATTTATATTTCCATCATATTTTCGTTCTATTGAAGATGACACAAAGTTAATAAACCCCCTCTTTCCATATTTGTCTGATTTAGGTGATGACTTAAATTTAATTAGACACGTTTCAGTTCTTTCACCAGACTTAGACACTGGATCCGATACCTACACTAAAGGCATTAAGGAGCTACATAATACAATAGACCTTAACATAGCCTACGAATCACAAAAGAAAAAGCTTATTAGGCTTATCATCCCCTCTTCAAAATGGCTAGATGACAAAGAAAAATCTATAGAAGACTGTTTTGATGAAACTGCTGACGTGAATTTATTGGTTGCTCCCGAAGACAGGCCTTCTCCAGGTGCGACAAATGCGGGAGTAATGTCACAAGACAGTTTTGTAAGTCACGCCTCTTTTTTTATTGCTAGTTCAGCAAATTTATGGGTAGGACAAACAGACAATCCCTTTGATAAGTATGAAAGAAGAGGTAGTAAAAAAGAGTTTGTAACTATAAGAGGCTATGGTCGTCTAGTAGTATCTGATGATATAGTTGAGAGAGTTGCTAAAGACATAAGAAGCGAAGATGGTATCTTCAGATCTCCAAATATAAGAATTTTACAACCAAACAGACCAAGTTATTTAATTGAAAAAAAAGCCTCCGAGTTTTTCAATACTCAAATAAGCAATAATGAATTGAAAAAAATTCTTGAAAATAGTAAGTCAAACAATTCGAAAGATTTCAGTTTCTTAAGCTACTTAGTTTCAAGATTAAAATTTGGGGCAAATTCAATTTTTTACGGCAAAGAAAGCCTTTCCTCTTCAGTACTTAAAAGAGAAGTAGAGAACCTGAATCCTGAAGAATCAATAAGCTTGAATGATGACTACATATTAAACCTTGCTGAAGAGCTTATATTTGAAAATAATATAAACATTGCGCCAAAAGATATTTCTATTTATGAAGATTTTGTTTCTAAAATATTTTCACAGATTGATGGTAAAGAATTGTTAATTGAAGAAAATAGTGATGACAATTACACACTTTTACTTGATTCAAAACATTTAGTTGGCAATGATGAGTCAATTTTAAAAAGTATTGATTCGAAAATTTCTGAATTTAAATCTTACTTAGGCACTGCATTTGTTGATTGGTTTAAAGTTTTTCACTCAGAGTATATTAAAGATGTTGATGGAACAATTGGAAAACTTCTTAAACAATTAAAAAGATTAAGGTTTATTGAAATAACTTCTTTTTTGACTGTATTTGCAAATATTGCCTGGTTATTAATTGATTTATACCAAAGAAACTATGGTGAGATAATTTTATTTAACTTAGAAACAACTATACCTCCCTATATGCCACTAGAAAGCAGTTACATTATTTTTGGATCTATGTTGGTGTTTATAACTTCATGTGTCATTGGATTCCAGTCAAAAAATAATGTTTTTGGCTCTGCTCTTTCTTTAGTACAAATTAAAAAGATTAACGAAGATATATTGCTTGAGATGTATAAGTTAGATTTAGTACAACAACATTTGAGTGCTTGGAAATTTATAGCAACCACTTTTGTAAACTCTCCCTTTATCAAAGGTGAGACAAATAAAGAAAATATCATACCATTAAAAGAAGTTAATTCACTTGCCAAGGCATTTCAAATCGCAGAAGGCGAGATTAATCCAGAGATAATATCCAAGATAACTTCAGAAGTTACAAAACAAGGCTGGCTTCATGAACTTTACAGCTCTAATTTTGAAAAATTTAAAATATGGAGAACTAGTCAGAACAAGCCAATTATTAAACTCCAAGACTTACAGAAATCAATACACACCGATTTTTCAAGTGCTAGTTCAAGTTTAAGGGAGTCTTTTAAAGAATATGTAAGCTTAGGTTTTACAACTATAACTGGTAAGCAAATATTAGAAGATGAAATCTCAAAACAACTACAAGCTTCTTCTGCAAAGACAATATTTGCAAAAAACATAACAATTGTTGAAAAAAGAGGGCAAAAGTCTGATACAACTGATAAATTTTTTGATGGTTTGAATCCTAAAAATGAGTCAGACAACTATTTTATACCTGGCGTATTTACTAACAAAGCTATTAAAAATCCAGAAAAAACAAGGGTAGAAAGAAAAACATTTACTGGAGATAAAGAAAACACTGAAGAAGCAAAAGGACCTCATACTTTTGATCGAGAATTTTTTGACCTAAAAATTGCTGTAAAAGCAGGTACACCAATACAAAGGATGAAAATCAGAATAGATTTATCACCCCTTAACCCTCCAGCCGCTGTAGGTAAGATTAAGCCCGGAAGTGATTCACCTTTTGACGACATCACCAAATTTAGCACTCCGGATGATTCTTTCTAAAGAACAGCAATCGTTAGATTCTTTTTTTAATTCATTCGATAATGAAAAAAATGCGTATAATTTAAAACTATTTTTTAAAATCATTCTTGAATTTTGTCGAAACCTTAATCAAGAAAAGACATTAGTTACTAGAACTTTAGACAAAAAAATAGCAATAGAGTTTCAGGGGTTCGAAATTATTCGCATGTCAAACTTTACACTTCAGCTGCTCATATTAAATGAAAACAATCAGGACAAAATTATAAAATTGCTCGATCAATCTGATACTAAAAAGTATTTATCTCCTAAAGGAACAACACTTTATGATACAAGTTTTGAACTCCTTTCACTCCATGGAAATGATATTGCATCACTTGTAAAGTTATCCGTACTTTATTTAAAAAACTTTGAAAAAACCACGGAGCAAGCTAAAACCATTTATCAAGACTTAAATAAATTTTTAGATACAGATAAAACATCAAAACCAACGGTTCAAAGATTAAAAAAGCGAAAGGAATTAACAGATATTTCACTACAAAGTGAAATCAACATTGAAGAACTTTTAAATAGTGAGGAAAATGAAATACTTGAATTTAAGGCTTCTTTATTGTGGGAAGAAAAAAACTCTGAGAATATAAGTAAGAATGTATTAATTAAAGAGATTGCTGGATTTTTTAATTCTCAAGGTGGACAGTTAATATATGGGGTCAGTGATAGTATTGAGTTATTAGGAATAAGTAACGATTTAGCAAAAGTAAATAATTCAATTGATAAGCTAGAGCTCAGAGTCAGAGATATTTTAGAGTTTGGTATAGGAAAAGCCTTAACTTCAAAAGTAAAAATTAACTTTTCTGATGTGGAAAACAAAACAGCAATGATTCTGACAACCCCTCCATCACCCGTTCCCGTGTTTGCAAATTTATATTTTGAAACTTGTAGAAAACATAAAAACTCTCCCGGACCATGTAGTTTTTGCATAAACCAAAAAGTTTCAGTTAATTCAGGAAAATCAACTCAGGGATTTTTTGTTAGGAATGGAAACAGAGTAAATATGTTAAGTTTTGGAGAAATGTATGAATACGCAAAACTTCATTGGCCAGAATTTAATAAAGGCTAAATAACTTTCCAGTTTGCTAGTTCTTGTACATCTTTTCCACATAAGAAATATAAATTAGTCTTTGCTCTTGATAAACCTACATATAAAAGAGATAGTGTATCGTTGACATAGTTTTTATCGAGATTTTCAAGAGTTGGAAAAACTAAGATTACGATATCTGATTCAAGACCTTTAAACCTAGATATTGATGAAACTGAAACGGAATTTATTAAATCCGAACTGAGATTATCTACATCTTTCATGTGAGGTAGTAGCAATACAGTTT
>MDSZ01218344.1_pt1 | contig 11254 bp, 8 predicted proteins | sample 811201 | NCBI WGS metagenome assembly MDSZ01 (sample SAMN05326647, study PRJNA326480) | marine metagenome | isolation source: seawater | place: Indian Ocean: North | collected 2010 | reverse complement strand
CTCCATAATGTAAAATAAAATTTCTTTTTTTAGTATGAGGATCTTGATAAATATGATCAACCCTATGTGTGTTTAAAGAAGATGATCTTCTTTTGACACCATGCACAGTATATCCTTTTCTTATCAATAATTCAGATAAATATGACCCATCCTGACCTGTGACACCAAAAATTAAAGCAGTTTTTTTTTTCATTATTGAAATATTTTTATCATCTTCGCACTTATTATCAGTATTAATTTTTATTTTTTATTAACTCAAACTTGTAATACATATATAATGATAGCTGTAAATAAATATTAATACTAAGCCAATTATTGTAAAAATTCCCAGATGGGATAAGTGGAAATAATGATATCAAACATCCAATTAAAATAATTAAAATTGGTTTATTCTCTTTATTTTTGATTAAAAGTTGAATTATAAAATTTTTTAATAATATTAAAAAAACTGTTAAATATATAACACCTCCAATTATGCCAGATTCTACCAAAATTTGAGCTAAAAAGTTATGTGGGTGAGTAGAGCATCTTCCATCATCAACAAAATATCTATCAAAACAAATCCTTCCAAACATTTTATTACCACTTCCAAAAATTGGTTTTTCTAAGAATATTTCTTTTGCAACAATTAAATGTTTAATATTTTGATGAAAAAATTTTTTATCTTTATCATTGTATGAAAACAATTTATTGACTGATTGATCCTCACTATTAATACCCAAATTGTGTAGAGTTAACTTTACAAATCTTTGGTTTAAGTCTTTTGATGAGAATATAGCTAAAATTACAATTGATAATACTGCTATAAAATAAAAAAATTTTTTTTTAATAGAGAGATTTAAAACAAAAAATATATATAAAAATAAAAACATATTTATCATTATAAAGGCCGTTCTTTCTCCAGAAATTAAAATCGCAAAATAGCTTATAAAAAAAGTTAAATATAAAAACTTGTATTCTAAATTAATTATTTTTTTCTCCTTAAAATAAAAAAATAAACTAATGAATATTGGAATACATCTTGTCAAATAAGATCCTAAAATATATTCGCTACCAAATAGTCCACTAATTCTCCCTTTAGAGTCAACTGGCCATCCCAAAAAATTAAATTTAAAAAAAAATTGAAATATTGCATCAGTAGAAACTATAATTATTGATGCTAATAAAACATAAAAGAAAAGCTTCTTTATATTTTCAAAGTGTTTAAAAACATAGATAAATACTAAGATAAATATTAAAAATCTTATATAACCAACTGAACTTTTTAAAGAAAAAAGAGGATATTCAGAAAAAATTGAAATTACAATATTATAAAAGGAAAAAAAAAATAATAATTTAAGAAAAAAAAAATTTTTTATATTACTAATAATTAAATTATTATTTTTAAATAAAAAATAAAAAACTAAAATAACCAAAAAAAGATCTGGAAGAAAAGGCCCTGTAACTAATAGTGGAGGTATCAGGACAATTAAAAAATAAATATTAAAATTTTTTAAATCCATTTTCTAGTCTGCTTGTTTGTAAACTTAACTAAATACAAATAAATAACTAAAGTAACAATTATAAATACAAAAAATTTATCAAAATAAATAGCAAGAATATTTGGTATCATTACAAGACTTAAACTTATTAAAAGTGTAATTTTTTTATTATATTTTTTTAAGAGTAAATGATGAAAATGGCTTTCATCCGAACTAAATGGATGTTTGCCTCTTTTAATTCTTTCAAAGAAAAGTCGAATTAAATCTAGACCGGGAACCATCATCAATAAGAATATTTGCTCTACAGATAAATTTTCAAAATGATAATTGTTAATTATTGAAATAGATATAAAAAAAGAAATTAAATAAACACCAGAATCACCTAAATACCATTTTTGGTATAAATTAAATATTAAAAAAATTAATAACGAAATTGAAATTAAAGATAAAAATAAGTTAAAACCATTTAAGTATTGCAAATATAATAATAAAAACAAAAAATAACCTCCAGTTTGACCATCAATTCCGTCAAACATATTTGATGCATTTAAAAAAATTAATAAACATAGTGCGGTAAAAAAATAACTTATAGACATGATGTTTATAGTTAATTGTAATTCTTTCACTATAAGAAAATTTAATAAACTTGACGGCTCTAAATATAAATAAAATAAAAATAAAGTAGAAATACTTACAATTTTTATATTAGCATTTATGTCAATTTTATCATCAACTAAACCTAAAAAAAATATTAAGGTAAGAAAATAAAATTGATTTAATTGAATAAATTGGTCGTTATAAAAATCAAATTTATTTATGCAGAGATATATAATTAATAGAATGCAATAAATGTATAAACCACCCGTTAATGGAATATTTTTTAATTGTCTCTTTCTAAAATTATCTGGCTTGTCAACTAAATTTAAATAATTTGAAATTTTGTTATTAAATTTTAAAAAAAATATTGAGAATATAATAATTAATAAAATTGAGTAAAAAAAAATATCAAAATTATGCATAAAGATTTATTATTAAGAATACATCATTTAAGTTAAATTTAAAAAAAAAACTACTAACTATTAATACTTTTTTCTAAAAGAGATTAAGTTTTATAAATAAGCTTAATAAATTAAAATTCTCTTCATAAAAGTCTGTTACAAGTAATTTTTTTTCATTATTAATAGATAACGTATGGGGACCAAATTTATTACTAAACTTTATTTTATCTACATATTTCTCTGTATAATAATTTTGATCAATTTTGAGTATTTTATTTACAATTATTCCATCTCCATAACTTGATGAATTGTCCTGTGACAGCCTGTAAAATGATTTTTTTATTTTTATAATATTTCCTGCCATTCTAGAACCTATTGGGGACATTTTTATTGGTGAAGATGGATGAATTTTAAATTTAGAAGTTAATGACTTGGAAAACCATAAAAACAAAACATTTGGTAATTTTTTATCATTAGCAAACAAATAATAATAATTTTTTTCCTTAAATAAAATTGGATCAATTAAATACCTCTTTTTATCGAGTTTTATTTTTTTATAAAATTGAAGCTTATTGTCATTTATTTTATATAATGAAGGTTCTTGCCATCTAGCAGTTTCTGGCAAAATTAAATCTAAATTTTTATCTTTTAAATAAACATTTGAAGGAAATGAGATATGATTTTTAGTATTTTTCAAAACTTTAAACTTATTATTATCTAAAATTGCTAATTTACCTTTTTGTGAAAAATTATTTGAATACTCAAAAATTATTTTATTGTTTAAAAAAAAGGGGTCAGCTTTAATGTTTCCATTGATTTTAGTATTCAGCTTATTAGGATTATTAATTATTTTTTTTAAATCATATATATTTTTTATTTCTTTAAAATGAACTTTTTTAATATTCCATTTTTTATGAAAAAAAATTTTATTAAAAAATATTTTTATTTTATTTGTTAAATATAAAAAAAAATAAATTAGGAATTTAAAGTTTGTGGGAGGTTTGTAAATTTGACCAAATTTATTTGGTTTAAAATATTTTTTTTTTTTAAAGAACTAATAGCTTTTTCTAACAATAAATAAGAAATTGAATATGAATTAAACAGAGTATTTTTGTAAGACTTTTGATCAACTTTAGTTTCTCCATATGACAAAATTTTTCCAGCATCGAGTTTAGAACTTAAAATCTGAACTACTTGACCTTGAATTCTCTCATTATTAAAAAGTTCATATAACCCACTTGGTCTGCCTCTATATTTATTTGGATCACCGTGATGAAAAGATAATATTGGAATTTTGATATCATTCTTAATTATGCCTAATCCAAATCTTATAATTAAATCAATTTTTTTTTTTTTACAAAAATCTTTAAAATTTTGAGTCAATTTAAAGATATTTCCATTGTCTGATTGAATTGTATCATGTTTAACTATATTTTTTTTAAATAAATTTTGATAAATATTATCTTCTGTTTTTGGATTATTAATAAATTTAAATAGATAGTAAAAAAAATAATTATAATTAATTTTTTTATTGTAATTAAAATTATAAAAAAAAACTTTGTTTTTATTTCTCCTTAATATTTTAATACAATCTAAATGCCACTTTTTAAGTTTTTTATTTTCTATAATTATTAATATTTTCATTTTTAATGCTTAAAATAATTTAACATTTCTAAACCTTTTAAATTAAAAGCAGTTTGTAATGATGAATTAAATTTTAAATTAGGGAAAATTTCATTAAACATATTTCTTATATGAATATTTTTTTTTAAATATTCATGATCATAATTTGTAGAAAATGCGATTTTTTTATTTGGTATTATCATATTGTTTTCAATTTTTTTTGTAAATTTATGAATAATATTTTTTCTTCCAAGTTTATGTATTTCATTTAAATCAAATTTCAGTAGCCACTTTAAGACTTCATGATCAAGAAAAGAGGATCTTAATTCTATGCTCTCTGACATTGCTGCTACATCAGAAACAACACATCTTGAATTAGGCAAATATAAATTAAGTTCATCAAAATACATATTTTCAACTGCAGAAAAATGTTTTTCTCTTTCAAAATTATTATTTATCCATTCCTCATAATTCTTATCTGTTTTAAATTCGAATAAATTTTTGCTTTTTACAAGCAGTGACAAATCTTCTTCTTTAAAATTAAATTTTATTAATTTTTTTATTTTAAATTTAAGTTTTTTATAATCATAAAATTTATTATAACCAAAAAATAACTCATCTGCCCCAAGTCCTGTTATGGCAACTTTGATATTTTTAGATTTTAAATTTTTGCAAATTTGTTTTATTGCTAAAGCAGTGTAAGAATTATGAGGCTGGCCAAAAAGATTTATAATATTAGAACTTTCATCGGCTAAATCTATGCTGGGAATTTGTATATTTTTTATTTTTTTATTTTGTATGAATTCGTTTAGAATATCCATGTCTTCATATTTATTTAAATAAGTTATTGTCTCTATTTTTTTGTTATTTTTTGAAAGTAAGCTACAAACCAATCTTGAGTCTATACCAGATGATAAAAGCAAAGCATTATTTACATCAGAAAGATTTTTTTCAACTATGTTTTTTTCTAAAATATTAAACAATTCTTCAAAATCTTTATTTTCTATATTTTTTTTAGACTTATTTTTAAGATAATAATTTTTAATATTAAAATATTCTTCCTTTTTAATATTTGTATTTTTATCAACAATTAACAACTGAGAAGGATTTAGTTTTTTTATTTTTTTATAAAAAGTATCACCTTTAATTAAATGTCCAAATGTTAAGAAGGAGTATAGTTTTTCTTTCTTAAAATCTTTTTCATCTATTGCACTTAAACTATTTAGTTCGGATGAAATATAAATACTATTATTTTGTTTAAGGTAATATAAAGTTTTTTCAGCAAAACAATCATTGCCAATTATAAGATTTTCTCCATCAAAAAATACAAAAGCAAACATCCCGTTTACAAAATTTAAAGCATTAGAACCATATTCTAACAGAAGATAAAAAAAAACCTCAGTATCTGATGATGTTTCAAATTTATATTTATCTAATTTTGGATTTTTTTTTAAATCTTTAAAGTTATAAACTTCACCATTAAAAACTAAAACTTTGTTATTTTTTACAAAAGGTTGATTTGCTTTATGGGAAACATCATTTATTGACAATCTTTGATGTCCAATAAAAATATTATCATTCTTCCATTCACCATAATTATTTGGACCTCTATGAAATTGTTCTTTAGTTTTTTTTCTACAAAAATTAATATCACTTTCGCTTAATTTTTCTTTTTTAATTAAACAAAATATACCACACATAAAAAATTATAAGTTTTTAAAAAAAGATTTAAATGTTAACAGAAGCATTGGAATATGACCTGGATTATCAATAACTTCAAAATTATCTAAAAATTTATTTAATTTATCTCTGTCAAGAAATTGAATTTGATCTAATGTATCATCTTTCTTTAATTTAATTATCTCCTCTCTAAGCTCTTTCTTTACTAAATCATTTAGCGGGAGCCAAGTTCTTTGTCTTTTTAATAAACCTGATTTGAAATTTTGTCTCATAAATTTTAAACCGCTAAGGAAAGTTTGCATTTTAGTACCATATTTTATTTTAAACCCTGTATTACCACTTATAAGTTCAAGCAATTCTGGATTTTTCATTTTTAAACTTTCTTTAAATATTTTGCCTTCTATTCTATGAGTATGAGGAACATTTAAATAATGATCATAAATTTCATTGGTAAAAGTTATTAATCTATGTTCTTTATGCTCTTTTAAAGCCGATATAGCGCCGTAAGTATAGTGTCTTGAGAAATAACCAAAAGCCAAGTTTTCGAACCTGTCATAATTATTTTCTGTCAAATGTTTTCTTTCTAAATCTAAACTGTTTAAAGTATTTTCAAGATTAAAATTAAAATTTTTTAAGTCAGCATCTTTTACTAAATTTTCTAGTTCATATCCTTTTGCTGCAGCACTAAAATTTTGCAAAAAAAACTTTACTAAATCTCCTTCAATATTTTTTAATTTTTTATAATAAAGTTTGTATCGACCAATTTTATAATAATTATAAGGCAAATAAAAACCTTGAAAAAACCAGTCACCACCATACCCTGAAAAAATTACATCTATATCTTTTAAAATTTCATCATTACCATAATAAATCGCATCCATAATATACATGGAGGAATTTACGCACGAGCTTTTCTCAAGATATTTTGGGTAAATACCTTCATCTATCTTTTTCCAAAAATATTCATTGTTAGTTAACTCAGCAGTTTTTTTGGATGCATATGACTCTCTATTTTTTTCATATGTCAAATTTATGCATTTAATTTTTTTGGTACAATGAGCTAGGTATGACCTAGAATCTAATCCACCACTCAAAAAAATACCAGGTTTTTTTTTATCGCTTAAAAGATAATTCCAACTTTTTTGTAAAGTTTCAGATAAAATATTTGCATTTTCTTTTAAACTTAAATTATTTTTTTTAAAATTTGGTTCCCAATAATTCTCAAAAAATATACTCTGATTTTTAACAGTAATTCTATGTGCTGGTTTTAAATATTTGGTATTTATATCTAAGGTACCAACACCAAAAATTCTTCTAAATTTTAAAAAATGCCACATGCTATTTTGATCTATGGAAAATTTTGAATTTTTTTTTAAGTAAGAAGCGATTTTAAAAAAATTATTTGAAAGCAATAAATTATTATTTTTAAAATAAAAGAAAAGAGGAGGAGAAGCAAAACGAGAATTATATGCATTAATTTCTTTTAAGGAATAATTAATATTTATTATTAAAAATTCTCCATCAATAAGTTTTATAAAATTATTAGAAAATTCATTTTTTTTTAAGTCTAAATATAGTTTATGAATATCAATTATTCTATTTGTAGAAGGATGCCCAATAATGATAGTTTCACAGTTATTTTCTTTAAATACTTTATGTGGAATAGTGCTACCAAAATCTAACAACTTTTTAATAAAGCTATTGTCTTTAAATTCAAAATTTAAAAAAAAGTAATTATTTAACATTTAATTTTACTACACTTTATATTTAAAGTATTTTAAGATTTGTTCAACTCCAACAGAAAAAAATAAAATCAAAATAGGATCAATAAAAACTCTATATCTTGCCGAACCAAGTGGTCCTATTAAAAATAAATTTAAACCTATTAAAATTATTAAAAATAAAAAAATCAAAAAATTTTTTTTTTTTAAAAAAAAATACAAACTGAAAAAAGAAATAATTCTTATTATCAATATGAAAATTAACGAAATTAAAATTAAAATACCAAATAATTTATTTTCATTAAAAAAAATATATTTATATACTTGTGAAATAATTGAATCACTTGAAATTGATGAAAAATTTGTTTTTTTTATTTTTAACCAATATGACAATTCCACTATTCCTGGTGTAAATAAAGTTTTTAATGAACCATAACTCCAAGTATATAAAATTTCATAAAATGGAAATTTATCAAAACTTTCAATAAAAAAAGTAAAAGCATATTTATCAAGCTCAAATGGATTATTTATTACACTTTCATCTAAATTTTTTTTATATTTTTCCCAATTATCATTAGATTTTTTGGCTGCATCTTTAAAACTTAAGTTGGAATATTTTTGATCAATTATTGGAATATACCACCCAACTATATTTGGAACTTTTGAGGCGCTAATAGAGTATGATTTATAAATTACCAAATTTCTTATGAGCCAAAAATTAATAATTAAAAAAAAAATAATAAAAATACTAAAAATTTTTTTTAACTTATTTTTTTCGTATTTTATAAATAAAGGTAATATTATAATTAATGGTGATATGTATACAAATTGTGGTCTTATTAAAGAAATAAGTCCAAATATAATTGCAATTTTATAATAATTCGAACTTTTTGCAGAATAATATTGCTCGAAAATTAAAAAATAAAAAATAACACATAAGGGTAATATTAATGCTTCAGTTAAAATTAGTTGTGAATAAAGAATCACATTTATTGATATAGAGAAAAATATAAAAAATATTTTTATACTGAAAGAAGAAAAATAATTATTTAACTTAATAATATAAATGTAAGTTGTAAGTAAAAAAATATTTTGTATTATTAGAATAAAAAATAAATCATTAAAAATAAATTTAATTAACGATAAAAATAATGGGTAACCTGGCATTCGCAAAACACCCCAATTTTCGTCAAAAAAATTTCCATTTAATATTAAATCAGATCTATAGATATACTTAGATTGATCTGAAAATAACAAATAACTACCATCTGGGAAGAAATAACTTAATATTATTAATCTTAATAAAATACTTGAAAATAAACAAAAAAAAATCCAATTTCTAAAACTTGAATTATCTATTAGCTGAACTATTTTTTTCACAAAATATAATAATTATAATTTAACATCTACCAATTTATGAGAATTAAAAACATTTTTAATATCAACTAAGATAGATTTTTTTTTTCCAAAAGATTTAATTTTTTTTATACCTAGTTCTTTAAATCTTTTGTGAGCAACTGCTAAAATAATTGTATCATAATAATTTTTCTTAATTTTTTGAATTAATACATCATTTAGTTGAGTATTTTCTTTTACCAAATAATCAAAAACATGTACTTTGTTGCTTCTTTTTTTAAAGTAGTTAATAACATCTATAACCTTGGAATTTCTTGTATCAGGAACGTTCTCTTTAAATGTTGCACCCATTATTAATATTTTTGCTTTTTTTATATTAATTTTTTTTTGTTTCATTTTTTTTAATACTAAATTTGATACATATGTTCCCATTAAGTTATTAATTTTTCTACCTGCTAAAATTATTTTTGGATCATATCCAACTTTTTTTGCTTTATATGTTAAGTAATATGGATCGACCCCTATACAATGACCACCTACTAAACCAGGTTTAAAATTTATAAAATTCCATTTTGTAGATGCTGCTTTGAGCACATCATAAATATTAATATTGAGTTTCTTGAAAATGATACTAAGCTCATTTATTAAACTTATGTTCAAATCTCTCTGTGTATTTTCTATAACTTTTGCTGCCTCAGCAGTTTTTATATTTTTTGCAACATAGACTTTTGATTTAATTACACTTTTATATATATGCTTTACTATTTTTAGTGTTTTTTTATTAGAAGCAGAAACAACTTTCACTATATTTTGTAATTTATGCTTTTTATCACCGGGGTTTATTCTTTCAGGTGAATATGAACAATTAAAATCTTTTATATATTCTAATTTTGAGTACTTTTCTAATATAGGAACAAGAATTTCCTCTGTTAATCCAGGATAAACTGTGGACTCATACACAACGATATCGCCTTTATTTAAATTTAAAGCAACAGTTTTTGTGGCTGATTTTAAGTTTCTTAAATCAGGTAAATTTTTCTTATTTACAGGAGTTGGAACTGTTACAAAAAAAATATTACAATCACTTAATTTTTTGTCATCAGAAATAAAAATTAATTTTTTTGATTTTTTAAAATCTTTTGCACTTAACTCATTGTTTGTATCTATGTGCTGTTTTAATTTGCTAATACGATTTTTGCTATAATCATAACCTATAGTAAAATATTTTTTCCCCAAAGAGTTTGCTAGAGGAAGACCCACGTATCCTAAACCAATTACTCCCATTCTATATTTGACTGAATTATTTTTCATAAATTTTGATATGTTGCTGAATTACTCTTTCAACATTAAATAATCTTTTTGCCTTTATTAAAGAATTTTTACCCATTTTCTTCCACAATTTTTTGTTTGAAAATAATATTTCAATTTTTTTTGCTAATAAATTTGAATTTTTTATAGGTATTAAGAAGCCATTATAACCATTAGTTACAATTTCTCTACATCCATTTATATTACTTGCAACAATAGGCTTTCCACATGCGGCGGCTTCTAAAAGTATTTTTGGGGCACCCTCATGATATGATGGCAAAACAATTAAATCAGAATAATTTATAATCTTTTTAATATTTTTTTGAAAACCAATCCATTTAAAATTCTTATTTTTATTTGAATTCATTTCTTTTAAATGTTTTAGATTTATAGCACTTGGACTATCCTTATCTACTCTACCAGCTAAAATAAAATTAATATTTAATTTTTTTTTATTTATAATTTTATATGCTTCAAAAAACTCTTTAACACCTTTTTCCCAAACCATTCTAGAAGCTAGCAATACATTGTACGATTTTTTTTTTTTTATTTTAGGTTTAAAAAAATTTAAATCTACACCACTTCCTTTGGTAATAATATATTTTGTTTTATTATTCATTATATTTAAATGTTTAAAGTGTTTAACACTATCTCTATTTTGAAATATCAAAATTGAATGATTAAATTTGACAGCTATTTTAATCGATTGAATAAATAGAAATTTTCTAAAGAACATTTTTTTATTAAAAAATATATGACCTAGTCCAGCTATTGAAAAAACTACTTTAATATTTTTAAAAAAAATTGATAACAACCCTCCATATACAATAGGTTTTAAAGTTATAAGATGGATTATATCAGGTTTAACTTTTTGGAGAATTCTTAAAGTTTTTTTTAATGTTTTAAATTCTTTAAAAATATTTATTTCTGTCCTTTCAAGATCAAGATTTAAAAATTTGATTTTATTTTTTTTTAAAATTTTATTCGATTGATAATTTTTTGGACAAGCAACAAAAATATCGAATTTATTTTTATCTATTGCTTGGGCAATTTTCAATCTATGAGAAATAAAAAAATCTAAATCGTT
>MDSZ01146559.1_pt1 | contig 11254 bp, 7 predicted proteins | sample 811201 | NCBI WGS metagenome assembly MDSZ01 (sample SAMN05326647, study PRJNA326480) | marine metagenome | isolation source: seawater | place: Indian Ocean: North | collected 2010 | reverse complement strand
GGCAGCCATAGCACGTCCCAGACAAAGGCGAGGAGGAAGTTGCCTTTGCCCTCGTACCACTGGGCGAGAACGACGATGACCGGACAGATCGAGGCGAGAATCCAGAACTGTCGGTCCACGGTCTCGCTTGCGGACACCAGCGGTCTTTGGCGCCGCACGCGCGGTGTGTGCTGCGCCGCCTCGGAGAGCTCCGACGTGATGGAAACCAGGTGCGGAAACACGTCGTTGCCGAACGCGATTAGGTTGCCGTTCCGAAACAAACAGAGCGTTGCGAACGCGCGCCCCTCGCGCACGCCGCGCACCGTCCCAAGACCGTGGGGCACGCCGTCGACCAGCGGCACGTCCCAATCAAGCCCCTCGAAGGACAGCATGCACATCGGCGCACTCATGGCCCGTTGCGGTGCGGGCGATGCTAGGGGCCGGCGGCGCGGCGGCTCGGAGCTAGAAAAGCGAGCGTTGTGATTCTATTTTTAGAGCAACGCGCGCGCGCTCGGCGCGGCCGCCGCCCCTTCCACCGCCCCTTCCACCGCCGCTGCAAGCACCGCCGCCATCGCCGCCGTCGCGCGCGCTTTGCACCCTCCAATCGACCGGTCCCAATACAATTCGAGCCCTGCAATGCTTTCCTTGGTCAAGGCGCCCAAGCCTTTGTCACATAAGAGCGCCGACTCCGGAAACAAGCCGTACTGCACGAGGATGTTCCGCACGGACAGGTAGAGGTCGTCGATGTGCAGGGACGTGGCGAGACGGTCGACCTCTTCGCCGTTCTTGTCGAGGACCGTGATCCGGCAAGGCGTCCATTCACCTTTTTGAAACGGCTTGCGCTGGAAGAGATGTTCGAAATGGATTCCGAGCTCGGTGTTCAGGGTGAAGTTGTTGAAGGTGTCTGGCGTGATGCACTTGTACAACAGGCGCCTGCGGACATCCTCGACGCCAACGACCTCGAACAAGCTCGCGATCAAGACAAACTCGGCGCGCGCGCCGAGGATGGCCTCCTCTTGTTGGCTCATCGTCCCCGCCGGCGGAGCAACGCCAGCCACGGCGGTGGCTCGGAGCTAGAAAAGCGAGCACCCCACTTGCCGTCGCCCGCGGGATGGGGCGCGGGGTGCTCGCTTTCCTAGCTCCGAGCCGCCGCCCTGCCCGACCCTCCCACGACGAGCATCGACGACGACCCCGCGCAACGATCATGTCCACCGCGACCGAGGCGCCCGAGGCGGCCGTGGCGAAAGAGATGCTGAAGCTGAAGACCATGGACGGGCAGCTGTTCGAGGTGGAACGCGAGCTTGTGCTGCGCTCCGACACATTCAAGAACATGCTGGGTGACGCGGAGAGTGAGAATGCGACGCTCGACATGGGACCGATTGACGCCGACACCACGGCGCGTGTCATCGAGTACCTCCGCTTCGCCGCCTGGGCGGAGGCGGCGAAACAGACGAGGAATTCCGATGCCTTCCGGAAGTTTGAGACCGCCTTCATGGCCGTGGCCTTGGGGCGCGGCTACGACACGGAGCGCTACAAGCTTCTGACGGCCGCCAATTACCTCGACATCAAGGGGCTCGTCGACATCGTGAGCGGCTATTACGCCCACGAGATCTTCCTCCGCAAGACGCCGGAGGCGATCCGCGAACGGTTCGGAATCAAGAACGATTTCACCCCGGCGGAGGAGGCGGAGCTGCGCAAGACGCACCCCATGCCCCCGGCGACGGGCGCTGCGTGAGCGAGGGGGAAAGGGGGGAGGAGGGTGAAGCGAATTTACAACGAGTGTTCCCGAGCTCGACTGAATCTCGCGTAGGCAAAGCGCTCGCTTTTCTAGCTCCGAGCCGCCGGACGCACGACCTGCATTGTCGCTCGCAAACGCAAACGCACACGCAAACCCATTCGCTTTCCGTAAACCCCGCAGCAATGTCCGACGTTGCGATGATCGAGTCGTTTGAGATGGTGTCCCCGCCGAACGAGAACCGCGTCTCGCTGAAGCTGGACGTGGAGAAGGCGCAGCTCGCCGCCGGCGAGCTCCACGCGATCAAGGGCCTGGTGTCGCTCTCGACCGGCCAGGTCGACGAGGACGGCCGGCCGCCCGTGGAGATCGTGCTCGTCGCCGACCGCAGCGGGTCGATGAACGGCGAGAAGATGCGCATCATGCGCGTGATGATGGAGTTTCTGGTGAAGCGCGCGCTGCGCACCGGCGACAAGCTCGGCATCGTCGCCTTCGACAGCGACGTCACCGTGCCGCTCTCGATGACCGAGCTCGACGCCGACGGCAAGGGCGCCGCGGCGGCGTACGCGGCCATCGAGGGCATCCACGTCGGCTCGACAACCAACCTGTCGGGCGGCCTGCTCAAGGGCATCGACGAGCTCAACGGCACGCCGGGCACGCCGGGCGCGACACGCGCGATCCTGCTGTTCACCGACGGCATCGCCAACGGCGGCATCCGGGAGCCGTCGGACGTGGCGGAGGCGATCGCCGGCGCGATGCGTGGGCAGCGCAGCAAGGTGTTCACCTTCGGCTTTGGCGACGACGCGGAGGAGGAGATGCTCAAGACGATCGCGGAGACGACGGAGGGGCAGTATTACCACGTCGCGAACGAGGAGCGAATCGCGCACGCCTTTGGCGATTGCGTCGGCGGCCTCCTCAGCGTCGTCGCCCAGAATGTGACGCTGACGCTGTCGCATTACGCGCAGGCGACGCTCGCCAAGGTCCACGGCTCGTACCCGACCAAGGTCGACCCGGCGTCGCAGACGACCGTGGTCGAGCTGGGCGACCTGTACGCCGAGGAGAAGAAGAATCTCCTCCTCGACCTCACGGTGCCCCGCCTCGAGGCGCCCGTCGGCAGCGAGGACGTCCTCTTCGCGTCGCTCACGTTCTTCGACGCGCGCGAGCACCGCCGCGTCACCACGTCGACGACGCTCCGGATCGCGCGCCCGGAGACGACGCCGGCCGACCAGCCCGTCCACCTCGAGATTGACGAGCAGATCAACCGCCTGCGCCTGGTCGACGCTATGGAGCAGGCTACCGGTACCGCCGACGACGGCGACGTCGCCGCCGGCCGCCAGCTGCTGCAGGACGCCGTCGCCGCGGTCCTCCGCTCGCCGTCGGGCGGCGGCGCCGCCGGCGGCCCGCCCACGCCGCTCGTGCGCGCCATCGTCGACGACGCCCAGCGCCTCGACGCCGGCTTCGAGTCGATGGCGGTGTACCACGCGCGGGGCGGGAAGGGCACCAAGAGCGCGGCGCAGGCGCTCCGCGTCGAGCGCTCGAGCACGGATTCGAGCCACCAGTACCAGAATTCGTCGAAGGCGTCGTACATCGCCCTCGCCGCGGAGGCGGCCGAGGCGCCCAAGCCGCCGGGGCTTCGCCGCCAGACCGAGCACATCGCGCCGCCGGCGCCCAAGCGCCAGGCGGCGGCGCCGTGAGCGCGTCTGTCCCCTCCTCCCCGCTTGCCCCGCCCCCCTGCCTTCCCCCCCCTGCCTCCCTCGATTGCTGCACCGCCCCCACGGATGAGATCTAAAGCGTTCGATTGTAAGAGAGTTCCTGGATGAATGAGCGCACGCGCACACCCCGCTAGCGATCACGCGCCGCGCGCCGCGGACGAAAGCGATCCCTACCCTACCCTACCTACACCGATGCCCGGAGCGGCAGACCCACCCACACAGCCATGCCGCAGACGACGTTTTGCTGCCGCAATTGCGACAACACGATCGGCAAAGCGGTTCTGGTGCAGCCGTTCCGACCGGGGGTGCCCGCCATGCGCCCCGACGACCTCGTAGACATGGACGAGAGCACGCACTGGGCGATCGCGCTCAACCAGTACACGACGGGCGGAGGCGTCATCACGCGGCACAACAAGTACGGGACCGGCGGCAAAGTCCGCCGCATCGCAAAGGTGTGGTGCAAAAACTGCAAGCTCAACCTCGGCAACCTGCAGGAAGCCGACAACGGCCTGACGACTGCGGAATCCGACCTCGTTCAGCCTGACGTCTACCACTTTCTGAAGATTGCCAACGTCACGTACCGCAGGACGATCTGCGGCGCGTTTGTGACGCGGGCAATCGACGGAGACAGGGACATGGAGCTGAAATGGCTGTATGACAGCAACCTACACAACGAGCAGTTCCACGAGGCGTTTGTCACGTGGCACCTTCAGCACTACAAGAAGCGCAGCACCAGCGGTCGCTCCCGATACACCTCTTACCCGCTCCGGTCATACCTGGGCGACCGCGGCCTTTCGCTCGTGCCGCCGGCGGACCCATTCGAGGGTAACGTTCTGGTGGAGACGATCGAGCTTCCCGCCACGTCGGCGGCGCCCCTCGAGGCGCCCGACGACGTCGCTGTCAAGACAAAGGAGGAAGACGAGCAAATCGCAGACGCGGTCATGATGGCCGTGCAAATGAATTACGAGGAGCGGTCGGCCGAACTTGCGGTGGAGCGCGAGGCGGCCGACCCCAAGGATACCAAGGATACGGAGACGGAGCAGCCCGACGAGCAGCCCGACGACGTCGCGTCGGAGGCCTCCGCCTTCACCCTTCCGTCGGCCGACGACGGCGCCAAGGCCGACCTCGAGCGCCAGCTCGAGGGCCTGCGCGCCGCCTCCCAGGCCGACGCCAAGACCGACCTCCTGCGCCAGCTCGAGGACCTGCGCGTCGCCGTCGACCGCCTGACGGCCGCCACGGTCGCCGTCCTCGCCCGCGCGTGAGGCGCGCGCGCACGTAGGAACCATACACGATAACAACTTTGCCTCAAAAGCGCTTGCTTTTCTAACTCCGAGCCGCCGTGGGCGCGCCCGCGAAACCGCCCGAGCGGCACATGTTGGGGTCCGGCCCCGGTGCGCTCGCGGATCTGCTCGCCCGAGTGGGCCGGGCGTCGAGTTTTGTCGACGCCGACGGCGAACCGGCGTGCCGCTGCCGCTTCCTCCGCGTCCGCAGCGTGCTCCACCCTAACCAATTGCAATGGATTCTCCGCGGAGTGGGCACCGTGGAAGACATGTGGTGCGAGGAGGATGCCCTCGTCGTCAGGATGGCGTGCACGCGCCAGGCGGCCATGGCAAAGTGGGTGCTTCATGGCCAGATTGTGTGCGACACGCCAATCTACGCCGTCTACGACCGCGACGCCGCCGATCAGCTCAAGGCATGGGCGGAACGGGACTTGTCAGAGGCAAAAAAACGAAAGCGGGACGCGGAGGCGGACGCGGCGCTGGAGAAGGAGGCGCTCCGTCGCGAGCGCGAGGACGAGGTGGCGCTCTACGGCGAGGAGTCGGTGCGAGCGAGCGAGGACGCGGAGACCGCCTCGGTGGAGGAGCGACCGCGACCGCCGGCGCACCCGTTGGCGGGAGATCGCGGTGGCCGCCGACGAGCAACGCGCGAACTCGCGCTCGCGCCGGAGGAGATCAACATCGTACCGGTGCCAAAGCCGCGACGGCCGCCGTCGCCGCCGCGGCGACGGCCGCCGTCGCCGCCGCGGCGGCGGCCGCCGTCGCCGCCGGCGCCGCCGACGCCGACACGCACCGGCTTCCAGTCCGCGCCTCCTCCGAGCGCTGTGCACCGGAGCGCGGTGCAACTCGCCGAACTTGCTCGAAACGGAGAGGCGGATCCCGTGGCCGACGTCGCGCACGCCCGCCTCGCGGCGTGGAAGGCGGCAAAAGTGGCGGCCGCCGTCGCCGGCACCGCCCCCGCGGGGCCAAGGTCGTTGGCAGCGCAGTGGGACGAAGAGCAGGACCGCGAGACGCCGCAGGAGAAGGCCGCGTTTCGTCCCGGGCTATCCCATCCCCTGGCGGCGCAGAGCCAGGAGACGGCGAAGCGGAGCACGAAGGCGCCATCGCGTAGCTTGTAGAGAGTGTAGATGGATCTAGGATTACAAGAATCGCTCGCCCCGGCGCGCTCACCACCCCTTGTGCCGCCTCGGGTCAAAGCCGCCCACGAGAGCGTCCTTGTTTTCTAGCCGCGGCGCGCGTGCGTGATCAGGGCGTGAGCGTCCGCGTTGGTCACCGCCTTGACGCCGCGATACTCGTGCACAAACGTCCCCGGCCGGTTGCCGGGCCGGACGTTGCCGTGCTTGACCGCCTTCTTCGACTCCCGCAACGTGAGCTGGCGCTCGTCGCCCCGCTGCTGCGAGTGCTGCGTGTGTCGGAGCGGCACATCCGACGTGGCCACGCTCTCCCACACACTTGCATCGTCGTGGACGCCCGAGGGCCCGGCCTCGCCCCGGCCGCGAGAGAGGAGCGCGTCGCCCAGCCCGATGGTGTTCGGGTCGGTCGCAGTCCACTTCTGTTCCGAGGGCGCCGTCCACTCCTCGCCCACGGTCGACAGGGTGAGCACCGCCTTCCCCTTCGGCGCCCGAAACTCGACGGACCGGGCCGCCTGTCGCGCGCCCTCCGCCTTCTGCGCCTGCCGCTTCTTCTCCGCTGCGGCCTCCGCCTTCGCCTTGGCGGCCGCCTCCCGTTCCTTGTCCGCCTGCGCCTTCCAATCGGCGCGCTTCTGCAAGAATTCCTCGCGCGCCGCGATCTCTTTTGCGGCCGCTTCCGGCGTCGCCTGCGCGGGCTCGTGATGCTTCCCGCGGTCGCCATCCCGCCGGCGGGCGGCATTCAACACGTTGAGCTGCTCCCGGCGGTTCCACTTCTCGTCCTTCTCGGCGGCGGCGCGTTCCCGCCCCTCCTTCACCAGCTTCTCCTTCCGCTTTTTCTCCGCCAGCTCCGCCTCCGCTTTCGCCGCCTCCTCTTCGGCAACCTTCTTGCGGCGCTTTTTCTCCTCCTCCTCGTACCGCTCGATCCTCTGGTCTTCCATGAACTTGTCCGCGGCCTTGGTGAGCGCGCGCTTGACCATGCGTTGGACCTCCCACTTCTGCGCCTTCGACAGCTCGCCGTCGCCGACGGCGGCGGACGCTGCGGCGGCAGCAACGTCGTCGTCGTCGTCGTCGTCGCTGTCGTCGCTGTCGCTGTCGTCGCTGTATAGGTCACCGTCGCTGTCCGCGTCGCCGTCGTGGGCCAGCCTGAGGAGTGCGTCGTCGTCCGGCGCTTCGACCCACTCTGGGTCGTCCTCAATCTTTGGCACACAAAAGAAGCTCGGCGTCGGAAGCACGGGCGGTCCGTACTCAAAAAAGTCCGAGGGAACGCCGCAGCGATCGGACATCGCGCCGACGGCAAAGACGTTGTGCGTCACGGTGTCGCACCACGGGCATTGCCCTCGGCCGATCATTGCCATGAACGGCGCGACGCAGCGCTGGTGGAAGAGATGGCCGCACACGAGAGGGGGAGGAGCGACATCCTTTTCGACGCCCGCGCCCGTCCGGTACTCGTGAATCGGCGTCAAGCACGCCTCGCAAACAAGGGGCGCCGGCGGCTTGAGGGGGCACAGCGAACGAATGCGAGCCGCCGCTTGCTCCGGCGTCTCGCCGACCCCGCGCACCATACGACCCTTGAAAAACGCGACCCACCTGTAACAGCACCACATCCCTGCTGTGTTGAGGGAGCACTCGTCGAGCAAGCACAGCGCTTCGATGCTGACGTCGCTGGCGTCGCGACGTCCGAAGAAGTACACCTCGTCCTCGTTGAACGAACACTTGCCAAACTTCAAGAAGCACTCAAACCGAGACGTGCTCTCCGCGAGGTCGGGGAATGTATCCCATCCGTCCCTTACCGTGACGCCAGGCAAGAACTCCGTCAGGTTGGAAGCCCGAAACCGAATCGCGCTACGGACAGGCAAAACCACGCCCAGGCACTGCGCGCCGCCCTCCAGCCAGAAGCCGCGTTTGAGACCCACGGCTTCTTTCACCAACGCCTCCTGGTCACCGTCGGTGCAAAACTGCACGAGCGTGCCGTTGAGCTTGCGGTACCTGCTCGAGTGCACGTACGCATAGTCGCCGGGGCGCAGGACCGCGCTTTCCGCCGCCGCCGCCGCCCGCGCCGCCGCCGCCGTCGACATGAACGGCAACATCGCGAGTTTGCACGCGGCCGTCCACGCAAACCCCTCGACCGTCGAAGCCGGCGCGCTTCCATCGGGTAGGATCAGGCGCTCCTCCCGCAGACCGTACGAGGACGCATCCTCCAAGGCCATCGTGACGCCGAGAGGAACAACAAACGTTGGCGCCGCACCCTCCGACAGCATCTCGAGCGTGCGCCGGCGAGACTCCCAATCCATGTCCGCGTGCAAACGCTCGTGCAACTCGCCGCGCTCGTGCAGCGCCGCGTAATACGAGACCGCGCGCGCAAGGTGCGAGATTTGCATCGCGTGGTCGTCGTCGCGACGCCTCGCTTCATTCCACGCGAAGATGCCGGCTTTCAGATACGTCTGCGCCCGCTCGTCCGACGCAAACACGTACGCCGAGCACGAGGCCGGCACGGCCCAATGATGGGCTAGTTCGGGGCAGATCTTGCGCGCCTCCTCGAGCGTCGCGCTCGCGGCAACGCGCTTGTGCAACGCGGCGGGGACCGAGCGGCGATCGATCAGGAGCACCGGAACGCTCCTCGTCCTAAACCGGAAGGTGTGCGGGTCAGCCAGCTGCAAGAAGCACGTGCCGCTCGTCGCGAACACATCCCACTCGCCGTTGAGCAAGACGCAGTCGGGCATGGACATGTAGAACTGGATGGCCTGGCGCATGTCCTCGGACACGCGACGGCCGCTGAAATCCGGAAAGAGATCGCGCTCGTACGAGAGTCTTGTCGAGGACGAAACGTGATCGCGTTCCCACGCCGACAGCGGGCGGCCGTACACCGGGTGAATCGGGAAGGAGCCGTTGCCAAACAACCCATTGTTGCGCAGCCGCTCCAGGTCCTCGTCCGCTGCGTCGTCCGCCATCTCCGACATGCCTTGTCGTCGGCGTGCTCGTGGTGGTCTTCCTTGGCCTCAGCGCGCGTCCGGCGGCTCGGAGCTAGAAAAGCGAGCTCATATCTCGCGCAGCGAGGTAAAAGTGCTCGCTTTTCTAACTCCGAGCCGCCGGACGCGCGCCCAGCGCGTTGCCTGCCGACGACCACGAGCACTCCACTGACAAACCGAATGGCGACCCAGGCCACCAAGTCGGGGAATTGGGCGAGCACGAAGCACAGAGGGTTTCGCGAGCTTACTGTGGTCGACAAGGTGCTCGATCAGTTTCGCGTGTTTAACGCCAACACGCTCGAGACGTACAAGCAGATTTCAGATCCGAAGGTGCGTGTCGGATTGAGACGGGAGTGCGCGCGCACGTTTCTCGGGATTAACGAGAAGCACATCTGGGGCGACGTCTCGCAGATGAAGCGCAAGTTGGAGGAGCTGTTTCTGCTTCGGGCCGCGTTCGACTATGACTTTGTCGCACTCGAATACAAAGATCTCGTGCCAGACTCTGTTACCTTGTCGGACTCGAGAGTGGACCTGAGCTGGGTCGGCGCAACCTGCCTGGATCTCGAGGCCATCACAACGTGTGTTCACAGCAACTTCCCCCTCAAGATGATGGACCTTCGAGGATGGATGGCGTTTGACCAGTCGGAGGAGGACTGCTGGATCGTGCTTGCCGCCCTCGAAGTGCTTTGCGAACGGTATTCGAGCCTGCGAGCGATCTTGATGGACCCCCCGCTCATCATGTGCGCCGAGAAACACTCGTGGTCGCGGTGCAACTTGATCTGGGACCGGAAGGAGGACGGGGCGCTTTACGAAGGCTGCCAGGTCCGCGACAAGGAGTGCTGTCCCGCCGACATCTACCAGTGGGTGTTCAACATTCTCAGCCACTCGAAAAGCCCGTGGATGTTTCGCGCCTGCGAACACGAGCCCGATCGGGCGGAGAAGGACGCCGACGGCGAGCTCATGATGCGCTTGGCAGAACAGATTGACACGATGCCGTACGGTGCGGACTGGTGGACGCTGCAGCATCACGTTTCCTTCTTGCTTACTCGACACGCCTGTCCGGAGTGGAGAACGCCGCCGCGAGAGAAGCTGTTCGCGTGGCTGGATGCAAACTTTTTCTACGCCGGAGACCCTCCTCGCTCGCTCGCCTCGACGATGGTGCGCGAGGCGATCGGTCGCGGACTCTCTATGCGGATGATCCAGCGGATACTGCACGCGTGGTGCGAGCACTACGTTGTCACAATCGTGAAACGGCACATCGACAGCTTGTACGGCTTGTCCTGCAGATCTGCCGGCGGCCCCGTCACGTTCGCCGAGGAGCTCTACCCCTGTCAAGCAAGCGTCGCGCTGCAACCGGACTTTGCTGCCATCTCCCTGCACGCAGCGCAAAGGGAGGCGTTCCTGTTGCTTCTGTGCCAACAATACCGACCCAAACAGTGCGCCTTGCCGTGGGAGGGAGAGTTGGTTCGCGCGCAGCAGCAGCAGAACGCGAACGACGGCAGGACGAACAAGAAGAAGGGGAAGGCGAAGAAGCGCGCGGAGAAGCAGTGCACAGGTCTGACGGTGGGTCGCTCCGCGGCGGTCCTTTGGCAGGCGGCACTCGATCGAGCGGAGGGAGTCTACAAAGAGTCCCACCTGAACGAGGCGCCAAAGACCGTACTGATGTACGTCTGGTGGCGCTACGCGGGGATCCACGCCGTGTCCCCTCTCCGCCGCATGGCGCGTGCCGCCGGCGCCGCCGGCGCCGCCGGCGCGTCGTCGTAGGGCACGTGTCTTCTTACAGCTACATTTTAAAATCGCTTGTGCGCATCTCTGCGCAATAGGGGTCCTGCCGCGGGCCGGACCACCGCCCGTCCCCGCGCCTCGTCGAGGTCGGGCACGGCCCACCACGCACTCCACGCGCTCCACGCCTGCGGCGCGACGCCCGCCGCCTCGGCCTCGGCGGCCTCGTCGAGCCGGCGGCGCGCGTCGTCGAAGCAGTACTCCGTGTTGAGGTTGTGCAGGCGGTTGTTGGAGCACGCCTGCGGGTTGGTCACGCGAACGCGCCACGACGAGCTCGCGTCGTACCCCGTCGTCAGCGGGTTGGCCTCGTTGGGAAACGCGGGGCAGTTGGCGAGGTTGACGTTGCCCGTGACCTGGCACTGCCGCACCGTCGCCCACGACCCCGTCGTCCCGTCGTCCACTTGCAGCTCGTACAGCAGGCCGCTTCCGCACCAGCACGTGAACCCGATCGACGTGAACACAATCTTGGCGCCGGTGCCCGGCAGCGTCTCCAGGTGCGTCGTCGCACCGGCCGTGCTGAACGTCGGCCCGAGCCCCGCCAGCCCGTCGGTCGTCGTGCCGGCGTCGCACACCCCCGGCGCCGACGGCGGCGGCGGCGACGGCGGCGGCGGCGACGGCGGCGGACTCGGCGGCGGCGACGGCGGCGGACTCGGCGGCGGCGACGGCGGCGGCGACG
>MDSZ01058891.1_pt1 | contig 11254 bp, 8 predicted proteins | sample 811201 | NCBI WGS metagenome assembly MDSZ01 (sample SAMN05326647, study PRJNA326480) | marine metagenome | isolation source: seawater | place: Indian Ocean: North | collected 2010 | reverse complement strand
GAAGCTTCTTGCAAGCTGTATGCGTGACCGCAATGCAAAAGGTCAAAGCATCCATTGGTAAGCACAAAGCTCTTGCCCGATTCCCGAACTTTCTTGCGGAAGAAAATAGCCTCCTTTAGGGAAGTGATAGCTGAGCGAGTGATGCTCACTTTTAGGTCATTCCTTTAATTTTCACCTTCAAAAAAACGTTTGGCCTTGCCCATGAAGCCTTCCTCGGCAGACAAGTCTTTTTCTCCGCAGGATTGTCCGAATTCCACGAGTTTCTCCCGTTGCTCCTTCGAAAGCTTTTCCGGGACTTGTATGATGACTCTTGCGTAAAGATCGCCCATTCTTGATGGGGATCTCAAGTTAGGCATACCCTTGTTCTTAATGCGAAAGGTCTTGTTCGAGGGAGTTCCGGGAGGTATCTTCAAGGATACTTTTCCGTCTAGCGTGGGCACTTGTACCGTGCCTCCCAAAGTGGCGAGGGTGAAGGGGATCATCATTTCATGAAAAAGATCGTCCTCATCCCTTTCAAAAAAGGCATGTTGCTTGATTCTGACATCGACATAGAGATCCCCGTTCGGACCGCCTCTCGGACCGGCGTCACCCCTGCCTCGGGAGCACAACCTGTTACCATCCGCCACACCCTTGGGGATGTTTACCTTGATATTTGTGGGGGCTTTTTTGCGCCCTTCCCCTTTGCAGCTCAAGCAGGGATCTTCAATGGTGACTCCTGAGCCACTGCATGTCGGGCAGGTGCGTCGAATACTGATAAATCCTTGATTGGATGCAACCTGACCAATGCCTCCGCAGGTTGAGCACATAACGTTACCCGAACCGGATGCGGCGCCACTGCCGGTACAGGTTGAACATTCTGCGTAATGTTGGTATTTGATTTCCTTCTCAACACCTGAGGCTGCTTGGGCCAATGATATTTCTACACTTACCCTTAGATCTCTACCCCGTTGGTGTTCCGGGCTTCCACCTGATGGTGAGCCTCCGCCAAAAAAATCCTCGAAAATACTCCCAAACCCTCCGCCTCCACCGCCTCCGAATGCATCCCGAAAAAGATCAAAGGGGTCGACACCCCCTCCGCCTGCGGCTCCTCCACGAAAGGCATCATGGCCAAATTGGTCGTACTTTCTTCTCTTGTCGCTATCCTTGAGTACCTCGAATGCCGCTGAAATTTCCTTGAATTTTTCTTCCGCCTCCTTATCCCCGGGGTTTTTGTCCGGATGATATTTTATAGCAAGTTTCCGATAAGCTTTTTTGATGTCGTCTTCGCTTGCGGAGCGCTCGACCCCGAGCACCTCATAATAGTCTTTTTCTGCCATGTTTAAGCCTTTATCCTAAGGAAACCCCTTTTGCGCAACTATTCTGATTCATCACTATCGGCTGACTCCTTGGCCAAAATTACTGTTGCGGGCCTAAGGAGTTGTTCTCCAATTCTATAGCCAATGCGTATGGTTCTGATGACGCTACCCTCCTCGCAATCAGGTTGCTCTTCATAACCGATGGCTTCGTGGTATTTTGCATCGAACTCATCACCTTGCGGATCGATGACGGCCAAACCGTATTCAGACAAGGTCGTCTCCATCAGGGAGACAGCCATGGAGAAGCCTTCCACAAACTTTGCCGCCGCCTCATGTTTTTTAGCTTCTGCAAACCCTAACTGGAAAGCATCAAGCGCCGGCAGAAGATCACCGATGACTTGGGTCCGGATTCTTTGAACGGCGTCTTCACGATCCCGAACCGATCTTTTCCTTAGGTTTTCCAAATCTGCAACCGCCCGAAGATATTTGCTCTTCAAGTCGTCTTGCTTTCCGTATGCATCATTTAATTTTGTTTGTAATCGCGCAACGGATTCCTCGTCCTCCTCTTCAGGCGTTGCAGCTTCTCGCTCGTCTTCATTTTTGACGATCGGTTCTTCCGGGTCGGTATTGTTTTCTTCTTTGTCCATTATTTGTGAGAGAATTTAAGATTGTTCAAAAAACTGGCGTCATGGATGGGGAATGTAAGGGAAGGGTCGATCAATTGACTATATCGGAAAAACGATCCGTGACCAAAAAGCTTGTGTTCACAGAACAGTTGATCGTGCAGTTTGAGGAGTAAGGGCTAAGTGCCTGTTCCCCTTTTTCAATAACTTCGCCGTTTGCATACAAGCTTCCTTCGAGAGCGTGGATCATGAGTGGGTCTGAATTGCGATCCTTGAGATCGAATGAGTCGTTTTGATTGAGGTTGAATTTTCTGATTCGAAAGAACTTGGATTCGGCTATGGTTTCGATGCCTTTCTTTGTGATAGTGCTAATTGGCGTTGGTTCGTAATCCTTAAAATCAATACACTGCATTGATTCTTCGACATGCAAGGTTCTTGGTAGGCCGTCCAAACCAAGTCTCTCCCAATCGTAAACCCTGTAGGTTGTATCAGAATTCTGCTGAATTTCGAGAATTAAGTTGCCTGAATCAATGGCGTGAACCCTGCCGCTTTCCACCAAAAGCGAGTCCCCTTTTTGGGAGGAAATGCGATGGCAAAGAGTTTCGGCTTCCTTTTGGGAAAGAGCCTGACGGAATGAGTCGGCGGAAGTTCCTTTCTTAAGCCCGGCAAAAAGCCCGGCATCCTCGGAGGCTTCGGCTACGTACCAATTTTCCGTCTTGGGTTCGCCTGAGAGGGTTTCGGCAATGTCGGGCGGAGGATGGACTTGCAAACTCAACCGTTCCGAGCAGTCCAGCCATTTGACCAGCAAAGGGAACCTGGCACCTGTTTTCCATTTGGGTCCCATGACGTTTTTTCCTTGGGATTCCAACATTTCGGAAAGGGTTTTGCCCTTGAAGCTCGAATTCGCGATAACGGAATTATCCTTGTCCCGGTCGACGATCTCCCATGATTCTCCGACCTGGTTGCCGGGCGGGATTTCTCTTTGCAAAAAATCCTTGATTTTGGACCCGCCCCAAATCCTTTCCTTGTATATCGGTTCAAACTTGAAAATCATGATGATTTGCTTTTCTATACGATGATGGGTGAAGTGGAAATATGTTTGCGTTAGATCGTAACATCAAGGCGGAAGGTTGCGATGGCGAATTCAGCGTCTAAGTCCGGCAAGGGTTTGGGGCACGTGACGCCGGGCAAAAAACCCTGGCTTGCCATAGTCAGTGGCATAATGAGCTTTCTTTTGTTAATTTCGCTCATTGATTATAATCCGTCCAATTACCATTCCGTACCCCCGACTGGTTCATCCCCTCTACTAGGCGAAATCGGAGTTGGTTTGGCCCGTTCTTTATTTGGCCTTTTCGGCTTATCCGCTTGGTTGTTGCCGTGGATGTTCGCCACGATTTCTTTTTTGGCTGCCACAAAATCGGTAACGAAGGAGAAAATACGCAAAATTTCAACCATCGCACTTGCCATTGTATCCATCAGTGTCCTTGCCAATATCCGAGACCATTCATTGATTTCGGACGGGGAACAAACCATATTTCCATCCAATTCTTATGAGCATGGAGCAGGTGGGTCGATTGGCGCCATACTCTACTCCGGTCTTCCTATGCGAGCGCTTCCGGACGATAGCGTCGGCGGTTTTTTACGAGTTTGGATGGGTGTGTTGGGTACAAGTATCTCGATGGTCTGTCTGTTAATCGGTTGTCTATGCATTCACTTTTCAATGGAACCGCTCAGGTTTGTCGCGGCTTTGGTTGGGATCGGAAAGAAGGTTAAGGAGAAAATCCCAGCAAGCTTGGGAGAGAAAAACACACCGGAGGTTAAGCCGGGAAAACCGAAGGAAGAGGAAAAGACCAAAAAGCTACCGGAAAAGAAATCAAAAAAGCGTTGGAGCATTCCTGGGTTCGGGAAAGGCTCGGAAGATGATTTGCTCTTTGGGGACGTTTCTCTCCAAAAAAGCTCCCCGGAGACGGATGATTCTGCAGTTGGCGAGGATAAGAAACCCAAAGCCAAGGTAAAAAAAGAGCAACCTGAGTCAAAGGAAGAACCGCAACAGGAAAGTAAACCCGAGGAACCGGAATCAGACGAAAGTCCGAGCGGAGAAAAGGAGGAGTCCAAGGAGGAACCGGAGTCATCTCAACCCGAAGAAGAACCTGACACCTCGGATGGCATGGACGGTTTTAAGGTCGTACGGGCGGCAAAACCTGAAAAGGCCGTTGATTTGTTTCCGGAACGTAAGGGAGACTATCATTTCCCTCCTCATGACCTTCTCATGGATCCTCCCGAGGAAGAATCAAGCGCGGACGAAGATCATATGATCAAAGCCAAGAGGCTTAAGGAGACACTGGCTCAATTCAAGATTGATGTCGAACTTGGAGAAGTCCATACGGGTCCGGTCATTACCAGATACGACGTTCACCCTGCCCCCGGGGTAAAAGTCGAAAAAATAGCGAACTTGGACAAGAATTTGGCGATGGCCCTCAAAGCGGACAGCGTGAGGATTCTTGCACCTGTTCCGGGAAAGGGCTGTGTTGGCATAGAGGTTCCCAATGCAAAGCCTGCGCCGGTGTGTCTGAAGGAGATACTGGAATCCAAGGCCTGGGTGGACGCAGGGGCTGAAATCCCGATTGTTCTAGGCAAAGAGGCGAGCGGCAAACCGTTGGTAGCTGACTTGACCAAGATGCCGCACCTTCTTGTTGCAGGTTCTACGGGATCAGGTAAGACGGTCTGCATTAACGCCGTCATTGCCTCGCTTTGTTATCATTCCAGCCCGGAGGACGTCCGTTTCATCATGGTGGATCCGAAGATCGTTGAGATGAAAGTCTACAATGACCTTCCTCACATGCTCATTCCCGTCGTTACCGAGCCAAAGAAAGTTCCCGGGGCGCTCAAATGGCTTTTGGTAGAGATGGAACGAAGGTACCAGATTTTTTCCAAGGTCGGGGTCAGAAACATTGCCGGATTCAATGCAAAGATTCTCAAGGACAAGGAGGAGAAGGAAAAGGCTCAGTTGCTTGATGCTGAAATGACTGCGGAGGAGAGGGCGGCTTTGTCCACGATTGAAGTTCCCCGGGACGAGGGTGTTTTGGAGATTCCCGAAAACAAGCTACCCTATATCGTTTGCATCATAGATGAGCTTGCTGACCTGATGATGGTGGCTCAAGCTGACGTCGAAACGGGCATCGCCCGTCTTGCCCAACTTGCCAGAGCAGCTGGCATTCATTTGATCATCGCTACCCAAAGACCTTCCGTAAACGTTATAACCGGTGTGATAAAGGCAAACCTGCCAAGCAGGATTTCCTTTCGTGTGGCCTCCTTTCGGGACAGTCAGACGATTCTTGATGCAAAGGGTGCGGAGGCCCTTCTCGGAAAGGGCGATATGCTGTTCATTCCTCCCGGCAGTTCCACTTTTGCGCGAGCGCAGGGAGCTTTCGTGAGCGATGAAGAGATCAATGGCATTGTTGATTTTCTGAAAATAAACGGACCGCCTCAAATTATCGAGGAGGTTCGTGAACAAATAGAATCCGCAGGGGAAGAAGACATTCTTGGAGACGGAGGAGATTCGGATGAGGACCCAATGATCCGCAAAGCCATCGAAATCATTCGCACGACCAAGAGGGCGTCTACGTCCAATTTGCAAAGAAAACTAAGCATTGGATATAACCGGGCCGCCCGTATTATGGATGAATTGGAAGATCGCGGTGTCGTCAGTGCAGATATCCCGGGGCAGGGGAGGGAAATCCTCCTGGATCTGTAAGAATGTTCGAATTATCGAAATCTCCGCTTGCAAAAATCGAATCCTCGATGAAATCTCTAATAATAATTTTAATACTTTAAATGGCTATTGGACAAAAATTGGAAGAGGCGAGAAACCGAAAGGGGATTTCGATAAGGGAAGCATCCGAGAGCACTAAGATTCGTGGTGATTATTTGAGCGCATTCGAAGCCGGGCAATTTGACATAGACCTTCCCGAGGTTTATCTACGCGGATTCATTCGACTCTATTCTCGCTTCTTGGACCTTGATCAAGAGGCAATGCTTGCGGATCTGGACTTGGAACTGGGAAATTCCTCAACCAGAACGCAAAAAAAATCATTGGGCACCTTGACTTCCCCGGAAACTTCCGAGAATTCCGACTATGCAAGCGTATCCTCTCCGGGAAAGCCTGTTTCTGAAGTCCGAATTGGCGCCTCTACGAATCTAGGCAAGCCTGTCCTGATTGTGGCGCTTGCTTTCGTCGTTGTCGTGATTGTGTCATTGGTGGCTTACTTTGCAGGCGGTTCTGATGAGGCGCCTGACCCAGCTCAGCCCCCACAAACTGGAGGCTCGATAACGGAAACGAACCCGAGCCCATCGTCTCCTGTATCGGCCAACGAAACGCATTCCCTCAGGGTAGTAGCCGTAGGTCCGATCGATAGGCTGATCATCATTGACGAGGGCGGAGGCTCGAGAAACTACGAGTATAAGGATTTGGCGGAAGGTTGGGAGCAGGAACTTCAATTCAAGGTTTCTTCTCGTCTTTGGTGCTCCTCCCTAGAAAACCTGAAGTTTTCCGTCGATGGAGGAGCGGATAAGAAAATTGAGGGATCAGGTCCGGGAAGTTATGCGCTCAAGCCGACTCGTTGACGGGCGATTTCCGAGCTTGATCAACTTAGCCTAGCCCCACAGTGAACCCCTTCAAGCTGGCGTGGCGTCATAGCGAACCTTTGATCCCTAGCGGGAAGAAGGAGTGATCTTCAACTGCAATGTTTTGCCTTTTCGAATAATGGTTACCCCACTTTGCTGCCCTGCTGTCAAAGTGCTGATTGCGTCCGTGTAGTCGTAAATTGTCTCTACTTTCTTGCCCCCTAATTCAATGACGAGATCTTCGCTTTGCAAGCCCGCCAAATCGGCAGGACCGCCTTTGCTGACACCTGAAAGAAGGAGCCCCTTGCGGTCTGTTTGAGAGTAGTCCGGAATGGTCCCTAGATAAACCCTCAGCTTGCCCCTTGATTTTGGAGGGGGTGCCTGCGCGACATAGTCCATATTGTCCAAGAGCGCCACCCCTTCAACCAACCTGACATAGAGTTTGGCGCAATCAGCCACGCCCTCATAGTTAATCTTCTCGGGTGTGTCGGATGGCGAATGATAGTCGGGGTGCAAACCGGTGAAGGCGCTTAGGATCGGAACACCTTTTGGGAAAAAAGAAGTCGTGTCCGTAGGGATGTGACTGTCTTTCTGGAGGTTTAGGTTGAGTCCGACGGGTATGTTTGCCTTTTGAATAAGCTTTTTCCAAGCAGGGGAAGAGCCGATGCCGTGGAGAGTCAGTTTATCCTTGTATCTACCAACCATATCCAAGTTCAAATAGGAAATGATTTTACTTTGCCCTGCCTTGTTTTTGCCTAAGCCTAGCACTCGTGTGAAATGGGCAGATCCCAACAAGCCGATTTCTTCACCAGACCATGCTGCTATAAGGATATCGTAGTTGCTCTTGAGCAGGCCTTTTTTTTGGAGAGCCATAAGATATTCCGCAATTTCCAATAAAGCGCTGATTCCGGATGCATTATCATCGGCGCCCGGATGCATTTTCCCCTTTTGGGATTTTTTTGCGCGGGAGCTTGCCTTGCCATATCCTATGTGGTCCAAATGGGCTCCGATTACTATGATTCTCTCGCTCCTCTTTCCCGCATTCGCGCGGATCCAACCAAGTGTATTTCTTCCCACGCCCTTTTCTCTTATAATGGAGATAGCCAGGTGAAGGACGGCTTTTTTCAACGGGAAGCCCATTTGGAGATCACCTGTGGAAAGTCGTTCGCAGGTCTCTCTCAAGTCTCTTTGTTGGGCATGAAATATTTTGGCAGCCAGGTTCCGGGTAATCATAATCGATTGAATCGACATGGTTTCGTTTGTCGTGCCGGTTGAAAACTCGATGAGATTGTCTTCGGGTTCTTCAAAATCCGTAACGAATATGATTCCCTTCGCCCCGAGATCTCTAGCTACTGAAGCTTTCTTTCTAAAGGTGGAATGGTGATAGAAAAAATCTTTTCTTTTATCGCTCCAACCATTCGGTAACTTTCTCAGGACCATTACCCACTTATCCTTAACGTCCAGATGGGTGTATGAGTCATATTCGTCCCAATCCACGGATTTTTTGGCACGAATGCCATAACCTGCAAAAACAATCTCGTTGATTGTAGAGTTGCCTGAATCGCTAAAGGACATGGGGATCCAATCCTTCTTTAGGGTCATTAGTTCTTTGTGTTCCCCTGTCCCGCTAGAAAACTCCAATTTGCATGAAGGTGATAACCTCGCGGCATTGAAGAAAGGGAACTCTTGAAACCACCCTTTCCACTTGGAATAGGGTTCCATGCCGAATGACTTGAAGGAGTCAGCAACGTAAGATGATGCCTTTTGGTTTCCAGTTGAACCGGTCATTCTCCCCTCCATTTTGTCCGAGCAAAGGTATTCCAGGTGCTTGCGTACGTCTTTCTCGTCGACTTCCGGAGATGTTTTCCAGGACGAAGCCTGGGGATTCACCGGCTTGTCTGTTTGTTCAATAGCCTTGGCCAAATCGAGGCGTTTGAGCATTTCTTCGTGATTCCAGCTTGCCATGAAGATTTGGGATTTTTTGTCGTTCGTCCTGTTGCTTGTCCAAGATAGCGTATTTCCGTCTGGCGAAAAACATGGCAACCCGTCGAATCCATCCGCCTTGGTGACCCTCACAGGCTGTTTTTCCCCGTCAATGTCAACGACGTATAGTTCGAAGTTGTTGAAGCCGTGAAGATTGGTGGAAAAGATCAGGTATTTGTTGGACGGATGGAAGTAGGGAGCCCAGGACATTGCATCGAGACTGGTTAGTTTTTTTTCCGTTTGGGATGCCAAATCCATCGTGAATATCTCGGCTTTATGCCCATTTGGCGAAAACCTTCTCCAGCATATTTGATCACCTTGGCTATTAAAAAAAGGTCCGCCGTCGTATCCATCGGAGCGCGTTAGTTGTCGGGTGCCCGTACCGTCCGAGTTCATGAGGTAAATGTCGTTGAAATAGGATTTATCCCTTTCGAAGATTTCCATTTCCTTGGCGTTCAGTTTCTTGGAATAAGCGTTTCTGTTGGAGGCAAAAACTATTTTGTCTCCTGCGGGCGAATAGGAACCTTCGGCGTCGTAACCGTCAGCGGTCGTAAGACGCGTGGATTTGCCAGAATCGGAATCAACGGTGAACAAGTCATAGTGCCTGTCGTAATCCCAACTGTATTTGCGGGCTTTGCCGCTTTCCCTCTCCTTTAATTCCGCTACCTGTTTCATCGTTGCATTCACATCCAAATGAGTAGAGGAGAAAAGCACCTGTTTCTCATCGGGGTGAATCCACGCGCAGGTTGTTTTTCCAACTCCGGTAGAAACGATTTTGTTTTCACCGGACCTTAGGTCCAATAAGTAAATTTGGTAGAATGGATTGCCCGTATGGTTTTCAGATTGATAGACGAGCTTTTGCCCGCTTTGGGAGAAGTACCCTTCCCCAGAGCGCGCTCCCTCAAAGGTAAGTTGTCTGGTTTTTGACAGAAGTTCTTCGGATGAATCGGATCCAAAGGCAAAATAACCAAATGATGTTAATGCAATCGACAGAAGGGTTTTGTTCATAACTGTTTTGATTGAAGAACCTTCTTACCCTAGATCTCCCGATTCGGCAATCTATCGATTACCGAAAATCAAAAAAATCAGTTTTGGGTTTAACCTATTCGTCGACCAAAACTTTCTTAGCGAACCAAAACCAGTTCTTTCCCTTTGTTAAGGCAGAGAAATCAATTTTAACATATTCACCGTCTTTTGTGATTAAGCGTACGGCAACGTCCTTGATATTCCTTCCATCCACGATGTTGCTTACAGTCTCTCTAGCTATTCCGAGATCTTCAGGACATACGAAATTTAGGAATGGCTTGCCGTCAAATTCCTCTTGCGAAAAGCCTAGGAATTCAGCCCACGCAGATCCACTGCCGTGAGATACGATCTCTCCATCGACGATCTCCATGGTGCCTGAAAAGTCTGCATCCAAAGACAGTGAGTCAAGCGTGAAAGACTTCTCTTCCATGGGAATTGACCCCTTCATGGACAATTTGTGGTTTTGATAATGCTTGGGAGTGATGTTGAGCCTCCTTTTGAAGGCCCGGTGGAAATAATGCACGCTTTCAAATCCGCAGGCTAGAGACACTTGTTTTACACTAACCTTAGTTGCAGAAAGCATTTTCTTTGCTTGATTGATTCTCGTTCGAATGAGGTCCTCCGTCGGGCTTGCTCCGAATTCCTGCTTGTAAAGAGAGGCAAACCTACTGGCGCTAAGTCCCATTATGGAAGCCATCTGTCCGATTGTCCATGGCTTGGCAAAGTTTTCGTGGACCTCCGATCTCAAGTCGCGCAACTTTTGTGAATGGTCGGGCATGGACAATACGAAGTCTTGCTTTGAAAACCGAACCAATTTGGTTAGCAATTCATCAAGTGAGAGGGAAATGACCCTTTCGTGCAACAAATCCATGGCCCTGAATTCTTTGGTAATCTTGTCCAGAAGGGCATCTATGAAATAGGTTTGCAACGGTTTGTGGATAACATTGCATTCCAAACCGACTTGAGAAACCAATCGCGTTGCGTCCGAACCCTTGAAGGATATGGCATCATACTCCAAGTCCTCATCCTTCCCCCTTATATAGTGCGGGGCGTCTGGTGAAACGAGGAGGCAGTCGCCATGGTTTACCTCATTAAGTCCAATGTTGGTTTTGGCAAGCCCTGCGGACTTAAACGCGTACAAAGTGTAACATTTTTGTCCCTTGGCCTTATCGATCAGGTAGTCGCTTTCTTTTCTAATACCGATATCAATAGATAGTATTCGAATTTTCATTTGTTTGGGCAAGTTAGTGAAACCGTTCGGAGACCTAGGTTTATAGGGGTTGCAGGATAAGTCAAATAAAAGTTGAACTAATTGTCATTTAACATCTACTTTGTGCCTAATTACGCTAACCAAATTTAGCTTTTTGCGTAATATATTTGTTTTTGAAAGGTTGTTTTTGAGCAATTCATGGGGTGGAGAATGGAGATTATTTCTACCTGCCCAGTAAATGTTTCTGCTGGTTAGTGTTTGCGCAAGGTGATCTCTATAAACAGTTAGTGCGATTTTACGACTCTTTTTCAAGCGTCCTTTCCGTATCATATGATCTTTCCGTTCCGTTTTAAAGTCAACTTTGTTTATGACTTTTTTTCACTTTTTTTTAGTCATAAATCACTGATAATACATACAATCTGCAAGCTAGTAAATACGCTCCTAAAATATTCTCTTTGAGCTGATCCATTTAGATAAGATAAGGAGATTCACAT
>MDSZ01020549.1_pt1 | contig 11254 bp, 9 predicted proteins | sample 811201 | NCBI WGS metagenome assembly MDSZ01 (sample SAMN05326647, study PRJNA326480) | marine metagenome | isolation source: seawater | place: Indian Ocean: North | collected 2010 | reverse complement strand
TTAGGTTCTAACATTAAGAATAATGTATTTGATTATTTTTTTTTAACAAGGTTTCTTATATGAAAAAAGTTTTAATTATTTCCTCAAATAGACTGGGTGACTCAATTTTAGCCTCAGGACTAAATAAATACTTTAAGGAGCAAGATTTTAATATTACTTTAGTATGTGGTCCTCTTCCATATGAATTATTTAAATTTTGTGGATTTATTGACAAGGCTATTAAGTTAAAAAAAAAAAAAAAATCTCTTCATTGGTTTAATCTATGGAAAAAAGTTTTTCTAATATACTGGGATTGTGTAGTGGATTTAAGAGGAAGTGCATTGAGCTTCTTTTTATTTTCAAAAAAAAGGATTCTATATAAAACCTCAAAACTTCCTGAAGTACATAAGACTCAAAGTATATCTAATTTAGTTGGTAAGAAAATTTATTTACCACAAATAAATTTTGATTTTAAAAAAAAAACTCACTATCTAAACCATTTTGAAAATTTAAAAAAAAAAAACCGAAATTACATACTGATTGCTCCTTGTGCTAATTGGGTAGGTAAAACATGGCCCATCGATAGATTTTCAAAATTAATTGAAAAACTAAGAAGTCAAAAAATTTTTTCACAATCAATCTTTTTGATTTTAGGATCAATAGAAGATAAAAAAAATATGAAAAGTCTGTTGGAAAATAAATCATCATTTATCAAAGATTTTGTTGGAAAAGTTAGTCTCGCTGAAATGTTTGTAATTATGAAACAATCAAAATTATTTATTGGGAATGATTCAGGTTTGATGCATTTGGCAGCTCTATCAGAAATTCCAACAGTTGGATTGTTTGGCCCGAGTGATGTAAAAAAATATAGTCCAGTTGGCTTAAAAACTTTAGTCATAAGAACTTCAAAGAGTTTTAAAGAGCTTATGGGTTACGAGAGTTTTGACCCAAAAAAAGTTGACTCTTTAATGACAAGTCTTTCAGTAACCGAAGTTTTTAATAAAATTCTTAAATTTTATAGAAAAGTAAAATGAAGAATTTGTCTGCTTTAATAGTTGTACACAATGAAGAGAAACAACTCAAAGAATGTTTGCAAACATTGAAATTTGCTAATGAGATTATTGTGATTTTAGATAAATGTACTGATAATTCAAAAAAAATAGCTCAAAATTTTTCAAATAAAATTTTTCAGGGATCTTGGGATGTTGAAGGGGAAAGAAGAAATTTTGGTATTGAGAAATGTTCAGGAGATTGGATATTAGAAATTGATGCAGATGAGCGAATACCAAAAAATCTTCAAAAAGAAATTCTCAGTTTAACCCAAAATAGTAAAAGTGATTGGCATCCAATAAATGTTGAAAACTACTTTGGTAAAAAAGTGGTTAAGTATGGTTGGGGTTGTTACATCGGTAAATCTACATATGCAGGTTTATTTAAAAAGAATTCAAAAAGTTGGGGGTTGCAAAGAGTTCATCCAAAAATACTTTTAACTGGAAAAAAAGGTGAAATTCTAAAAAATAAAATTTCGCATTTTTATTGTAAATCTATCTTTGACCTTTTTGAAAAACTAGACAGTTATTCGACTGCAAGAGCGGTTGACTTAAAAAATAATAAAATTGAAGAGAGTTTATTTAAGAATATCAGAAGAATTTTCTCAAGATTTTGGAAATGCTTTGTCACCAGGAAGGGTTATAAAGAAAAAGAATTGGGTTTAGCTATTGCGATAGTTGCAGGGTTATATCCTCTGTTATCATACTTAAAATATAAAATTGAGTTATCTAATGACTAAAGTTTTATTTATTGATGATGGTATTGAGTTTGATGCAAAAACTGCAAGACAGAAACCAATAGGAGGGGCTGAGACAGCCTTTGTATCTCTTGTTGAAGAATTAGCAAAATTAAATTTAGAAGTTGTTGTTTACAATAATTGCTTAAATCAAGGTATTGTTAATAATGTTACTTGGAAAAAGCTTAATAGAAATATTTTAAATGAAAAGTTTGACTGTTTGGTTGTAAATCGCGGAGACAAATTTCTGAATTTTAAAAAGGAATGTAGGAAGAGATTTTTTTGGATCCATAATCCTGCAAAATATTTGTTAAAATTTCGATACTTATCAAAACTTTTTTTTAATGATTTTAAAATAATTTTTTCCAGTAACTACCACAAAAATACCTATCCTTTTTGGGCTCCTGGCAAAAAAATAGTTATTCCGTATGGAGTCGCTACTAATATTAAAGTAAAAAAAAAAACCAACCTCCATCCTCATCTGCAATTTTTACATCAAATCCATTAAGAGAATTAGACTGGTTACTAGATAGATGGAGGTTAGATATATTTCCTTCGAATAAAAATTTACAATTAAATATATATTCTGGGTCTTCAACGTATGGTAAATTTGGAGAAAAACATTCTAAAAGTTCTGAAATTATTTTGAAAAAAGCTAAAAGCCTAAAAAGTTTTGGTATCAATGTTTTTAGTCCTTTAAAAAGAAACGAACTTTTTAATAAAATTAAAGAGTCTAGAGTTTTTTTGTACAAAGGAACTAGAGATGAAACTTTTTGTATGTCAGCAGCGGAGGCACAGGTTTTAGGTGTTCCCTGTGTCGTTTGTAATTTTGGCTCAATGCAAGAAAGAGTTAGAGATAATCAAACGGGTTTTGTCTGTAAAGATGATCAAGAGTTTTCAAAAAATACAATTAAACTCTTGAATGATGACGATATTTGGATGAGAATGCACACAAACCTTGTTAAAAATAACAATCATTTAAAGTGGTCAAAGGTTGCAGAAATATGGCAAAAAATATTGAAATGAAAATACTTAGTATTCTTGGAGGTGCAAATAAAGGAGGAGCTGAGAAGTTTTTTGAGAGGCTTTCATTTGCAATAAAAACAAGAAAAAATATAAAACTAGAGTTATTAATAAGAAAAAATGAGGAAAGGTATAATTTATTAAATAAGCAGATAGAAAAGATTCACCAAATTAAAAACTTTTATTTCTTCAATCCATTTTGTCATAAAAAAATTGAAGACATTATTAAAAAATTTCAACCAAATATAGTTTTATCTTGGATGAATAGGGCTTCTAGCTTTTTACCTGTCTCCAAGGGCTGGGTAAATATTGGAAGAATAGGCGGATATTATAAATTAAAAAATTATGTAAATTGTGATTATATTATCACTAATACAGAAGATTTAAAAGAATATGTCATTGAGTCAGGCTGGGACCCAAATAAGGTAGAATATATTCCAAATTTTGTGAAAAACAATGTATCAAACAAAAAGTTAAAAAAATCTACCTTTAAAGAGATTATTTGTTTATCTAGATTTCATAGAAACAAAGGTATTGATATCCTTTTGAAAGCTATGCCATATTTAAAAAATTTTAAATTGAAGATAGTTGGACAAGGAAGTGAAAAAAATCAATATGATGAGTTAATTAAAAAGTATTCCTTAGAAAAAAACGTGACCTTCTATGAATGGACTAATAATATCTCAGATTTTTTGAATGCTTCAGATTACCTGATATGTCCATCAAGACACGAACCATTTGGAAACATTGTAATTGATGGTTGGGCACATAAGATTCCCGTTATTGTTTCTGACACAGGTGGTCCAGGTCTTCTCGTAAAAAATAATTTTAATGGGATAAAATTTAAAAATGAGGACATCTTTGATTTAATTAATAAAATTAAATTGCTGGATTTAAATAAAGTCTTACAAAAAAAATTGATTAAAAATGGGTATAATAATTATAAGACTAAATTTTCAGAGCAACTAATTATTGATAAATACATAAATTTTTTTGAGAAAATAAAATGTGCGGAATAGCTGGTGTGTCTCTAAAAAAAACAAATCTTTCTTTCCAAAAGAAATTTTCAAAAGTTTTTGATTATTTAAAGCATAGAGGACCTGACGGTAAAGGAGCCTTCAGAAAAAAAAATGTAGAACTTTTACACACAAGATTGTCTATAGTTGATTTGGAGGGAGGTGCTCAACCAATTATCAATGATGGGGTAGTTTTGATTGCAAACGGAGAAATCTATAATGATTTGAATCTAAGAAATAAAATAAAAAAATATAAATACAAAACTAATTCTGATTCTGAAAGTATTATTGCTGTTTATAAGGAAGATGGAATAGAGGGATTCAAAAGACTAAGAGGAATGTATTCTTTTTCTTTATTTGATGTGAAAAAAGGTATTACATTAATTGGAAGAGATGTTTTTGGAATAAAACCTTTGTATTTCTCAATTTTTGAAGAGGGAATAATATATAGTTCCGAAATGCAGTCTATAAAAAAACTAAAGATACAAAATAATGATCTTTCACATTTCAAACTTCAAGAGTACTTTCAACTTCAATACTGTTCAGGAAAAAAGACAATTTATAATAATATCCAAAGGGTAAGACCAGGAGAAATAATTGTAATTGAAGATGGAAAGATTATTAAAAGTCAAATAGAGAGACTTCCCATAAAAAAAATAAATAAAAAAGTTAGTGATGAATACATCTTTGAAAAAATTAAAGAAGGCGTATCTGTGCATTTAAGGAGTGATGTCCCTTATTGTTTGTTCTATTCAGGTGGGATTGATTCAACTCTGATTATGTATTTTATGAAAGAATTAAATCTCAATAAAGAAATATGTGCTTATAAAGTTAATATTGAAAATACATCGTGTGAAGAAGAAAAAATTACTAATGAAATTTCAAAGAGTTTTAACATAGAATTAAATCAAATAAATTTTTGTGAAAATGATTTTTGGAATATACTTCCTTTTGCAGCAAAGCATATTGACGAACCAGTTGCTGATTACGCAATTATTCCGACTTTTAAAATGGCAAGTATAGCATCAAAAAAATTCAAAGTGGCCTTGACTGGAGAAGGTGGTGATGAGTTGTTCGGTGGATATGGAAGATATAAAAAAATGAAAAGTTTTTATAAAGGGGCTTTTAGAAAGCTAAATTTCTTAGATCAAAAAAATTGGGACTTTGAAATAAAGTTCTTCGAAAATCAAATATCAAATCTTTCAAAAGTCCAAAAATATCAATTCTTTGATTATATTAATTGGCTTCCAAATAACTTATTAGTCAAGTTAGATAGATGTTTAATGGCTTATGGTATGGAAGGAAGGACCCCATTAATTGATAAGAAAATTTTTGAAAATTTTTTTTACATAGAAGATTCATTTAAACAAAGAAATGGTTATGGTAAGTTCTTTATCAGACAGTTCCTTAATAAAAGAGTTGCAAACTATAATTCTTTTTCGAAAAAAAAAGGTTTTACAGTTCCTATAAAAAATTGGATTCCAAAGAAAGCAAAACATTTACAAAAACTTTTACCAAAAATGGAAATCTTAAGATATTTTTTTAACGAAAATGATATATTATTAATGTGTAAAGATGTTATTAATAATGATAGGTTGGTTAGACCTTTATGGCATATGATATTTATTTCAATTTGGTACGCGATAAATATAAAAAAAGTAAAAATCAAAGGTGATTTTTTTGATATTATTAAATCTTCAATTTAAGAAAAATGAAAGAAAATTTTGACTTATTAATTTGTGGAGGTTCGGTATGTCTTCCTAACGAAAAGATAGAAAAAGTTGATATTGCTATCAAAAACTCAAAAATTCAAGAACTAGGAAACCTCTCGAAAAAAAGTTGTAAACTAAAATTAGATGTGGATAATCTTTTAGTACTGCCTGGAGCAATCGATTCACAGGTACATTTCAGAGAACCAGGGCTCACATACAAGGAAGACATTTATTCTGGGACAAAAGGAGCCGTTTTAGGTGGAATAACATCTATTTTTGAGATGCCAAACACCAAACCATCAACCACTAATAAATCAGCATTAGAGGATAAATTAGAAATAGCCAAAAGCAGTGCTTTTTGTAATTATAGTTTTTTTATTGGAGCGGCAAAGGATAATATTCAAGATTTAACAAAACTTGAAAGAATAAGTGGTTGCTGTGGTGTAAAAATCTTTATGGGCTCTTCAACAGGAGATTTGTTGGTTGAAGATGATGAAAGTTTAAAGCAGATTTTAAAAAGTATTAATAGAAGAGTAGCTGTTCACAGTGAGGATGAATATAGGTTAAGAGAGAGAAAAAAAATTTTAGATCAAAAAAATGTAACGGTTCACGATCATCCTAGATGGAGAGATGTAGAGACTGCAGTTAATAGTACAAAAAGATTACTAAAAATTGCTACAGAGTTAAAAAAAAATGTTCACGTTTTGCATATTTCTACCAAAGACGAAATTGAGTTATTAAAATCTTACAAACACATAGCAACCTGTGAGGCTACCCCTCAACATCTTTTTTTTAGCTCTCCTGATTGTTACGATAGATTAGGGTCTTTTGTTCAAATGAATCCACCGATTCGTGAAGAAGCCCACAAAGAAGGACTATGGAAGGGAATAAAAGAAAAAATAATAGATGTAGTTGGATCTGACCATGCACCTCACACAATCGATGAAAAGAAAAAAAATTATCCTGATACACCTTCGGGTATGACTGGTGTTCAAACAATATTACCAATTATGTTAAATTTTGTTAATCAAGGTAAGATTGGAATACATGATTTAGTTAGGTTGCTGTGTTACAATCCAGCAAAGATTTATAAGATTTTGAATAAAGGAGAAATTAAAGTTGGAAATGATGCTGATTTTTCAGTAATTGATTTGAACAAAGAATTTTTAATCACTAATGATTGGATTGCTAGTAAAAGTGGATGGACACCGTATGATAATGTTAAAATAAAAGGATTTCCTATTATGACAATTGTGAATGGTAAAGTTATTATGAGAGATAATGAAGTTATTTCAAGTTCATCTGGTAAGCCAGTCAAATTTGAAATCACTTGATTTTTTTACAACTTACTATGTTTATCATTTCTTTAGAGCAATTGTATTTTTTTGATGTTTTATGGAGTGTAATAAGCTCGCAATCAACTTTGTTTTCAGCTTGAACCACTTCACTAGATTTACCATAAATATCTATTTCAAGTTCTACTAAAAACCAATTCATCTTTCTTCACTTTTATTAATTAAAATAGTTACAGTTGCATCACCGGCAACATTTAGTGAAGTTCTAAGCATATCCAATAATCTATCAACTCCCATTACAATTGCAATTCCTTCCAATGGTAATCCAACTTGCGATAAGACCATTCCAAGCATAATCATTCCTACACCTGGCACACCTGCAGTACCAATAGATGCTAGTGTTGCAGTTATAATTATTGTGAGAAAATCTGAAAAAAGTAATTCGATTCCATAAAAATTTGAAATGAAAATTGTTGCCATCCCTTGCATTATTGCTGTCCCATCCATATTAATAGTTGCACCTAAAGGAACAGTAAATGACGAAATTTTTTTTTTTACTTTTAAGTTATTTTCAACATTATTAAGTGTTATAGGAATTGTAGCACTACTGCTTGATGTAGAAAAAGCAAATAATAAAGCTTGTTTAATACTACTCAAAAAAAATACAATGTTTGTTCCAGAAGCATATCTAACTAAAGGAAGATAAACAAAAGTTAAATGAATAAATAAAACTAATACAACTCCAAAAAAGTATTTTAAAAGCTCTAAAATTGCTTCAAGCCCTTGCGAAGCCAAGGTTTGAGCTATTAGACAAAATATTCCAAAAGGAGCAATTGCCATTAGAACATTCAACATTTTTAAAACTAATTCATTAAGTTTAAAAACAATATCTACTAACAATTTATTTTGATTTAATGTAGATAGACATCCTCCTAGTAAGATTGAAAAGAAGATAACTTGAAGCATATTACCCTCTACTAGAGATTTAAAAGGATTATCTGGAATAATATTTAGAAATACTGAAGCAAGTGATGGTGGAGAATTTATACTTAAATCAATTTTTTGTTGAGTAATTGAAACTGAACTTCCAGGTTCCAAAATCTTACCTATAAAAAGAGAGACAGTGATTGCAATAAGTGTAGTAAAAATATAAAGACTAATAGTTTTGGTGCCAATTCTTCCTAATGAGGTGATGTTTTTAAGATTTGCCACACCAGTCAAAAGAGAGAAGAAAACAATGGGAACAACTAACATTTTTAAAACTTTTAAAAAAAGGTCACCTCCAAAACTAAATAAATTTAATAAAATACTAATTTGTGATGGGATTAAGTTTGAGAGAATATTTGCAAGAATTCCTAAGATTATTCCCCAAAAAAAACCTAGGAAAATTCTTTTTGTTAATTTATCTTTCATATGGTGCCCTCTACTGGTTACGCTCCAGTGGCTGAGTCTTACCAAGACCCTGTTTTACTATTAAACTAAGAGGGCTTTGAATTAACTCTAATGTTTAAACTTTCATTTATTATTTAATCTGTAATCAAATACAGTTTTTGTAAAGTAGAAAAAAAAATAATGGTTTTTGGAATTCAATTAATTTTTTCTAGCATTTTGACAAAATCATTAGAGAATTGTTTTGAATTAAAAAGTAATGAATTAGAATTCTCTTCATTCAATTTTTCTTTTATATCACTTAAATATTTTTTATTACTAAATGATAAAGCTTTTTGGATATATTCATCTTTATTTTTAGCTATCCAGTCCTTCATATTAAGATTTTGGTTTATGCTTTCACCACATCTAAACATACAAGAATTATTCTTTAAAGTTAATGTAGGTACATTCATAAATGATGATTCGAAACTTGTTGTTCCTCCATTATATGGGAATGTATCTAAATTAATATCAACTGAGTTGAATGAGTTTATATAATCTAATCTATTTAATGGAATCTTAAAGAAAATTTTTGAAAGAGTAACATTATATTTCTTTAAAGAATTTATAATTCTTCTCTTTTCAAAAGGATTATGCGATTTGTTTATGAAAATAATTATACTATTTTTCTTTTTCAATAATATTTTCGACCATGTACGTAAAACAATTTGGTTAATTTTTTCCGGTCTTTGAAAGCATCCAAAAATAATTTCATTGGAGTGAATTGCTTTCTTTTTAATTATTTTATTTTCTAATAAAGAGCGTGAATAAGTGCACCAAATATTTTCCATTCTATAAACTTTTTCAGTGAAATTTTTTTCATCTTTTTTAGGAGTTGCGTAATTATCGCCAATCACATAATCAATTTCTTTCATTTTTGTAGTTGCTAACCAACCAGCCCATGAAATTTGTTTTTTTACAGGCTTGAGTCTAAATACATTAAGGTTGTTTGTTCTGGTTATACCGGACGTATCAATAAGAGTATCCAGCTTTTTTTCATAAATAAATTCAGCTAATTGCTCAAAATTTCGATTTTCACAGTCTATCCATTTTACATATTTCTTTGAATAGTCAGATATTTCATCTTGATGAACCCCAGTATTAAAAATATTTATATCAATCTTTTTACTTAATAAAGGCAGCATATCCTTCAGAAAAAAACCAATTGGATGCGACCTAATGTCGGAGGTTACAAATCCAATCTTCAAATTTTTATTTTTATGATTATAATTTACTTTATAAATTGAAGATTTATCTGTTAACTTTTTTGTATAAGATTCTGTTATACTTAAATATTTTTCTGAGTTTCCTTGGTATAAGAATCCTAAGGCAACAGGAATTAATTTATTATTTGCAGAAGGGAAGATCTTAACAATCCTTTTTATGAAAAATTCTGCTTTTAAAAATTGTTTTTTGATCAAATGAATCTTTGCAATATTTTCAAGTGCTTCAAAATTATTAGGATTTTCTTTTAAACAATTTTTAAGTAATTTCATTGCTTTATCTAACAATCTTTTATTGATGTACAATGCTGAAAGATTAATGATTGCTGGCAAATAATTTTTATTAAATTTTAAACATATTTTAAAATTTTTCTCTGAATTGCTATGCTGACCGATTTCAGCATAAGTATTTCCAAGATTAAAATAGGATGAAATACTTTTTTTATTGATTCTTATTGATAAATTAAAATATTCAATTGCGCTTGAATAGTTTTTATTTTTTTTAAAAGCTACGCCTATGTTGTTGTATATATTCTCGTCGATATAATTTTTAGATATCAAGTTTTTAAATAATAATATTGCCTTATCATTTTCATTAAGATTTATGTAAACAATTCCTAATAAATTTATAGCTTCTAACGAAGGGTTGTCCTCAATGTATTTTAATAAATAATTCTTTGCATCAGCAAATTTCTTTTCACTAAATCTTATTTTTGCTATTTCAAAAAGGTTCTCAAACTTTTCTTTTTCCATAAATGTAAACAAAAAAAAAATTTATATTTACTTATAATTTATCAAATTGAACCTGGTATGTAATTAAAGCTTTTAGAAGATACTTTGTTCCAGTAAACATTTAGTCGAGGGTCTAGTATTTCTTTCTTTCCTTTTTTGAGTAATTCACCTTTTTCTGCACGAGGATAAATTTGATCAGCTAGTCTGATTTCACTTTCTGAAAGTCTTCTTACAATGTGTCTTCGATTTAGATCTTTAGTATGAGTGACTCCAACTGATTCTAATAATTCCTTTAAAACGAAAAGTGTATTTTTGTGAAAGTTGTTAGCTCTCTCTGACCGATCATCTATGTCAATAGCTCTGTACCTCATTGGGTCCATTGTAGCTATTCCAGTTGGACATTCACCAGTGTGACACGATCTACATTGAATACACCCAATAGCAAACATAAAAGGTCTTGCCATATTTACCCAATCAGCTCCGAGCGCGCATATATGCGCAATATCAAAGGCAGAAACTATTTTTCCTGATGCTCCAATTTTTATTCTATCCCTTAAATTTGCACCAACCAGTGCGTTGTCAACAAATACTATAGCATCTTTTAGTGGACAACCAATATGATCAGTAAATTCTGCTGGTGCAGCTCCTGTTCCACCCTCTGCTCCATCAACGGTAATAAAGTCAATGTAGCTTTTTTTTTCTACCATAGTTTTAATAATTGAAATTAATTCCCATGGATGACCAACACACAATTTTATCCCCACAGGCTTGCCTCCAGAAAGTTTTCTTAATTTTTCGACAAATTTTAATAACTCTGATGGATTAGAGAATTCTTTATGTTTAGCTGGGGAAATACAATCTTGATTTACATCGATACCCCTTGTTGACGCGATCTCTTCAGTTACTTTAGGAGCAAGTAACATCCCGCCATGCCCTGGTTTTGCGCCTTGACTTAGTTTGATTTCAATCATCTTTACTTGATCTCTTTTTGATTTTTGAGAGAATGTTTTAGAGTTGAAATTTCCATTTTTATCTCTGCAACCAAAATATCCTGTTG
>MDSZ01164483.1_pt1 | contig 11255 bp, 12 predicted proteins | sample 811201 | NCBI WGS metagenome assembly MDSZ01 (sample SAMN05326647, study PRJNA326480) | marine metagenome | isolation source: seawater | place: Indian Ocean: North | collected 2010 | reverse complement strand
TTCTGGTACTTGGGAATTTTCCGATGATAAAACACAGGTAACTTATTCCTATGATGTATTAGGACTTAATACTACTGAATTAAAAACTATTAAAAAGTTGAAAATTAACAGTTTGGGGTTAGAAGATAGTAACGGAGATAAAATATACTACGAATACTATTAATTAACCCAATGAATGGTATTCATTAAGAAGTATCTTGTAGGTATTCTTTTTGGTGTATTTAGACTTTAGCCAGGAATAAAACATAATTAATCTTGGGTCGCGAAAAACTTTTTCTTTCTTGAAATTGGACAATTTTTCTATATTATTGAGTTCTCGCAAGTCTGCATTTTCGGGCTCATTTATAAACTTCTCTAAAGCTTTTAAAAAAGGAACTACCATTTTATATTGCTTTGTATTAAATAAATCTAAATATTTATTTTTTATAGAGGATATATTTTTCTCCGCTAAATCAATATGGGTAAGATCAATAAAAATCAGAGTTCTTATCATTTCTTTTCTCAGCGACCACTCTCTTCCCATATTTTCCTGATAATAGATATCTGATTTATTTAATTGATTAATCACCTTATTGGCTGTCTTAACATCTTGGTTTACCAATAAAAGGGCGGATAGGTTCAATATTAAATTTAACTCTTCTCTTAAATTTAAAGCAGAATGGTGATTCTCTAAGGATTTAGTAATGGATTCAATACCTTCTAAAATTTGGTTGTCAAATACTTTTACGAAACTATCAATACCAACAAATCTCCCTAAATAAGAATAAAATATTTTATCTTCTTTATCCATTAATGATTTTAAGTTGTGGAGGTGTTTTTTTGATTTCACAAAGTCTCTAACCTCTAAATAAGTATAAGACATTATGTACTCAATATTTGCTTGGGAGTTTAAACATTCATCACCCAGAATTTTTATTTTTAAATTTTTATAATAATTCTCTAGGATAATTACTAAATCGTTGTAGTTTTTCTCTATTGCATATTGAACTCTGATTATTTCAATATTTTTTAAATGAATTTCAGGATGGTTCTTGTTTACATTTAAATTATGTAAGCCATTAAAACTATTTTTAAAGTCTTTGTTAGAAAAATTGACGTCTCCATTTTTAATTTTTTCAATTAGAAGATTTTTCATTTGAATAAAGTAAAGTTGAAATTCATCTACCTCGGCTTGTTTTTTCTGAAGCTGTAATATGTTTTTTTTAATTATTTTAAAATCTCCCTGAGGATAGTAGGGTAGAATTTTTAATTTAAGTCTTTGGATTTTTAAGCTCAATAAATAGTCATTAGAATTTTTAGACTTTTTTTCCTCTTTGGTAAGTACAGACCAAGCTTCGGAATACTTTTTAAAATCTATGAAGTATTTTGCTAAAATTAGAATTTTATCTTTTGAAGGAGATTTTGATTTGTCTTCAGAGTTTTCTAAAATCAAAAAATTAATAAGCTCCTTAGTAATTCTTTTTCTAATTGCATGGTAATTTGGATCTCCTTTATAGCTTAGTTTTTTATAACTGTTTGATTTGTAGTGATTGTTAAGTTCTTCAAAAAGTTTGACATCTTTTCTAAAGCTTGATGGTCTTTTTCTAGAAAAAAATTTAATAAAATTTCTCTGTGTTTTTTTGGAAAACGTAGTTGATATCTCTTTTATTAAATCCAATTAAAAATATTTAATAATTTATTAGATAATGTTACAAAAATAAATAATGTTATATACATTAGAGGACAATTTTAAATATGAAATACACTCTTATCACTGGTGCAAGTCAAGGAATGGGTCTAGAAATGGCTAGAGAATGCGCCAGTTTGGGCAGAAATATTTTACTTATTTCTTTACCAAAAGAAAATTTAAAAGTTTTAGCAGAAAATATAGGTGAGAAATTTAATGTTCAGACTGACTTTTATGAAATTGATTTAACAGAAGATAAAAGTGCTGAAGAAATTTTTAAATGGGTTATTAAAAAAAATTACTCAGTTGATTTTTTAATTAATAATGCTGGATTTGGAGGTTTTGGAGCATTTGAAGAATATACCTTATCATACGTAGAAAAAATGATAGATCTCAATATCAAGGCTACTACTAGGATGACCCACTATTTTATTCCAGAACTGAAAAAAAATTCTCCTTCTTTTATCTTGAATAACGCCAGCATGATAGCAAATTTTCCATGTCCTTATAAATCTGTTTATGCAGCTTCAAAAGTATATGTAAAATATTTTACAGAAGCTTTAAGAGTGGAGTTAGAGAGTTTTGGAATTAGTGTGAGTCTACTGCAGCCAGGAGCAACTCCAACAAATGATGTAGTAAAAAATCAAATCCAAAAAGGAGGATTTATTGCTCGTGTTTCTGTGACTGAAGCCCATAAAGTGGCTAGAAAAGCTGTAAGAAATACTTTAAAAGGAAAGCCTGTTATTATTCCTGGATGGAAAAATCGAATGTCTTTAAGGTTTTTAAAAGTTTTGCCCTATAGCTTACTTCAATTAGCCATTCTAAGAAGCTATAAATCTATGCAAAACAACTAAAAGTTATACTTTTTTTTATCGTCAAAAAACTGATATACAGCATTTTAAGTGACTTATAACGCTGTTTAAATATCTTTATTTTGCTTTAATTTCAAGTGTCTTTAGTATTTATTTATTTAATTTTGGTTTAAAATTAATAACATGAAAAAATTATTTAACTATCTATTTTTTATACTTTTTTGCGGCACATCATTAAGCTTCAATGCACAGTCCAAATCAGCAGCTGTTTTAAGCGTATATACACAAAGTGCAAAGATAAGCCCAGAAATGGCTGAGAGCGTTCTTAGGGTTGAAATGACAAAAACAGAACAATTCAATGTTATAGATAAATTAGATATGATTGAAATTTTAGAAGAAAATAAAATTGATGTATCCAATTGTTATGGGAAAAAATGTCTTTTGAGAGTTGGAAAAAGTGCAGGAGTGGATAAGGTAATAACTGGTTCTATAGAAAATTTAGGTAAAAAGATAGTTGTTACCGTCAAAATTTTAGATGTCGCCTCCGAAAGTTATGATAAAGTTGCTATTGAAGAGTTTATAAATCTTGATTCGGAGATTCAAAGCATGGTTAAAATTGTAGTTAATAAAGCTTTAGGAATTGAAAATAGCCAAGAGATATTAAATACTCTTGTTTATTTCAACCAAACCCCAATAACTCCAACAACTTATTTAAAAAATAACGGCCCTAGGATGGGACTCTCTTATGTAATTGGTAATACTGCAAAAATTCTATCTGCTTCAAAGGCGGATGGTGGCCTTGGAATAAATAGCCCAGTAGTAATGTCTCAAATTGGTTATCAATTTGAAGGGTCTTATTTAAGTGCTGGAGATTTTCAGGCATTATTAGAAGGTTTAATTTTTATTACCGGCGTAGAAAAAGGGTTATTTAGTCCATCCCTTGCCTTATTAAATGGTTTCAGAAGCTCTAAAAATGGTTGGGAATTTGGTTTTGGCCCTACATTTAGAATATCTTCTACTGCAGAAGGGTTTTATACTGTTGACTCCAACGGAGAATATGATGTAATTGATGATTGGAACTATAGAGCTGATGGTAACTGGCAGGGAGCAACGCCAGTTTTTGAATACAGGACTGATTTTTCAGGATACAGTAATCCTAGAATTAAAACCGGATGGGTTTGGGCACTTGGTAAAACTTTTCACTCTGGATATTTGAATATTCCTATAAATCTTTTTTATTCAAGTGGTAGCGAAGGCGGATACCTTGGCCTTTCAATGGGATTCAATATTGCTAAAAAAGATTAATTTTTGAGAAAATTAATTTGGTTGCTAGCCTTAACTCCTATTGTGAATTTGGGGCAAAAAGTTGGAGACTCAATATGTTTTAAAACAATTTATAATAGTGTTTATCATGGCACTATTGAGAAAATAGATTCTGATGGTTATTTTTTTAAAAATAAAAAAGAAAGAGTTCTTTATTTAAAGAATTCAGAAATAAATAGTTTTCAAACATTTCCACATCCTTTAAATAATTCTGCAGAAAAAAAAAATAGGTTAAAGAATCTAGAAAAACTAGAAAACAACTTGCTTGACATCAACAAGTTAGGGTCATATGTTGGTAAAGAAGTTATTATTTTTCTAAAAGACGGCCGAGAACTAAAAGGAAAAATTATTAAGATTTCTTATAAAGTCGATGTGTTTGGCAATCAGCTTGAAGTTATTAAATTCCTATATTCAAAAAATAAAATGAATATATTAACATCTGAAATAAAAAAAGTTCAACACGTTAAATAGGTTTTACCAGTTTTTTAAGTCTATAAAACATTTAATATCCCACATTAATTAAAACATCAATTATGAATAAATTATTCAATATATTTTCTTTAATAATACTTACTTTTAGCCTTTTTTCGTGTGCTAATAAAAATGCTAACCAAAAAACAAATGAAATAGTGATTGCCAAGCAAATTCCTTTGGAGGATTTTTTTAAAAATCCTGAAAAATCTAGTTATCAGATATCTCCTGACGGAAACTTTTATTCTTTCATGGCTCCCTACAAAAACAGAATGAATATATTCATTCAAAGAATTGGTGATTCTTCTGCCGTTCAATTAACCTTTGAAGAAGCTAGAGATATTGCTGGGTATTTTTGGCCCAATAACGAACAAATTATCTTTTTAAAGGACGAAGCTGGAGATGAGAATTTTCATTTATACGGTGTAAATATTGATGGATCTAATCCTATTAGCTTTACAGATTTTGAGGGAGTAAGAGCCCAAATTATTGACGATCTTCCAGATCAAAAAGACTTTGTGATAATTGGACTTAACAAGCGAAATAAACAAGTTTTCGACCCATACAGATTAAACCTTAAAACTGGTGAAATATTCATGCTGGCAGAAAATCCAGGTAATATTCAAGGTTGGATGTTTGACCATGATGGAAAGCTAAGAATAGCTACTGCAATTGTGGATGGAGTGAATCAAAGTATTCTTTACAGGGAAAACGAAGAGGATGAATTCAAAACAATTATTACTACAAATTTTAAGGAAGGATTTAACCCTCAGTTTTTTACATTTGACAACAAAAATATAATTGGCTCTTCTAATTTAGGAAGAGATAAATATGCAATTGTGGAATTTGATCCCGTTACAGCACAAGAAGTCAGAGTACTTTATGCTAATGATGATTATGATGTTAATGGGGTGGGTTATTCAAGAAAAAGAAAAGTAATTACTGCAGCTTACTTTGAAAGCTGGAAAAGTGAAAGACATTATTTTGATTCTACATCCAAAAAAATATTTGACAAAATTCAAAAGCAGCTTGCGGGATATGAAATAGGTATTACAGGGCTTAATAAAGACGAAAATATACTTATTTTAAGAACCTACAGTGACAAATCTTTAGGAGCATATTATATATATAATTCTGAAGATGATAAAATGGAAAAGATTGTGGATGTTAGCCCTTGGATAGATGAAAATGAGATGTCCAGCCAGTTGCCAGTAGATTACCAATCAAGAGACGGATTAAAAATAAACGGTTATTTAACTTTACCTAAGGGTTACAATATGGAAAATGCTAAAAATTTACCTGTTGTAATTAACCCTCATGGTGGCCCTTGGGCAAGAGACAGTTGGGGTTTTAACCCAGAAATACAGTTTTTGGCTAATAGAGGCTATGCTGTATTACAAATGAACTTTAGGGGCTCTACAGGTTACGGTCGTAAGTTCTTTGAAGCATCTTTCAAAAAATGGGGCAGAGAAATGCAAGACGATATTACAGATGGTACACAGTGGTTAATTGACAAAGGAATAGCAGACAGCACTAGAATTGCAATTTATGGTGGCAGTTATGGAGGTTACGCAACTCTTATGGGTTTGGTAAAAGAGCCAAAAATGTATGCAGCTGGGGTAGACTATGTTGGGGTTTCAAATATGTTTACTTTCATGAAAACCATTCCTCCTTACTGGGAACCAATGTTGGAGATGATGTATGAAATGGTTGGTGACGTAGAAAAAGATAGCACCATGCTAAGAGAAGTTTCTCCTGTTTTTCATGTTGATAAAATTAAAGCTCCACTTTTTATTGCTCAGGGAGCCAACGACCCAAGAGTAAATGTAGATGAGTCTGATCAAATGGTTAAGGCCATGAAGGAAAAAGGGGTAGAAGTTGAATATCTAGTAAAAAATGATGAGGGACATGGCTTTAGAAACGAAGAAAATAGATTTGAGTTCTACAGGGCAATGGAAAAATTTCTTTCCCTACAACTTTCAAAATAAGCTAATAGTTAACAACTTCCAATAAAGAAAATAGGTAATCCCTATTTTGGAAATAGTTGAATTACTCCGTTTCCATCAATCTGAGCAAATCCCAAGTAGCCTTTATATTTGGCTCCAGGACATTTATAAGTAGTAAAGTTTACAGAACCATTTTTTGAAGATGAGTGTTTCATTATTTTGTTGTATTCACAAGTACTTTTTATTTCAGAAACAATTTGGTCGTAATAACAAAGTTTTCCTTTAGCTCTTTTTCTAGAATATTCTAAATTACTTTGCTCGAAATAGAATTCTCCGCTAAGTGTTGTAAACTCTGCCCAGTCTGTAGCTTCCATCTTGTCTTTGGATAAGCCTTTACCGTAATAAATTTTTTCAGAAGTTGAATTTCCTTCTGAATAGCCTTTTTCGATAACAGTTTTTAAAAAGATATCTTGGTTTTTAATTTTAATAATATCACTGTAGGTAAGTTTATCTTGCGCCATTAGAAAAGAAGGGAGTAATATTATGATAGCTAGTATTTTTTTCATTTCAGTAATTTTCATAAATCTACAAAAATCCAACAAACAATTATTAAAATTAAATGAAGAAAACTTGTGCAGTATAATAGATTATTAATCCTAAAAAGAAAGGGTAACCTATAAAGAGCCATAAAAAATCAATTACTTTCATCTTTTTTGACTGTTTTTTTTTAATATTCATCAGCAAATCGTACCAAGTCATTATAGAAAGAAATTGAATGATAGCATTCAGTATAATTGCGAAAAAAAGCAGGAAAAATCCCGCTAGAATAAGATTGATAATATTCATTATGGTCTAAATATTAAAAGAAATATACTCACAAGTGATGCCATCAAAAGTGGAACTACAATTAACAATGGGACAGTTGCTGAGAATTCCCAACTATATGTAGACCAAGATAAGGCAATTGTCTCAAGACATGAAGCAAGTAGCACTACGTCATATAGCTTTTTCTCCTTAACCGGATTTGAAGAAGCAAGGAGTGCCCCAATTCCATTTACAGAAATGAGTGCAGCACCTAAATTTCGTAGCCAAGCTATATTTTCAAAATTTGCCCCCTCTAGTTCGGCATACAAATAAGGATTAATAAAGAATATTAAACCCATCAATAAACTCGACCAGCCACAAACTTTTAGCGTACGTACGGTCCAAATCAACGTTTTATGAAATTTCCATGGGTGATTTCAGTGCCATCGTTATAAAAGTGTTTTCCAGAAACGACATATCCATTTTCCATTATTTGTTCAGACCATTTATGTCCACTTTTGTACCACTCTGTTCTTAATCCATGCATAGCACCATTTTTATAATTGACTTCAAGTTTGATATTTCCATTATGGTACCATTCTTTAATAAGTCCGTCAAGATTATTTTTGACATAATGACCTTCTTTTAACAATTGTCCTTTGTCATCCCAATATCTAAACTCCCCGTCTTTTAAGCCATTGCTGTAAGATATTTCGTCTTTAAGGTTGCCACTTCTAAACCATTCTTTGTGAGTGCCATCTCTAAGCCCGTTTTTAAAAGTACCTATTTCTCCGTGTTCATTATAAACTATTCCAGAAATCTTATGCATGTCCTTTTTAAGAAACATAGTATCGTGGTCCATGGTAACTTCTTTTTCTGCATAACGCTGCTGGCCAATGCTGTCAAAAGACAACAATAAAACAAATCCTATAAATAAGTAGTTAGATTTCATATTACTAAAATAAAATGATTCATTAAATTAACAAATACTAATCCAATATAAAGTTGAATTATAAAATATTAATGTTTAATAATATCATTGATCTTTATTCTCGACTATTTTACTGTAAGACTTAATTGCTTTAAAATAAAGAAACATCGCTACAATAAGTAATAAATGTCCAAAGTCATTTTTATCAAACCAAGGATGGAGATTAATTTTAAAACTTATGAATAACCCTGAGGGAATTAACAGCAAAACTCCATAAATCATAAAAACAAAGTTTTTATCTATTTCTTTTCTGTATTTATTTCCTAAAATAGCAAGAGAAAAAACAAATCCAATTGCAGAATTTATTGCAGGTATTCTTAGGCCAATGGAATGATCTTTAGACATGTCGATAGCGTAAAAAACTCCGAGTTCTAAAAGTAATGCAAGAACTAACTTAAAGAAGATCAAGTTCTTTAAAATTGCTTTTGAACTAGACTTTAACAAGCTTATCATTGCTCTTTCTACAAAGAAAACACAGAAAATTCCTAATATCCAGGGTAAATATTTGCCGTTAAAGCCCCAATATTTAAACATTAAATGACCGATTCCACCAAGAAACATGTCAATTCCAAAGAGCAAATAGAAATATCTCCAATTTTCAAAAAACTGTGATGAGTCGCTTAGTTTTTTTGTTTTTGAAGCTAGTAGTAATGCTACTATTAGTATTATAGTATCGCCAATAAATGCATTGGGTTCTACTAAATCAAGGCCAAATACAGAAATTTCTATTTTATCAAAATCTTTTCCAATAAGCACCTTTACTGACTTTTATCTTTGAATTTATCCAAGTTGCGCAAAATTATTTTTTCTACCAACATAGGAAATCTTGCTTGAAGAAACTTATTTAATTTTCCAATTGGTGTAAGAGTTGTAATAAATTTTCTTTTTTGAATATTGTTAATTACTTTTTCAGCTACTCTTTGAGTAGAATCAACTTTGGAAGAATCTCTATTTTTTAAAACTATTTTAGTTCCATCTGATGAAATAGTTTCTTTATTGTGTTCAATTTGAGTGATGCCAACTAGGATTAAACCAACATGAATATTATTCTGCTTTTCTTCAATTCTGATAGATTCGGCAATAGCTCTTAAAGCCATTTTTGAAGAACTATAAGCAGATAAATAGGGCAATCCCCTAATTCCAGCAAGACTAGAAATAAATACTAGACTTCCTTGAGTTTTCCTAAGCTCTTTTAAAGCTGGAATTGTAGGGTTGATAGCTCCTAAAACATTGCTTGCAAATACAGTTTTATAAACCTCTGGATTTAAATCTGCAACATTCCCTCTCATAGAAACACCAACGTTGTTAATCAGTATATCCAATTTGCCAAACGTTTTCAGGGCTTGACCGACCAAATCTTTGGATTGATCTGCGATTGAAACATCACAACAAACTGAAATGACATTGTTGTGAATTTTTTTAAGCTCTTTTGTAGCTTGTTCTAACCTTGAATAGTCTCTTCCGTTTAAAACTATAGAAACCCCTTTTTTAGCCAACTCAATAGCTATAGCCTTACCTATTCCTCTGCTAGAACCTGTAACTATTGCAACTTTTCCATCAAGACTATTCATTACTTTTTAAGTTGCATTTCGGGATGAAATTTTAAAGCAGTAAATGAATTGGTCCAAGCAATTACAACATGAACAATAAATGCAATCCAAATCGTTCCGGAGCTTATGGTCAATAAACATAAGGCAAACCCCAAAGGAATTGCTCCAATAGTTTCATCCAAGCCTTTTGGAATATGTGTTGCAGAATAGAGGGCAATATTTATAGCTATTGCAGGCCACATTCCTAGTGGCTCTATAAGAGGAATTAATAATACTCCTCTGAATAAAAATTCATACCCAAAAAGATATAAAAACCATCCTAAAGCATTAATAAAAAGCATTTTTTTGGACCAAACTTTGGCCCTTATTTGAGGATAATTTGCAAGATTTTTTGACTTCTGTGCAGATAAATAAGTCAAAGGAACTACAATGGCTGAAAGAATAAAAATCCAAAAAAGAGAAAATAGAGAAGTTTCGTAAATTAAGGTTAATCCAAGATCTGCTAATGTTATTTCTGGTAAAAAAATTAAGCATATAATTGTTGGAAATATTCCCATGAAAAAAAAACCAAAATATTTGGTAAAAAAAATATGTTTTAAAGATGCTTGATCATAATTGTACTTATTATAAAATATACGCTTTATTTTCTCTGACTTGGAAGTAAACCAATAAATAGAAAAAAAGACTAGAGTTAATAATATAGGCAAACAGATTTTTAAATCTAAGGCTGTCCAAGTCCAATCTATAGTGAAATGGGTCATTTAAGTTTTTTATATAATAGGACTAAATAAAGACTATAAATTATGAAAACAAAATTATTAGTTATAATATAATTACGAAATGAAATTAATGCGATTTATTTATTAAATACACAACCACAAATGAACGTTACTAGTAGCTAAAGACTTTGAATAGAAAGCTTGTCTATTAACTACTGTTGAGGTTTTTACGACAGTACTAGTTTTTTTCTTTTTTAGTGTATCTTTCATTCCATGCAACCTTATCGATTTTAAGGCTGGGCTACAGTTCTTGTTTAGCTAACCTTAACAATACGAGCAATTTAGCTAAACTAATGAATAAGCTTTTGAAGAAATGGTGAAACAGTTTGTAGACTATTTTTAGAATTTATAATTATTTAAAAACTAAATATTATCCTTTAATTTTTTTCCAAACCTTAGGCTCTCCATCAAAAAATGAGTAATCAGCATCTCTTTTTTCTAGAAAATCAACAATTTGTTTCTTTACTGATCCATTTATAGTTTTTGGGCCATCGTAAATTAAAAAATCAAATGTTTTATCTACTTTACTTAATCTCTCTATTCTAAATACCTTTATTTTCTTGCCAATTCTTAGTTCTAAACCAAGTCCAATACTATTGTTATTGAAAATGAGTCCCTTTCTTTTAAATCTTTTGAATTCCATAACTGTTGTAATTAAAAAATGCTGGTAAGAGAAAACTATAAAGAAAAAAGGATATGAGAGGCAACCATACCAATCATACCCTTTCAACTTAAACATCATTACGTGAATAACGATAGTCAAAGTTAAACTAAATCAGTAAGATATAGAAATTTAAACTAGTAAATGAAAATTTATTTTTAGTGTTTGAAAGTTTAGTAAAATTGCAAAAAAAGAGGATTTTACTGCTTTTTTTAACGTTTATCTACTAAAAATACAGCTTTTTACTAGTTT
>MDSZ01098897.1_pt1 | contig 11255 bp, 11 predicted proteins | sample 811201 | NCBI WGS metagenome assembly MDSZ01 (sample SAMN05326647, study PRJNA326480) | marine metagenome | isolation source: seawater | place: Indian Ocean: North | collected 2010 | reverse complement strand
TTCCGTTGATAGTTCCGTTGATAGTTCCGTTGATAGTTCCGTTGATAGTTCCGTTGATAGTTCCGTTGAGATTCTATTGGGACTATTTTGTAACCGATATCTCATTTCATAACCGGTATCTGACTTTTCGAGAATAACGTAATTATATAGTAAATAGACTTAAAGCGATGGTGCGGGGAGTTCCGTTGTGGGTGCTAGGGTAACAGAGTCTCATTAAAAGTATCGAGTAAACTCTAAAGCAAACACTAACAATTATTTAATAACAAAAGGATAGAAAACATTTATTAATTATGTGAAATATTATATACAATGAACATTTTTTCAATTGACATGACTAAATGAAATAACACATGACAGTATACCCAATTTTTATCCTTTTTATCAAAAAAATATAGTGAACATTGATATAAATAAATTGAAAGAAAAAATCCTGGATAACAAATTAATATATGTAATAAATTATTAATATAATAAAATCCATGTAATGAAAAAATAGTAAATGCAAAATTAGCATTAATAATATCTATTTTTCGTCTTAATGAATATGTTGCATTTCTCCAAAAATTAACAGAAAAAGCAAAGGTTATAAATGATATGAATGATAAATGATAAATATTTTTATAATAAGCATAAAAAGAAGGAATCAAGAATGTTGAAGAAGAAGCAACTATCCATTTAGTTTGTTCCCAAGGCGCAATTAATTTATTATTCATTTATTACTATTATTTAATAACAAATAATGTTTAAGTTAAAAATCAAACTCTAAAGCAAACCATATTATAAATCACATAATTGATATTATGGTCTAATTGTCTATTAGATGCTTAACATTATTTTCTTTATCTAACTTCTTAGTCATGACGGTAAATATATCACCACCAGTATAACGACGTCGTTTTCTAGTATTACGTTTTCTGGAGAGTTTCTTTTTATTCGTTTTCTTTTTACGTTTTTTCATACCACCTGCCAAATCTTTTGCAGCAATACCAATCTTACCATCTAGTGTAGGATCGTTATCATACAAAGAAGATGATATAGTAATATTTTTATTATTTATATATGTTGCAACGTCTGTACCATTTAAACAGGCTCTTTGTTGATTATCAAAATTATTTTTTTCATCAAAAATAAAGATAATATCCATAAACTGAAATTGCGTACCATATTCAACATTAAACCGATTGATAAATTTATTGATAACATCTGATGTAATACTTTGAGTAGTATCGTAAGAATTCCATTCATAAATATTTTCTCTTTTGTTTGTTTGTGGATCAAGAAAATAAATAATTTTGGTACCCCTATCAGTAACATATACACCAAATGCAACAGTATGTCCCATATTACTAAATTTTCGTTTACCAGATATTGTATGTTCTAATTTGGAGTAAAATTTAACAATAGTAGTTTCTCCAATCAATCCTTTTGATTTATAAAAAAAATTTAATAGAAAATCGATACCAAATTCATAGTTAAAACGAAGAATAATAAATGAACGTGTAATATTCATACGTAAAAGATAATCATTAATATATTTACAAATTTCAATAATAGATGTACCTCTTATACTTAAACAAACAGCTTCTTCACGAGCACGTGCTTGAGAAATAATAGAAAAAAAAGACAAAACATTTAATCCACAACCTTGATGTTGTAAAGTAGCAAGTGCATTCCATCCTTTAGTAACTACATGATAGTCACTTTTAACAAGACAAGGAGATATACAAATATTAGGATCAGTAGAATTCCATGTATAAAATAAATTGATAGGCATGTGTTTATTTTGATTAGCAAATTTGGGTAAAAAACGATTCAAAGAAATAGGTAAATAATCACCATTATATTGTTCAATAAAAGAACGACAAGCATAAATTCCTACAATTGCGTGTGCAGGCAAAATGTTATTTTTAGTACAATGTTTTTTGATTAAACCAAAAATTTGTGAATAAGTAACAGCACCCTTTTTATGAATGTCATCCCAATTAAATAAAATCTGTGGTTCTACCTGGAATTTATTAATATCGTTATTAATAGAAACTTTAAAATGGTATAAACCCATTACGTCTTTATAACTAACTTTGTTATTAGTATTAGGTAGAAAACTTGATTGATCTTTCAATGGATTTACAGAAAAAATAATAGGTGGTAAAAGGGTTTTTAATACAACACGTTCATTAACAGTATCTTGATAAGAAATAGTTGGACAACCTCTTAATAAACTCTCGACATTACTATAAGTAGGTATGCCTTGATTGTTATAATTAAAAGCATTACTTAATATTTCACTGCCAATGATATCAAATTGATTACCATAAAACATAACAGCATGTACACCTGTTTCTACATCATACAAGTTATTTTCTGCAGAAACTGTACCACCATGCGAACACCACAAAAAATAATGAATTTCATTTGGATTTTGGTTATCAGATATTTGTTGATTCATAAAATATAATGATATAAAAAGTTTTTAATTAATGTACTTTAAAAAATGTTAATAAAATACAATATGAAAACAGTATTGCGATTTATATTAATAGGAGATTCAAATACAGGAAGAACAACATTCTTTAATCAAATAGATGAAATTATGAATAAAAATATATCTGAATCAATAGGTTTAGATGTGTTAACATATACTCTGAACAATAAAAAAATAATATTATGGGACACAACAGGTAACCCAAAATATAGAACGTTAATACATTCACATTTGCGAAGTAATTGTGGTATATTACTATTTATTGATTTGGCACGTAATGAAACAATAAATAATATAGAGTCATGGTTAAATATGATAGAAGAATATAACCATTGTCCACATAAACATCCAATATTTTTAATAGGAACAAAAAATCAAGATAATGTAAATTATGATCATAAAAAATTAGAAGATTTGGTGGTAAAACATAGTTTAATTCATATATCAATATTGTTGAAAGAGATAGATGCGATATCAATAATGAACATGATAGTAAGCGAAGTAGAAAATCAATTCAAAAATACGAATTGTATTGGTATAAAACATATAAAAAATGAATCAGTCCAATTACAAAAGATAGATAATAATAATATTGTAAATCAAATTACAAATTGTTATTAAGATTTTTCATAAAATGAATTTCTTTTAACAAGTGATTTAAAATTAGAACTACTATACATTTGTTTTAATCTTAAGTTTTGTTTATATTTTTCATAATAAGGTTTTGTTTGCATATGATAAATAAATGTATATGTATGCGAAGTATAACATGGAAAAATATTTAATGATGAATAACTGTAATCAAATAAAGGAGGATCATATATATTCTCTTTATCATATGAATTGTCATCCGAATTATCATCTAAATCACATTCAAAATCACTTAATTCATCATCCTGATTATCAAATATAGATCCATTAATAAATAAATGACTCATATAAATAAAATAAATAAAATTAAAAAATAAATTAATTGTATAATGGAAACAACAGTACTTGGAACAGATTTAATACTAAAAAATAATACATCAAATGAACAATCAAATGAACAATCAAATGAACAATCAAATGAACAATCAAATGAACAATCAAATAAACAACTAAATAAATGTAAAAAACAAGAAATTAGATTAGAGGAATGTTTAGAAAAACCAAATATAATGTGTGATGACTTGTATAAAAAATATATAAAATGTCTTGTAAGCAACGATGAATCATCTCTTACATTTAAAAATTAAATGTGGTAGGAGATCTTTTTAAAGAGTTTTTTAAATTTATTATATATTGTGATCTGTTTAGGTTATGATATATAAATGTATATGTTTGTGGTGAGACTACATGATTATGAGTGTTAAAACTAAAAGAATAGTTAAATAGAGACACTTGTTTGTTTTCACTATTATTTTCTTTATCATTTTCATTGATGCTAGCATCATTAAAAAGATAGTTTTTTGAAATTATGCTATTTAAATAATCTAAGTGAGAATTTGTCATACTTGTATACAAAACTGAGAAAAAGTTTAAAAAAATCAATTTAAAGGAAAAATTGAAAAAATATAATTTATACTTTAATTGTATAGAAAATACAATCATGACACAATCTCAATTTAAAAAAGAATGGCAAGAACATTTTAACAAATGTGTAAATAACGCAATGGAATTTTTAAATACCCGTCCAGAACTGAAAGAATTTGTCAAAGATTTTTATGGTAAAGATGGTTTTATGTTTACACAAGATGAAAGAATAAATACAATAGGAAATGCATTACTATCAGATGGACATAGTGGTTATTCGTTTGCGTGTACATTACGTGAATGTCAACGTCGTTTGTTAAATCAACAATCGAAAGAAGAAGAAATAAATAATTATCAAAAGAATAACTTACAATCAATCGGACCTCCAGTAAACAATAAAATAGATTTTACTATTAGAAGATGTGTAACCCCAGATATGGAAATGAGAACAATATGTAGTTAAAATTGTAAAAAAAAATTGAAAAAAATAGAAAAAATAGAATTAAATTAAATAGAAATATATAAATTAGAATAATAAAATGCCTTGTTGCGGTTATTGTGGGAGCAAAAATCATAATATTAAAGAATGTAATCAAGACAACGAACTTGTATTACTGTTAGAACATAAAAAATGTCCTGATTTCTTTAAAATGAGTGCAAAAATATTAAAAAAAATAGCGTCACAAAAAGATATAAAAACTAGTTTGCCAAGAATACAATTAGCAATAAAATTGTCAAAATTACACAGTGAAATTCATAGCGAAAAGTTATATGATGAAAATTCATGTCCAATATGTATGGAAGAATTTAATGACAAACAAGCAAATACAACAATAACAGAATGTGGGCACAAATTTTGTACAACTTGTTTTATCATTCATACAAGAAGAAACAATACATGTCCTTGTTGTAGATTTGCCTTAATAAAAAATCAATCACAAACAGAAAGAGATCACTCTCCTAGAAACGTGAATAGTATAGACACAATAATTGATAATCCAAATGATCTTTTAGTGTATCAAATAGGCAATATAGATATAAATGAAGTTCATGATATTCCACCACTAGAATTAAGTAATGTTTATCAAAGAGTTGCTTATGATCCATTAGAATACTTAGCAACACCGCCTCCAAGATTAACACCAACAACACCGCCTCCAATTCAAAGAGGTAGAGACATGGAACGAAGACATATTAATTTTGAACCAACAACACCTTCCATATCACCACCTCCTAGATCACATTTAAACACGCCACCGTATGTACCACGTTCACCTTCACATTCCCCACAAAGAAATAGTAGAGTAATAACAATAACACCATATGTAAATGAAGATGGTGAAGAAAGCATAGATTTGTAGTTTTAGAATAACTTGTAATTTTATTTTAACAATTAAATTTTTTAATGGTATTGTTATTCTCTTTAAAAAATAAATGAAAGTATGATTTTGTAATAAAAATATTTTTCTAGTTAACCTATTTGAATAAATGAAAAATATTTTTTTTTGGTTATTATATTACATTAAATGTGCATTTAACATAGTATACTCTTATTTTGGTAACAATAATATAAAAAAAGAAAATATTGAAATGGTAAAAGTAAGTAAATATTTATATAAAGTATCTCTTTGTGGAAATTACTTTGAAATGGGAAAACAATATGGGGAAGTAATGAAAAAAATATTAATTAAAGACGTAAAAATATTAATCAATTTTTTAAAAGATAATCAACATATTTTCAATAAAAAGATTCCAGAAAAATATAAAAAACAAAATATTTTTGAATCATTAATAGCATTATATAATGATAATGTAGAACATTATAACAAAGATATAATAGAATTTACAAAAGGTGTAAGTGAAACAACAAAGATAGAATATAATAAACTAATGTACGCAACATTATTTCCAGATATAACAGACAATCATTGTATTCTTTTATCAAAAATATTAGACAAGAAAAAATTAAATTTGCGTACGTTTGATCTAGGATGTCCACAATTAACACATACATTATTTGTATTTAATCCAATAAATGGTAACAAATATATATCATTAAATGTAAGTATATGTTTTGGATTAGTTACAGGTATTTCAGAAAAAAATATATTTTTTGGAGAATCCTATTGTGATACAAAATTAGGAAATATTAGTTATCAAGGAATGCCGTTTCATCATATATCACATAAAATACTAAAATTATGTAATAATTTAAACGAAGGGGAAGAAGTATTAAAAAAATGCAATAGGACAAGTAATTTGGATATAATGTTGTGTGATAATACGAAAAGTAAGATATTTCAAAGTTGTAAAGATAAATTCGAGATAGAAAAAGAGGGTGATTACGTTTATTCTCTAACACCAAATGAAAAAAAGAATTTTGAAACAAATAAGAATTATTTAATTGACATAGAAAATATCATCAAAAAATTTATACCAAAAACAAAGAGTGGAGAATTACATATAATGGTAAGTTATAATAGAAAAATTTACATATCAGTAACAACGAATGTGTTACAGTCGTACAATAATACATTTTATGAATTCGATCTAGGAAAAATATTCGATAAAAATATTTCTACATAAATTGTTTAAAACCTCTTTTTGTTTTTTTTTAACTATCACTTTATTATTTTTGCCAAAGTAGGAATATGTTTTAAATAATATCATTTCACGTGTTTTATATATTAAATCTTCAACATCATATGTATAAATACAGTGTAAATAATCAGCTTGATTTCTACATGTAGAATAAGATGGACCTAAAAGTATAGTATTAGAATGGATAGCAGATTCAACAAGATTGTGTCCACCATTTTTAGTAAAAAATGTATTACCCATTAAACATATGTGTGATTTTGAAAAAAAATAATTTAATAATCCATAAGACCATACAATAATAATTTTATGTTTAAAAGAATCTTCAATATTATCTTTGTTATCTAACCAATAATAATTCATATCAGTAATATTAGATTTTAAGGTGACTTCCCAATTTAGATAGCGTGGTACATAGATAATACGAAAATGTTTGAATGATTTAATAAATTTTAGATGTATTTGCAATTCATTTTCATTGGCAGAAGCAATAACAAAAGTGAGATCTTTAAATTTTTCATTATCTAAAAATTTAGTAGATAACCATTTTAAATCACCTATAAAATATTGTTTATTTGTAATCATTTGATTATTAAAACGACGATTAAAACAATTATTAAATTTGTATTTATCTTTGTAGAATATTTTATCAGCAATAAGTGAGTGAATTTTATTGGCAATACTTCTACGTATAGAGTTATTGCGACTAGTATAATTAACATAAAAAATTTTACATTGAAATAATTTCCCACAGAAAATAAAAAACGGTTTGATATCTCTTTCAGAAATGAAAAGTATTTTTGGACGTAAAGAGAAAAAAAAGAAAAACATAGTAACAAAATTATCAAAAGGAAGCAAAGTAGTTGGATATTCATTATTACAATTCATTCTATAAGATGATAAAGTATGTGTACAAACTAAAAATAGTTTCACTTTATTTTTGTGTTTATTTCTCTCTTTCAAATAATCAATAAAATAATCGAATAGTTTTGTTTCACCACATGAAACACCATAAAAGATAAAATCGTAATTGTTACGAGGTAAAAAAATAGCAAATCTCTTAAGATATTCTTGAAAAGTAACTTTATAAAAAAGACAATCTTTGTAAGTAACAAAGAGAAAGTCAATAATTTGATAAACAGTTATGAAAACGTAAAATAGATAAATAAGCATAAAAACAATTATTATAATATAAAAGTATTATAATAATCAAAAATGTACACGTTACTAGGAATAATTATCATAATAACTAAATTATTTATAGAATATCCAATATATTTTATAGACTATTTATCATCACTACTTGTTTTTATAATTACAAAAATAAACATGAAAATAGTAAGAAAAAGATATAAAATTGCAGAAAGAAATTTACAGAAAGTATTTCCTGGTAAAGACACGATTGAGTTACAAAGAATACTAAATAAATCATTAAAAATACATTTAATGAACATTATTGTAGGAATACTAGGTCAAATATTGTATAAATATACAAAGTACAAAAATACGATAAAATATGAAATACCAAGTGATTTTGATCCAAACGATTTTGAAAATGATAAAAAATATGGTATTTTATTATTAACATCACACTACGGAATATTTTTAAATGGAGCATTATATTTGGGTGAATTACTGAATACAAAAACTTATATATTATACCATTACGTTAAATACTTAGATACAACACTGTATCCAAAAAATTATTATAAAAATAATCATTTTATTCGATACGTAGAAACAAAAGACCGTGAAATAGTAACAAGAATTTTGAAATCAAAAAAACAAGATATAATAGTATTAGGTTGTGATCAAAGAGCAAATCGTTCAAATGAAAACGTGAAATTTTTAAATCAACAGGTAACATTTCACACAAGTCCAGCATCAGTAAAATTATATACAAATAAAAAATTATGGAGTTATCATTTTCATTACGATGAAAAAACACGAACAAGTATATTTAAAATAGAAAGATTGAAAATAGATAATAGTAATAGTTTACATTCTATTACGCAAGAAGTGGCAGATCATTTAAGTAATTACATAATTAAAAATCCTGAACAATATTTATGGATACATGATAGATTTAAGGATAATCAAAATACAAACGTAAAGTAAAAGCAATAAATATTGCAAGAATAAAATAATAGTCATATCTTTGATTCCATGTAATACTATTGGTATCTTGAAAATTGTTTTGAAAATCATTTTCAAAATTATCTACATGACTAACATGATCAGTTTTAAAAACAAATTTTCTATTATTGTCTTTATTAGTTTGTGAAACATCACTATCATTATGTGAAATGCGATTTGGTATTTTTTTTATGATATTGTCAATAGATATTCCTTGTAATATATCTAATTGTCGAATTGGTATTGAAAATTCATCACGACAAAAGTTAGCAATTTCCATAGACATAATAGAATCGACTCCATAAGAAATTAAATTTTGGGATGTATCGATTGTTTCGATTTCCAAAATTTTACAAATAAATTCAGATAATTTACTTTCACAATGCTCGGAATCAATATAAACAAAATGGTCTGATTCTTTAACAAAGTGTTTAAATAAATCGTGATAGTTTAAATTGCTAATTTTATTCCAGTCCTGATCGGTTATACAAAGATGACTAGCGTCTTTGTCAAGTAAACATTGATGTAATTTTTCAAAAAATGAATTATATACAGTAAAGTCAATGCCATTATTTATCATAGTATTTGCAAGTTGGAAATCTTTGTGAATCATTCCACAACCACCAATTGCACCTAGACTAATACTAAGAGCAGGTAGATTTTTCTTTTTTCTGTTGATACAAAATTGATCCATGTAACTATTTGCAGCAGAATAAAGACTTTGTCCAGGATTACCAATAAGTGAAACAATAGAAGAAAAAGCAACAAAGTATCGATGAGGTTTTTTTTGAAAGTATAAATCTAGATTTTGTATACCTTTTATTTTTACATCCATAACTGAAACTATATCAGATTCGTTTATTTCTTTTACTAGTTGATCTTTGATACATCCGGCAAGATGAAAAACACCATCAATAACAAAAAAATCTAAGAAATCAAACATAGATTGGATATTCATAAGGTTAGATTCAAAAACAACAATATTCAGAGACTGTTTATCACTACTTAGTTTTTTGTGTAATTTATCATATGTCATTTTATTATTTTCATTATATGATCTTGTTGTTAAAATAAAGTTACGTGCTCCTTTTGAAAACATCCATTCCGTTAATTTCACTCCTAATCCACCTAAACCACCAGTAATTAAATAGTATTTATCTTGATCGAAAATATAATCAGGTAAAATACAGTTAGTTGGTTGAAACTGTGGATTAATTTCGATAACTACTTTTCCAATGTGATTACTTTTTGATAAAAGTAAAAAAGCATCTTTCACATGTTCAATATCAAATGTTTGAATAGGTAACAAATCGATTTCGTTTACGTAAAATAGTGCTACGACAGAATCAATAACATTTCTAATAAGTTGATTATTAGAAACTAAGAGTTTATCAAAATGAATAGAATGGTATTGAATACTTTTTAAAAAATATTTTAATGGTAAACCATGATTTTCATAAATATGTCTTTTGCCTACATCAAGATATCGACCACATGGTTTTAAAAGATCTAAATTTGCCTCTAGAAATTCTTGTATAGTAGAGGATAGTATGACGTCTACGCCTTGATTATTTGTAAATTCAAGAATATCTTTTTTATAAGTTTTGTAACATCGAGAATTCGAAACAAAAACAACATGATCATATTGTTTAAGAAAATTTTCTTTTTCTTGATTACTTACAGTGGCAATAACTTTACAACCAATATGTTTACATATTTCAATAGCAGCAATACCTAAACCACCAGTTGCAGAATGTATAAGAACAATATCATCTTTTTTTATGTTACCATACGTAATAAGTGATAAATAGGCAGTGCCAAAAGAAATACCAAAGGATGCTGATTGACTAAAATTAAAATGTGCTGGATTCATAAAGACATCGTTTTCATGACTAATCGTAAAATTGCCAATACTATTTCCTAGGTAATCATGAAAATTATTCATACATGTTGAAAAGACAAAATCACCTTTTTTAAAATGTTTACTTTTAGATTCTACTACAACACCTGAAAATTCGTATCCTAAATTATTGTCAGGAATCAAATTATAAATAACGGAAAGATCTTTAAAATTTAAAGCAGAACTTTTGATTTCGATTAAAACCTCATCATTAGCAAGTTTAGGTAAGGTATTGTACTTAAATTGTAAATTTTCAATGTTTCCTTTATGTTTAAATGATAAACAGTAATTAGTTAAAGACAGATTATTTTGTAAATAATCATCCATAAATAATGTTTGTAATTGACCATTATCATAAAAATATTCACGTTCATTTAATTCATAACAAGATAATTCATGTTTGTATAAATCAGTAAAAAGAATCATAGTTGAATAAATAACTTGAAAATTAACATTGTCTAATTCATTCATTAAAGAACGAATAAAACCAACTACTTCAAAATGATCAGTGATATCTATTAAGTAAATCATTTTTTGATTATCGAGAAGAACATCTCTAATAGAAAGTAAATTGTCACTTGATAAAATAGAATACTTATCATTGAGAGATTCATCGCATTCATC
>MDSZ01181294.1_pt1 | contig 11256 bp, 12 predicted proteins | sample 811201 | NCBI WGS metagenome assembly MDSZ01 (sample SAMN05326647, study PRJNA326480) | marine metagenome | isolation source: seawater | place: Indian Ocean: North | collected 2010 | reverse complement strand
TTTTCTTGTTAGTAGCCCTTCCTCTAAATAAAACCATTCCTGATAGGCCTCCATAATATTATAGTACAACTGTACTATTTATAGCAGATTTATTGATTAAGAGTCAATAGAAAATAGGTCAAATTCGTATGTGAAGAGATTTGATAATTCAAAAATAGAATCATTTTATATTTTAAAAGGTTTGATTATTTATAATCGAATTTAAAATATTTTTTTTAAAAGATTATGTCTTAATAAACAATAGTTTTATCTTTTATTTCGAGTTAGATAATCTTATTATTTAATCACAAAAAATAATATCAAATATAAAAAAAGACTAGTGGTGAAAGCCATGGCAGAAAGAGGTAAAATCATTCCTGAATTAAGCCACCTAAAAAACCTAATTTTTTTATTTATAACTCTTACCATTAGAATATATTAGATTTATTATTCAAAACTTAGCAATTCCGCATAATAAGTAAAGTTAGAATTTACACTAAATATCCTTTAAATTTTTTAGGATTAGTTAATAAAAAAATAAAATATAAAAAATAATTAGCAGGCAACTTTAAATGCTAATTTTCCATTGCTTCATGAGTATGAATATTATGGAAATTTTTTATTTAAGATCTTTGGAAAATTTAGAGCAAATCATTGCATTTTATAGAGAAAATTAATCTCTTAAAGAATTTGCCGATATTTATATTAAAGATTTATTAGACTAAAACAAAAAAGATATGAGTAAGGCTCCTTCATATTGGCTAGTTTGTCCTAATCAAGTTGAAGTGAGGCGATTTCAAAAAAATACTAAAAGTAATGATAAATTTTTTGAATATATTTTTGTAGATACTGGAATAATTGTTGGGATTTATGGAGAAAACCCGCCTCTCATGAAGACAAGACTTTCAGTAAAGATTAATGAGGCTAGAGAAATATGGAAAAGATTATTAAAGCAAGGCTGGCAAGTAACAAAGCCTAAGTGGTAAAAAAGCTTTGGATAATAAACAAATTCGAATTCTTAAAATAAAGGGAAAGAGATAAAAATTTATTGTTAATCTTTTTATCTAGATCTTTAAAGAGATTTTTTCTATAGATTCATAATTTCTTCTGCTAGCTTATTAAGAAGCTTTTCAAGAAAATCAGGTTTTTTAATACATGTAATTATAAACAGACCTTTACTTATAGCTAGTAATATTCCTAGGTAAGAGAAAACCTAAATCATAGATAATTTGATTAATTAGTTTTGAATTCTGCTTTTTTTTGACTTTTACTTTAGTTTCAAAATTAACTTTGCCTGCTATGAAGAAAATAAGTGAACTAAAAAAATTCAAAAAGCAATACCTTAAGTTCCTCATGTTAATAATTTAGATATAAATTAGTTTAAAAATATAAATTTAATAAAGATGAATTAATAAAAATCCAAGTATAATTTAGTTCAACAATAATACTTTTAATTATGATTTAAGAGTAAATATTTTAAGCGATATTTGAATTTTTAATTTAGAATTTATGAAAATTTACCGCATTAAAAATGGACGAAAAAAATAAAGATACAAAAAAAGAATTTAGAAAAAATAAAGCAATGGTAGCTTATGGAGTTATTCAATTAGCTTCAAAAATTGTTTCTTCTATTGCATTAGTAGCTATTGCGATCAGTTTTTGTTCAATAAAAAAAGAATCAAATTTCTTTAATGAATGTGTTGAAGAAATGAAAGCTACTGGTTCGCCTACAGCTGATTCAGTTCGTTTCTGTACTGGCGGTTAAAATCTATTATCAATTAGAATAAATTCATTTTAAAAGCTATTTGCATGAATTAAGTAGTATAAGCTTTACTTATTCCTAATTTTTTTTAAGTTTTACCTTCTGTTCTTTAAATCATTTAAATATTAAATTATTTTCTTTCTTTTTGAATCTTGCTTTTTATGCTAAGAAATAACTTTTAATTTTTTCATAGAATATATCTCTATGATTACATTTCTTTGAAGATGTCGAGAAAAAATAATCTTCATTAAAGTGTTTAAAATTAATTGCCTGAGGTTTTCAGGAGATAAAAGAATAATCATCTTGATTATTTAAATTTTCATTGATAATAAAAATTAATTGTTCAATATGAACTAGTAATTGTTTGCTAAATGTGATATTTTTTTAAAAATTTAGTTATTAAAAAATTTTTTATTTTGATATATTTTGAACAGAAAAAGCAACTAAATAAATTAACTAGAAAAGATGGATTTTCTTTAATTGAACTTGTAGTTGTTGTTGCGGTATTAGCTGTTTTAAGTGCGATAGCTATCCCCTCATTTAGCGATATAAGGAAAAAAGCGATGATTACTGTAGCAAAACAAAATCTTATTTCAATAATTAAAGAATGCAATTTGGCATATCTTGAAAGTGGAGATCCTAAGTTTTCTGATATTGTCTCTTGGAATTCGAGTAATGCTTATGGTGATAGTAAGGGATTAAGTTTTAGTGGAGATGGATTTACTTATGATACCGCTATTGATAGTAATGACCCTATAAGGTCCACAGATAGCTGTATGTCTATCGCAGCTAAGTCAAATACCACTACCAATTCTGGTTCTACATATGGAAGTCTTCCTCACTTTGAAATAAAGTATGACTCTTCAACAGGTACAATTGAGAAAAATTGTATAGTTGATTCTGTCAATACTTTCAATAAAGGGACTTGTATTACAACTAATGCATCAGGATCACAATGGTAGGTGTTTTCTTAAAATATTTACAATTTAAAAAAAGATAATTAAAATTTTCTTTATAGAAGAGCTGAAATCTAATTTGTCTATTTATTCAAAATCTATGGCATTATTTAATAAAAAGTTCTCTTTACAGATCCAAAAAAACAACTATATTCTTTAATTTAATACAAAAAAATGTTTAAAAAATTTACCTTAATTACTTTTTTGGCATCTAGTTTTTTTGTCTCTATCTATCCCACAAAAAAAGAAAATATACAAATTTTTAATTATTGTTATGCCCTTGAAAAACTTATTACTAAGAATTCAATACAATCTAAGAAAAAGTTATCTGAAAAATTTAAGTCAATCTCAAAAGAAACTTTAAAAATTGGGATAAATGAGACGAGAGGCGATCTAATCAATAAGATCATTGATAAATATAAAAAGTCCAAAGATTCCATCATTTTTAATCTTGTATCTAACAAAATATATTGTTTAGGAGGATATTGGTTAGAAATAATTAAACCAGGCATTTTTGAGTCGATATTTTATAAAGAAAGCCAAAAAAAAATTAATCAATTCAAAGAACTTAAAGACGAAGTCGATCTATTAATTAATGATATGAATTCAGAATATAAAATAATTAAAGAAGATTTATTAAAAGATATAAATACAGAATATGAAAATATAAAAAAAGATTTTAATAACATTTTCTAAGATTTATAAGATGCATTAATCTAATCATTTATTTATCAATCTTTAAAAGATTTAATTCTATATATTAATTTCTATATTTAAAAATGTAAATAAAGCAATATTTTATACAATCTCAAATTCAATAAGTATTTATTTTATATATTATGCAATTTTATTTTTCTATATTTCTTTTAATTGTGCTAACTTTTTTTGCACTTTTATTAGATGCTCCAGAATTAGCTTCATTAATACAAACCTTTTAGGTTTAAAATAAAATCAAACCTTTTATAATTAACATTTAGTAATTGACTATAGAAATTGATTGACTTCTAAAAAATATAATTAGCTTTGCAACTAATATGGCCGCTACATTATACAACCCTAAATGGACTTACAAAAGAAATTCACAAATTAATAGTAAACATCATTATCATAAATTCTGCACAACTATTGAATTATGAACATTTACCTTTTTTGGATACTATTTCTGAGCTTATGGGCGATTGTCCCTTTGATGATTATTAAAGGTAAAACTGATGATGTAATACAAGTTAAAAAAGCTCCTGAAGTTAAAAGTAAGAAAAAAGGTTGGTTTAGTAATTAGATTTTTTTTAATCCCTCTCTTGAATACATATTGATTATGAATATTGATATGACACATGCCAAATAACCTGAAGCATTAAGGAAAGGAGGAATTATTAAGGGAAGAATTAAAATGATTTTTAGCTTTGATTTTACTTTTTCATAACTATATAAAAATAAAGGCACGTACCAAATAAGGCCCATTATCCAAGCAATTGGGTTAACTATATTAATCCAATTCATTATGGTAAAGAAGGTCAGATTTATAGAATATTTTGAATACTTAATTAAACAAATTATTGAACCAATTGTACCAATTATTCCGCTCAAAATTAGATTATTAGACAATAGGGGATTGGCAAATCCAAATACAAAAAAATGAGAATGAAACAAATTTCTTGCATCTGAAGTTTTCACCATCATAGAATCTTTTATAATTCCTAAATTATCTGGAAGTACTTCTAAATCGCCTTTTGGCATTTGATCCCATGGAATTATTAATCTCTCAATAAAGGACAATCTCCATTCCAGCGGACAAAAAATGATATTAAAACAATAAATAACTAATAAAGAGAAAAATAAATATAAGAAAAATTTTAATCTTTTTTTACTTTTAAAAAACGAAATAACTAAAAGTAAAGGAAATATCTTTATGAAACCAAGAATAGCAATTATAAAAGAGCTTAGAAAAATATTATTTTTTTTATAATAATACAAAGATAATATTGCCAGACAAAGTATTAAGACCTCTACTTGACCTCTTGATATTGTTGCTAATAATGGAAAGCTAATGCCTACAATCATTAAAGCATTAGGGTTAATAAAAATATTTTTTTTAATAAAGAATATTGTTAATGATGCAGCACTAAATAAAGAAATTAAGTTAAAGAGATTTTTTGATATTTCATAAGGCATTGTTGCCAAAGGGACAAATAAATAAGATGCTATGGGAGGATATTTCCAACCAGAAAATTTGGAAAGTTCAGAATTAACTGGTCCATAAAAGTCACTATTCAAAGAAATATGATTTAAGTAAGGATTTAAATTGTTCAAAACTGATTTACCAGCCAAGTAGAAAGCTCTATAGTCGATAGCATAAGTTTCATTACTTATATAAAAAATCAAAAAAATTGGGCTTAAACAAATAATATATTTATCCCAAGAAATTTTATTATTATTCATCAAATTAAATTTTCTTTATGAATGCTTTTGAATACTATATAGTAATTAAGTTTAATAATTTAAAATAATGATATCAATAGTTATACCAACCTTTAATGAAGTTAAGAATATTATACCTCTTTTAAATAAAATAATTCTTTTGATAAAAGATGTAAATTATGAGATTATTATTGTTGATGATGATTCTCCTGATGGGACTTCTGAAGAAGTAACTAAATTTATGAAGAATAATCAAAGAATAAAATTGATAACCAGAATAGGCAGAACGGGATTATCCAGTGCTATTAAAGAGGGACTAATATTTGCCCAAGGAAAATATTTATTAGTTTTGGATGGTGATGGACAACATGACCCAAAATTTGTTTTGAATATGATAAATGAAATTATGAATAATAATTCTGATCTGGTAATAGGGAGTAGATTTTTAAGTTCTTCAAATTTAAAAGGATTATCTAATAGGAGGAGTTTGGGTTCAAAAATTGCAAATAAAGTTGCACGTTTTTCCCTTCCTTCTAATTATTCATTCATAACTGACTATTTAAGTGGCTGTTTTTGTATTAAAGAAGATACTACAAAGATTTTGATAAAAAAAATTGAAATAAATGGTTTTAAGTTTTTATATGAATTACTTTCATTAAGTAAAGGGAAATTACGTATAAGCGAAGTCCCATTAATTTTTCAAGAGAGGAAATATGGAGATTCAAAATTAGATCTAGCAATAATATGGGATTTCTTTATTTCTATATTACATAATTTTACCCTTAGGCTAATACCGAGGAGAGCTATTAGTTTTGGGCTAGTAGGTTTGTCAGGTGTTTTTGTTCAGCTTTTTATAACATCATTTTTGACAAAAATTCTATCTTTAGAATTTTATAAGGCTTTGCCTATTGCAGTGTTATGTGCAGCTACTTCTAATTTTCTAATTAATAATCAAGTGACTTTTCGGTATAACAGGCTTAGAGGTCTCCGATTACTTATTGGTCTTCTGAAATTTCTTGTGGTCGCATCATTACCTGTTATCGCAAATATAGGAATAACTACTGCTTTTTATAAATATATTTCTGCTGATACTTTGATCGCACAGTTGGCAGGAATAGCTATTGTATATGCATGGAATTATTTAGCAAGTAGCTCATTTGTTTGGAATAAATCACCTTAATTTGTTTGAGATTAAAAATTAATTTTTAAATTATGTTAATAAAAACATTCAGAAAATTATATAGGAAATTTACATTAGCAATACCGCTTATTGATCGTTGGCTGCTTGGACAATTACTCCCACCAATGTTATTTGCGATTGGTGCATTCACAACAGTTAGTTTAAGTGTTGGGATAATGTTTGATTTGGTTAGGAAAATAGTTGAATTTGGATTGCCATTTCAAATAGCATTAAAGATTCTTCTTTTAAAACTGCCTGGATTTCTTGTTTTATCTTTCCCTATGTCTATGCTTTTAGCAACTTTGCTTGCATATGGAAAGCTTTCTTCTAATTCAGAGTTATTGGCATTAAAAAGTTTGGGAGTTAACAATAAGAGAATTATTTTACCTGCAGTTATCCTCTCTTTATTTATGACATGTTTAACTTTTAGTTTCAATGATAGTCTTGTTCCTGTATCAAATAGGGTTGCAGAAAATACTTTGCGAGAATCATTGGGTAAAGCTATTAGTAGTGAAGAAGGAAAACATATAATGTTTTCAAGATATGGCTCACAGGTTGATTCTCTTAATCGAGTTTCAAAATCTCAAGAAAATTTAACTCATATTTTCTATGCAAAATATTTTCGAAACAATTTTATGGAAGAGGTAACCCTTATTGATTTTTCGCGATTAGGTATGCAACAAATACTTAAAGCCCAAAAGGGAGAATATGATCAAAATAAGAATTTATGGAATTTTTATGATGGGAAAATTATGATTAGTAGAGATAATGGCGAAATAAGTTCGATTAATTTTGAAAAGTATCAATACCCACTTGATGAAGGGCCCATGGAATTAGCAAAAGTTCCATCAGATGCAAATGATATGACAGTTAGACAAGCCATTAGAGCAGAATCATTATATAGACAGGCTGGCAACAATAAGGAATCTAGAAGAATGAAGGTAAGAATACAGGAGAAATTTACTCTTCCTGCCGCATGCTTAGTTTTTGGCTTAATAGGAAGTAGCTTTGGAGTTAGATCAATTTCAAGATCATCTAAAAGTCAGGGTTTTGGATTAAGTGTTTTAATGATATTTGCTTATTATATTTTATCTTTTTTTTCAAGCTCTCTTGGAGTAAAAGGTGTTCTAAATCCCATATTAGCCGCATGGATACCTGTTGTTATATCAATATCTTTATCGATCTATTTACTTAATAGAGCTAGTAATATTAGGTAAGGTAAATCTTAATAAATTGAGTATTAGATAACTTTAGTTTTAAATTATTTTTTTATAGTTTTTCCAATTTTTAATAATTTATATGGTCAAATTTAGTTTTTACCTAGTTTCCCTCTATTTTGCAATATTTTATTTTCTCTTTTAATAAGCCAGAAAATGGCGATAACGCATAAAGGGATAAGAATGAAATCTAACGACATAAAAAGTTATCAAATATATAGCTATTGATAGCAAAATAATTTCTTTTTGACAGTTGAGATTAGAAAAAAACTTTTTGTAGATTAATTATTTGTGCTTAGAATTAACAAGAAAATCTTGGTTTGCGTTTGCTTGTATATATATATTCAAAGAAAATATATTAATAAATTCAAGCTATTTAATCTAATTTGCAGATAATTTAAAAGAGCTTGCTCGTATCCCTACCAGCAAACTCTCATGACGATTTAGTTAATTCAGTTTTACTGCTTTAACCAGCTAAGCACTTCCTAAATGCTCTATTTATATCATAGTGAGTAAAATTACTTACTGTGAGTATAAATGCTTAAAGTGTTTAATTGGCCTGCAGGAAAAATTCTTTTAAATTAAATTGGGTTTCAGATGATTCTAGATAAATATTAAAACTTAAATTTATCCGCTACACTCTGCGATCTTAATTACTGATCACATTTTTGCTACAATTTTGTCAAATAATTACTAATAAGCAATTAAAACATCTAAATGACTTTACATTAGTTAATACTTGTGTTAATATTTTTGGAAATTAAAAAAAGATACAATGAGTAATTCTCAAGTAACAACAGAATCAGGTGGTAGACAGAATATGTTTCCTTCAGAAACTCGTCCTTATATAGATGAGACAGTTTCATATGAAAGTTATCCTCAAAATGCCGAAAAAGTTAATGGTCGTTGGGCAATGATAGGAGTAATAGCTTTGTTTGGCGCTTATATAACTACTGGCCAAATTATTCCAGGTGTTTTTTAACGAAAATATTACAACTTTTTGAATTGTTTTATTTCTAGTTTTTTTGTTATTACATTTAAAAAGAATTTTTTTCAGGAAAAAATTTCTCAGTTAAAGTAAAAAAAGGGATTATTTTATCCTATAAAAGCTATTGCAAAATGAAAATTGATTGCTGAAATTCTTAGTTGGTTGTTAGTAATGATTGTTTGATTGATTTAATAACTTCTTACTTAAAATTTTTCGGATTAACATAGCGTTGTTTTAAATGTATTAATTCTGCTAATTTAGCTGTAGGATTAATAAACTTAGTGCTTTTAATTAATTAATAATTTATAATAAAGTATATTAATTTCTGCTTAAAATTTTATAGATAAATTAAATTTTTTATAAGCTCATTATTTTTTAATGCTTTGTTCTCGAGAAAAGGTAAAATTTTGAACAATAAATTGAATGAAAATTATGACTGCTCTGATACTTTATATTTCAATGTTTTTAGGTCTGGCTGGAACTTATACTTTAATCTCAGTATTTGGTGATGATGATAATGGTGGAGATGGAGAAGTATTTAGTTTTGATTTTGACTATTTAAAAGCATGATATTAATTTTTAAATAAGTATTTCTAACGATGTTTTTATTTTAATGGTGTTTTTGAATAAGATTAATTAAATTACTTTATATGCAAAAATTCTTTGTTAATTTTTTTTATTGGGTACTAGTTAAATCAGCTGAAAATTATTATGGAGATTCTCTTAATGAAATTGACGTTCCTTACACAAATTATTTTTAAAGTTTAATTTATTTCCATTAATTTATGTATTCTTTGAAGAAAAAAATTTCAATAAATATTATTAGTTTAATAAATAAAAATTATTTTGGAATCCATTGGTAACTTTAAACATCTCTATTCTTAAGTTAATTGAGAAAAAAAGAAGTACCAAAAAAATACTATTGCATTTAGTCCAAAAATTATAGTTAGGAATATATATGCAAATTTTTTTCCAATAAAAGCACTTTCTGGTTCTAGTTTAATTCTCATTATATATATATATATACTCGTTTAATACTACACCTTTTGTTTTTAAATTTTTTTTTCTAGAAAATATCTTAAATGAAGTTAATAGCTTTTCAAGATTATTTATTTGATTTCTTGAGATTAAAAAAAAATTAATTTTTAAGTGTATTTTTTTGAAATGTAATTCAATATAATTTTTGAGAAGAAATAAATGTTCTAAATTTAATTAAAACGTAATCTATTTCTAATACGAAAGAAGACTATTAATTACAAAAATCCTTATTAGTCAATTGATTAATAATTTTATCTAACCATTCTGTGTTGTTTAATATTTTTTTAGTTTTAGAACTTTTCTTTTTTGGATTCATGAATATTGATTAAATACTATAATTAATCTATTACGAAAAAATTAAAAATCAATCCGCAAAAATTACATATTCAAGTAAAATAAATTAATTTTGATAAATAAGACAGAAATATCCATTCACCTTAGCTTTTTAAAAAGGTTAGATTAATTCAATTTTCTATTTTTTTAATCAATCTATTTAAGGTGATTTAAAAAGAAAATTGAACAAATCAAATAAAGATTTTGCCTAAATCATTTCTTAATAAATTTTTAAAATATTAATATTGTTGTTTGTATCCTTTCCTTGTTTTAGAAATTATAGCTCCAAGATATGTTAATAAAATTAACCAGAAAACTATTTCTAATCCAAGATTGGTCATTTGAAAGTCCTCCATAATTTGATTCAACTCTACTAATAAATTAAAAATACGAAAAGAGTTTTTATACTGATTAAAACTTGAACAGAACGGAAATTTTACTCCATAAAAACCAGAATATTTATTTAAAGAAAAACTATATATGAATTACTTGGCATTTTAAAATTTTGGTAAAAATTGAATATTTGGAAATTAAAAAATTAAAGAAGAAAATCAGAAATTTTTGATAATTTTCCATTAAAAAAACCAGATTGAAAAACACAATCTGGATTTATTAACTGAGAAATAATTTGGTTTAAATAAATCCAGGAATGATTTGACCAGTAGTTAAATAAGCACCCACTAGTGCTACAAATCCCATCATTGCAAATCTGCCATTAAGCTTTTCTGCAATTAGTTTTTCTTTCTCAACAGTTTTTTCTGCTTTGGTCATTAAAACCAACCAGGAATGATTTGACCAGTTGTTACGTAAGCACCTACAGCTGCTACGAAACCAAGCATAGCTGCCCAACCATTAAAACGTTCTGCTTCAGGAGTCATTTGTAAAAAGTAAATTATGTAAATTAATATAACACATATATTTATTAATGTAAAGAAAACATACGTAAGAAACATTTTTTTTCTATTAAATTTACATAAATGTCCCATATATGTATAGCTTTATATTGAACTAGCTTTAAAATTTAACTCTCCTTAGTCAGTAAGACTTGCTTTGGTGTTTTAAAGGTTCCAAGGAAAAATTATTAATAAAAGTGCTAATTTTTTAAATTTGTTGATCGTAATATTTGTTTTTATTCTTATAACGTCTATGAATAATGCAGATCACAAAAAGATTAGAAATTCATAATAAACTAAATATCTAAAATAAGAAAGAGTTGATAAACTGATTTAATAAATAAAATTTTATAAAAGTTATAGATATAAAAACCCTCATTTTCTTATAATTTTAATTAATATTACTAGTAAGAGTTAGCTAGTAGGGATACAGGCTGACTCTTTTTATGTGAGTTTTTTTATAAATTAAAATATTACTTGAGATTTCGTATC
>MDSZ01081124.1_pt1 | contig 11256 bp, 5 predicted proteins | sample 811201 | NCBI WGS metagenome assembly MDSZ01 (sample SAMN05326647, study PRJNA326480) | marine metagenome | isolation source: seawater | place: Indian Ocean: North | collected 2010 | reverse complement strand
GAGGTCGATTTTTGTTACTAGAAAATTTTGCTATGATGTTTGGTCGATCCTTCTCCACTTCATCATAACTTACTTCAGCTCCAATGCTCGCAAGAATATGACCTACGCCTAGAGCCATATTTTTCTCTCCAGTATTTTCTGTGTCTGTTCCAGGGTCACCGTCAGGGTTGACGCTGGGGATCCTGATAAGCTCAGAGAGTAGATCTTTTAGGCCGCCTTTGTTTAGTTCATAATTCATCAGAGTTTTCTAATAACTTGTATTAAAAATGTAACCATGTGATAAAACAATGACGACTATCTCATGGGATTAAAAACCAGGGAAATTGAGAATTCTTTAAGATCCAACACAGTTTTTTTATTTAATAAAGGTTAATCATTGTGGATAAAAATTGAAAAACTTTATTAGTTTTCGTCATATCAGAGTCATTAATATCGCACGTATGGTGGAAAAGCTTTGACAGAGGGGTGGAAAATAGCGATAAATACCCTTCCAATTATTTGAATTACCCCTTTCAAAAAATTTTAAATCATGAGCGAAGATAATTCTCAAAATGCATCAGAAGGTAAAGAAGTGACGCTAAAACCAGCTGAAGGTTCAGCGCCTCCTGCCCCTGCACCGCCTGCACCCTCACCTGGTGCGCCTCCTGCCCCTGCACCTCCTGCCCCGGCTGCCCCGGCTGCCCCGGCTGCTCCATCGCCTCCTCAAGCGACCCAGCCACTCAAGCCTGCTGAACCTGCGGCACAACCAACAGGAGCAAAAACTGTTCCTCTCAGCCCTACACCAGCTTCATCTTCACCTTCTCAAGCCACAGTAAAATTGCAGCCTAGCTCTCCTAGCGCTCCTAGTTTACCAGGCGCAGCTTCAGCCCCTTTATCTACTGGTAAATTATCGGCTACACTTGACGATGATGGAGAAGAAAGTGGTGTAAAGCCATTGGCTATAGCTTGTTTAATTCTAGCAATAATCGCTCTTGCAATCGAGGGTTTTACAACTGACAAACTCGCTGAGACTAATAGCCCAAATGCCGCTGTAAGTCTCTTGGATATTCCTAACAACGATTACAACAGAGCTTTTAAATTTGAAGATGGCGAAAATGAGATGTCATTCAAATTTCTTAGATATTCACCTGATACCAAACAAGATCCACCTAGTAATATCTTTGATATGGGAGTAGATGAAAATTTGCCAATCAAGGATTACGAAACTTTTAAAAACGAGAAGAATTAAATTTTATTCTTTAACTTAACGGAAAATAATGAAACCCCAAAGTGTTGTAATTCTCGTCGCTGCAATCGCCCTACTAATTGCCCAAATTATGGCAGGGGGTTAAGATTCGCCTCATCAAGTTAAATCAAACTTTTGATAAAAGACTTTTTGTCTGAGTTAAAATTTCAAAATGGCAGAAATAATTAATATCACACCTGATAATTTTGATGCTGAAGTTAAGGAAAGTACTGTTCCTGTTTTGGTAGATTTTTGGGCTGAATGGTGTGGTCCTTGTAAAATGTTGAGCCCAATTCTTGATGAACTGGCAGAGGAAAAGGGTGATTCCTGTAAAATTGCCAAGGTAAACATTGATGATTGTAGAGACCTTGCTGTTGAATATGGAGTGAAATCGATTCCTATGCTTTTATTTTTCAATCAGGGCGAGGTAAAAGATGAAGTGGTTGGTGTGGTTAACAAGGAAGCCATTTCCTCTAAGCTTGATGCAATTGCTTAAATCCTGACGGGTTTAAACTTTTGTTTTGAACATACGTTTATCTACCGCACCTTAGAGTGTGCAGTTTTGCTTATAACAACGAGAAATTCTCCGATTCTAAGGCTATTACACTATGTCTATCCCATACCAAAAAACTCTTGCTTCTAATGCCTCACTAGAGGGCACTTCTTTACACACGGGTGAAAAGGTTACTCTGACAATGAAGCCTGCACCTGCTAATCATGGTATTGTTTTTAGAAGAATCGATTTGGAGGACATGCCATTCATTCCAGCAAACGTAGATAACGTTCAGCAAGTTGAACGTGCTACTACCTTGGCCGTGGGGTCCGTTAAAGTTCACACTGTTGAACATGTCATCAGTGCCCTTGCTGGCATGGGTATTGATAACGCTTTGATTGAAATGGATGCTAATGAACCGCCGATTGGTGACGGGTCAGCGGCACCTTACGTTAAGTGCATTAAAGAGGCCGGAATCGTTGATCAAGACGAACTTGCTAGCGTTTTCGAAATCAGAGAACCTATACACTACGAGAACGAAAACGGCTCTATTATTACCATAATACCAAGCAAAGATTTTAGAATTTCTTGTACCCATGCTGCCAGCGGAGGCAAATTAGCACAGTACTATTCGGCATCCATCAGCCCCGAGGTTTACGAGGAGCAAATCGCCCCTGCTAGAACATTCGTATTTTATGAGGACGTTGAGCCTCTACTTGAAAAAGGTCTAATCAAAGGAGGCTCATTGGAAAATGCTGTAGTCATTAGGGACGAGGAAATTCTTAGTAAGGAACCTCTACGTTTTGAGGAAGAATTCGCGCGTCATAAAATCTTGGATGTTATCGGGGACCTCATGCTTTCTGGTAAAAGAATCATGGGGCATGTAATTTGCGTAAAACCAGGGCACGGGCCAAACACTCAAGTGGCTGCGCTATTGAAAAAAGCTTTTTCCGAAGTCATGTCCATGACTCCAAGTGTAAATATTCCAACCGGAGAAGGCGCGCTTGATATCAATGAGGTCATGAAAATTTTACCTCACCGCTATCCATTCTTGCTACTTGATCGCATCGTTAAATTTGAAGGAGAAAATAAATGCACTGGCATAAAGTCGGTTACCATAAATGAACCATTTTTTCAGGGGCATTTTCCTGGCCACCCCGTCATGCCTGGCGTATTACAACTGGAAGCTATGGCACAGTTAGCCAGCATAATGCTTTTGAGAAGGCCCGAAAACCAAGGAAAGATTGGTTACTTCCTAAGTGCCGATAAAGTAAAGTTCAGGAAACCCGTCATGCCTGGTGATACCCTTTTCATTGAGGGCGAGGCATTAAAGATCAAAAGCAGTGTGGCTCAAGCAAGGTGCAGATGCTTTGTAAATGAAGCTTTAGTCTCAGAGGCCGAACTAAAATTCAGTCTTATTTCAAGCTAAGTTTAGTAAGCGGCTTGCGGTTATCTTAGTACTGGTACATTTTACTGAGTGCAAAATGTTGATATTCATCCAACAGCATTAGTTAGTCCTAATGCTATCATTGGTGAAGGTACTTCCATCGGTCCCTACTCGGTCATCGAAGATGAAGTAACTATTGGCACCCAGTGCACCATTCATAATCATGTTGTGATTACCGGAAAATGTAAGATTGGCAAAAATAACACGTTCCACTCACATAGTGTTATCGGTGGTCTATCTCAAGATCTAAAATATTCCAAGGAACCAACTTACTTGGAAATTGGTGATTCCAACAACTTTAGAGAATTTGTAACAATTAATCGAGGAACGGAGCCAGAAAGTAAAACTGTTGTGGGTAGCAATGGAAATTTTCTGGCCTATTCCCACATTGCTCATGATTGTGTTGTGGGAAATAACGTTATTTTCTCAAACAATGGAACTCTTGCAGGTCATGTTCAAATGGATGATTACGCTATCCTTGGTGGATTGACAGCAGTTCACCAGTTTTGCAGAATCGGAAAACACGCCATCACCGGAGGCTGTTCAAAAATTGTCCAAGACGTACCTCCTTTTATGATCGCTGATGGCAATCCTGCAGAAATAAGAAGTGTTAATACCATTGGTCTCCAGAGACGAGGCTTTGATCAAGATCAAATCAAGTCTCTTAAGGAAGCATATAAAATCATTTTCTTAAGAAATCTGACCACTTCAGATGCTGTTTCAGCACTAAAAGAAATGGAATCTGAGCCCTCAGAAAGTAGCCCTATTCAAGATCTGATAGATTTTATTGTTTCTAGTGAACGTGGCATAATTAGGCGTTAGAAAATAATTTCAATGTTGAAAGGCCCCATTAATAGATTGCGATTTATTGGAAACATTGAAGGTGTTTCTTATCTCGTTTTATTGTTCTTGGCTATGCCCCTAAAGTATTTCGCAAATATGCCTATGATGGTCACGTGGGTTGGGTGGATCCATGGGTTTCTCTTTGTATTATACTGTTTTTCAATACTTGAAGTTAAACTTTCTATGTCATGGAATATGGGGACTTCCCTCATTCCTTTCATTGCAGCACTAGTGCCTTTCGGTCCTTTTTTGATCGATAATTGGCTAAAGAAAAAAGCGCACTAGATAGTCTCTAATCTTTCTTTTAGTTGGCTAAATAAGATTTCAAACTTTTGATCCTCAATAACAGGTTGAGAAGATTGAATATGATCCTCGTTAAAAACTGGAACATCTAGCCAAGAACGGCATCCTCCGAATTTTTTTTCGTACGGAAATTCTATAACTTGTGCAAGTTTGTAAACTCTCAAAACCGCAAGGCTTATGAATGGTTGTTCCTCTCCATTCTTTGACCATTCGAACCGATCCCTTATGGTTGCTTCATCCCATATGTGAAAAGGTTCTAGAGATTTTACAGTCTCCCAATTATCTATCGTTTTAATTTTTCTTATTTTACAAAAATAATGGATCTGTACTTTTTCCCCTAAATTATATTCCGAAGGTAATGGTTCTTCTTCATGATTGTTATCTAATTTGAGATTTTGCTCCTGTTCATGAAAGCGAGTCGGAAAAAGAAGAAATTCATCATGTAGAAATTGAAATCCTTTTTGGCCTTCATGAATGCCCCCTTTTCGAAAAATGATACTTTGCTTACCCTGACCTAGAGCCTCACAAACAATCGCCCATTCCTTAAATGCAGTAAATTTTTCAATGTTGGTCACGGCTACAAATATCTGATGTGATTCACTTCCGTGCAAGTGAGTATGAAAGTCTTATATTGCTTAATTATTATGATGACCAAACTTACTTCCTATCTCACAACCTTGTATTTTGGTAGTTTTATTGTTAGTTTAATTCAAGGATCACTACCCCATTAACTTTAAAACCTCCCCAAATATGAAGTCCTACTTAGGTTATTTTTTAGCTGCTCTACTTTTATTTTTATTTTCACTTATCTCTTCAAATGCAGAGAGGGTGACATTCACGGAAATTCATTACGCTCCAAAAAATGAGATGCCAGAATATATTGAGATCTTTAATAATTCAGGATCAGCTGTCGACTTTGCTTGCTGGGAATTCACTGATGGTATCACATATAAGTTTCCCGATTTTTCAGCATCGTCCCCTCAAAAAACATTTATGTGTGCTTTCGAGAGAATTATAGTTACGAATGTCGATGCTGATACTTTTCGCACTAAATATACCGTTCCATCAAATGTAAAAATCTTTGGCCCCTATGCTGGTTCTCTAAGTAATGCAGGTGAAGCCTTGGAGCTTGAGGATAAAAATGGAGCCAAGGTTTGCAGAGTTCGTTATAACGACAGAGGAAAGTGGCCTGTTGCAGCAGACGGTGCCGGCCATAGCATAAGATTGAAAAATAAATATCTCAGTTGTGAAGACTTTGATAATTGGATCGCCAGCGCCGCACCTGGTGGAACACCTGGTGTAGAACCCGCAGGAACAGATGGTCAGCGATTTTCCAATCCCTCTTTGGATCTTTCTGAATCTTTTCCAATTGTTCAGCTCGGTGATGAATGGCAATATGATGATTCTGGTAACGATCTAGGAACGGCATGGCGTACGAGCGAATTTGACTCATCATCGTGGAAAACTGGAAAAGGTATTTTTGGAAGAGAAACTGCATCACGAATTGCAGCTATGCCTGATCCAAAAATACAAACTGAATGGTCAGAAAGAATATCAACTCATTATCTCAGAAAACAATTCGTCTGGGAAGGCGGTACCGATTCCGCTTTTTTCTCAATGGACGCAATTTTGGACGATGGGCTAGTCGTTTATCTTAACGGAACAGAGGTCGGAAGACATCGTATGCCAGCGGGAGAAATCAATTATCAGACAAATGCCACTTCTGTTCCATCATCACTCGAGGCAAAAATAGAAGAAAAAATAATTGATGCTGATATCAGTTCTTTGCTCATTCAAGGAACTAACACGATTGCTGTTGAAATTCACAACAATAGCAGAAATAGCTCTGACCTAGTTTTTGGTCCTATTATAAGAATTTCTGGTAGCGGGGGTACCGCAACGATCAATGAGGTCAAAGCTGGAGCGGCAGGAGATGGATTCATCGAGTTTTACAACTCAAGTTCTAAAGACCTTAATTTAGGAGGTTTTCACCTAAGTGACGACATCAACAACCTTCAAAAATATACTATAGGCAATAGTGTGATCGTTCCTGCTAATGGATTTGGAACTGTGGGCTTCGCAGAAAGCGGCTTTGATTCCGGTGTCAAAACCACAATATTTTTAAGCTCACCAGGTGCAGTTACTGTTATTGATGGATTTGAAGCAACACTTGGAGCCGATGGAAGGTCTGTTGGAAGAAAGCCTGCCGGTGGTTCAGATTGGTATGTTTTTTCAGACCCAACCCCTGCAGAAGCAAATATTGATAGTAGCGATCTTGCGGGTTTACTTAGTCTTAGTGAAATTCATTTTTCTAACGAAGGAACCATCGATTGGGTTGAACTAACGACCAATAGCCAATCTGATGTCCCTGTTGATGGCCTTGCCTTGGCCTCAACTTTGGACTTCTCAGATGCTGTAGCAATTTCTGGCTCAATATCATCTAATTCTCCGAAAACCTGGGCTGTTAACTTTGGTACAGAAGGTGATAATGAAATAAAGGTGCATCTAATTACAGAAGGGGGAACTGTTCTTGATTCAGGGGTTTTTAGAGTTAGGGACGAGATTGAATCCTATCAGATAGATTCAACAATCAAAGAATGGTTTAGGGGTGCTGGTCACACAAAGGATGCAGTTAATCAACCTGTTAGAGAAACAAACGTCGTTATTAATGAAATCATGGCAGACCCTCCAAGTGATGAAAGGAATGCGGAGTATATCGAATTATTTAACCGTGGAGATCAAGCGATTGACTTGAGTGGTTGGAAGTTTGTTGAGGGCATAGATTTTACATTTGATGAAGGCACTACGATTGCCGCTCAGTCTTATCTCGTTGTTGCTGCAAACAAGGATTGGATTAATAATCATTACGAGGGTGTTAGCGCTATTGGAAATTATAGTAACAACTTAGCAAACAGCGGAGAGCTATTAAGGCTCGAAGATAGCCATGGGAATTTGGCTGATGAAGTGAACTACAAAATTGGTGGTGATTGGCCTCACTGGACCAATGGTGATGGTTCAAGTTTAGAACTCATCCACCCATTTGCTGACAATGACCTACCGACTTCTTGGCGAGATAGCGACGAAAGCGATAAAACAGAATTCAAAGAATTTAGTTTTTCTGGCATTTATCATCATCTTTCAGTCCCCAGGCTAGATAAGGAGTTATGGGTACACTTGGTCGGTGACGCTCATGTAATATTGAAAGACATTCAGCTGCTAAAAAATGGAAATGATATTCTGCAGAATGCAGATCAAAGAACCACAAATGGACGTGGGGAAACTGGATGGCTACCACAAGGAACACATCACGCTAGTTATTTTGAAAATGGAAACTTTCATCTGATATCAGATGGGCACGGTGATAACAGAGCAAATAAAGCTGAAATACAGGTCAATGCTATGAATCGTAATGATGCTTTAACTCTCAAGTTTAAAGCGCGCTGGATCAAAGGAAAGCCAAGGATTGTGTTTAAAACTTTTGAGGACAGTTTTGTTTCCACTTTCAGACTACCTATTCCAAACGATTTAGGTAGCCCTGGTAAAGCCAACGGCTCACTCGTCGATTCTGCTCCCCCTGCCCTTGCTTCTTTATCTCATAAACCACCAGTCCCTAAAAGTAATGAACCTGTAACCATATCTGCCCGCGTATCAGGAGAAGCTAATTCGGTTAAGGTTTTTTATAGACAGGATTCCTCTACGAATGACCGAGAATGGAAAAGCGTAAATATGAATGATTCTGGATCGGGCGGAGATTCTATTGCTAGTGATGGCATTTGGTCTGCACAAATCCTTGATCAAGGCGCTGATAATAGGATTGTGCAGTTTTACGTAAAGGCTTCATCTAAAAATGGACAAGAAGTGACTCTGCCTAGTCGTGGACAAAACGTTCCTGCTATGTATGTAGTTGATAATGATCAGATAGCAACTGACGTTACTAGTTATCGTTGGGTCGTTTCTGAATATGATCGACGTTCACTCAGTGCCGGCAATACCGCTGCATGGGATTGGAAGTTCCCTAATTTATCAAACAGCTACAAAAAAATGACTCTCATAGTTGATGAGACTGAAATTTTTTACAACTGCCAAATCCGGCCGTCCGGTAGTCCATGGCACGCTGGAGACCGCTCAAATTTTACCAAACGCGGAAAATTTAAATTGCCTCGAGATAAAAGATTACGCGGTTTATCCAAATTATCTTGGGACAATACTCCAGCCGCTGAGGGTGCCGGTAACATCTTTAATAACAAAGTCCCTCGTTACATGCTTTATCTGATGGGCCATGCGGTAAACGAAAATGAGTTTTGTACGATTATTGAAAATGGTAGCCGTCCACGACATTCAATTGAATTATTTGAGCCCATTGGAAATGATTTTCTTGAAAGAAATTATGGTGACAACGGTCCACAAGGAGACCTTTATCGAATCGATGATGTTTTCTTTTTTGATGACAATTACAGTAAAGACCAAATCACGAGCCGTTACTGGTGGTACGCGGGTGATGATTGGCCAGGACCTGGCAGGTATCATAGTCAGTGGTTATTAAGATCGAAAGAAGCTGAGTATGATTACACGGCACTAATCAATTTACTTAAAACAGTAAAAATCAGTAATGGGTATACAGAAGATGAAATAAATCGATTAGTAGATGCCCAGAAAATCGGCATGATGGCGGCTGTTAGAGGTTACATCGGCGACTGGGATACTTTTTTACTTCGGAGACCTAAGAATGCTTTTTTCTACAAGGGTCCTGACGATGGCAAATTTCATTTCTTTTTTCATGATTCAGATCTTGCCTTCCAAAATCCATCCGAAATGATAACGAGTGGAGGCTCTGAATTTTCTGCATGGTTAAGAAAACCCTACAATAGAAGGATTTTCCGCTATTATTTGACTGAAATTATCGACAAATATCAGGCAAATGGCCCCCGAGTTGGAGCATGGTTCGAATGTGAACAGAACGTTTCTACGACCTATAACCCTAATCAAAGTAAGTACATCAGTTGGGATAGAGGGCGCTTAAATCGAATTAAAAGCGAATTATCCAACGGACAAAATAGAGAATTTAAAGTCGATAATTTTGCAAGCACTACGGATGACATAATCACTGTTACTGGCGAGGCCGGATACCGTGTATGGGAAGTCCATGTTGAAAATCAACCTGAAGCAAAATTTAGTTGGGTCGATGAAACAAATTGGCAAATCGAGGGAATTAGTCTCAAAAACGGGAAAAATTCTTTGCGCTTCATAGCTTTAGACGATGATGGTGTGCCTGCAGAAGGTGCTGAAACAAGTTCCATAGAAGTTAATAAAACAAACAATTCGGCACCTTATATTCTTGTTGATGCAGAACCTGGATCAGGAAATATAGAGCTAGCTGAAACACTCACATTTAATGCCTCTGATTCTTACGACCCTGAAGGTGGTGAACTGAGTTTCAATTGGAGTACTTCTTCCGATAATGCAATCATTACCTCAGAAAAAGGTATCGCTGTTGTCACATTTACTTCTCCTGGAATATATACAGTTTCCCTAGAAGCCAGTGATGAGAGTGGACAGAAATCCAACTATCTTACGGAAGTGACGGTGTTTGCGCCTGAGGGATTTTCATCATTCAATGTTCCTTACCTTGATCCATGGTTAAAAGAAAATAACATAGAACCAAAAGATAATTATTCCCCAGGCTCGTATTGGTCTTTAAGTGAATCTGAGGGGAAGCTAATAATCCAAATGCCAGATGATAAGTCTTATCCACTGGGCCTGCCTCCCGGCGTTGCAGAGACTAAGAATTATATCTCTCTTGATCAATCTTGGAAATATAGCGACGACAATATTGATTTCATGGCTGATTTCGCAAAAGTCTCCTTTGATGATTCAAATTGGAATGAAGGCAGAGGGATGTTTGGTAAAGATTCGGGAACTATCCCAGAGCCTGGCATCAACACCCCATTGAAAAATGACGCCGAGGGAAATTTAGTTAGTTATTATTTTAGAACGGAATTTAACTTCTCTGATGATCCTGTTGGCTCAGAAATAGACATTAGTGCTGTTATCGATGATGGTGCTCGGTTTTGGCTAAATGGAATCGAAATTGATCGTGTTAGGCTCCCAAATGGGGTAATCGAACATGGAACAGGAGCAAGTAGTAATACTGCGGCAAGAGATGAAAAACAATCTCGGCATGTCGGAACCTTTGATGGAACTGGTAAACTTGTCACCGGCAAAAACATTCTTGCTGTTGACCTTCACAATCGAGCAGCTAGGAGTTCCGATTATCTTTTTGCTGCAGAACTAAGCATTACAGCACAGCCTATTACTGAAGGTGGAAATCTAGATGGAACGACTCACCCTTGGCTAAGCAGAGACCTACCTAGTAGTGGTAATTGGTCACTACAAACAGACCTGGAGCTCTTAAATATCCAATTCGATGAATTCATGACTGGTTTAATAATAGAACTTGAGGAGAACGAGAGTCGATGCAGATATGCCTTTGGGTACAAGGACGGAAAAGAGCTTGCCGTTGTCAAAGTAACATCTTCAGGAAGTGCTGGTACGGTTCATGCGGTCCCTTTTTCTCAATCTGATGACGTAGCCATTAGAATGAGACGCTCAGGTAATGAGCTTATATTTGAGTTTTCTGAGGCGCCTGGATTATGGATAAAAGTTCACTCTATTAATGTTGAAGGTAACTGGGTTGCTAAGGAAGGCGGCGTATTTGCTAGCACCGAGGAGGCCAAAGCTTTGAGGGTTTCTTTCGACTATCTTATGCTTTCTTTGCCAGAGGCCACTTCAATTGTTAGCGGTGACATTGTTATATCAGAAATAATGTATAACCCTGACGATGGTTCTCAATTCGAATTTATTGAATTGCATAATCGCAGTGGTAAAGCAATCGACCTCGGCGGTTACTCTTTTAGTGATGGTCAACCTTTTGATGAATTTAATTTC
>MDSZ01223584.1_pt1 | contig 11257 bp, 8 predicted proteins | sample 811201 | NCBI WGS metagenome assembly MDSZ01 (sample SAMN05326647, study PRJNA326480) | marine metagenome | isolation source: seawater | place: Indian Ocean: North | collected 2010 | reverse complement strand
TCTTTTTATAGACTCGATTTCACATGTGGCGTCATCATCCATAAATAAGCAATGCGAAAATTTACTTTGGTTGGTTAAATGTAAGAGACCTCTTGCGAATCCTCCTGAACCACCCAAATTATCATTTGGAATTATTGTTACACTCTCTGACTTTAAATCAGGAAGATTTTGAGAATTATCAACTACTATTAACTCTATATTATTTTTATATAAATAATCTGAAAAAAGTTCCTCTTTCAGTCTTTTTATTGCAGGGATTACGTATCGTTTTCTATTGAAATGAGTAATAACAATACCTAAATTAACTTCTCTCTTTGGATTTTCTTTAGTTCCAAAGTGCCCTCCCTCTATTACAGTTTCTTCATAGGCCTCTATTAAAATAAATAACATACCGCTTTCAAGTTCTTGCCAGTTTTCAACATCAATTATTGTTTCTTCTATATTTTCTGAATTTATTTTTTTATAATTGATTAACTTAGGGTAGTTGCCAATTTTATTTAAGAATATAGAAACTCCAAATTTTCCTGACCCTTTAATTTTAAAAAAAAGATTTTTGATATTTGTTTTATTCTTCCAATGATTTACTGTAAATGAACTATAGAAAGTATCAAATGAGACTCTCCCACAAGGTTTTAAAATTAAGCAAAGATCTTTATAGTCTATGTAGCACAATTCATTCAAAAGACGAACATACATTTCTGTGGGGGCTGCAAATTTAGTATTTGGTAAAACCAAACTTTGCAACACCTGATCCATCTTAAAATTCTTTTATTTATAAAAATTTAACATGTGGGACATGCTTCGAAAGTATTTTTTTAGATTTTTTAAAAAAAGTGCACTTCAAGTTGATAATTTATACACCATTAGGATTCATATTCTGCCACCTCCAGGTATCCTCACACATGTCATCAATATTCAATTTAGCCTCCCAATTAAAAATTTCTTTTGCTTTTGAGGCATCAGCATAATTAGTTTCTATATCTCCTTCACGCCTTTTTTTAAATTCATATTTAATTTTTTTACCACTTGCTTTTTCAAATGATTCAACCATTTCAAGAACGGAGTAACCGATGCCTGTTCCTAAATTGATTTCTATACAATTCAACTTTTTTATTTTTTCTATTGCTTTTATATGACCTTTAGCTAAATCAATTACATGAATGTAGTCTCTTACTCCAGTCCCGTCTTTTGTGTTATAGTCATTTCCCCAGATATTTAAATGCGATCTTCTTCCCACTGCAACTTGAGAAATAAATGGCATCAGATTATTTGGTATACCTTTAGGGTCATCTCCTATTAATCCACTTTTATGAGCACCCACAGGATTAAAATATCTTAATATACATATTCTCCAGTCGGGTTCTGCTTTATAGATATCTCTTAAAATATTTTCTACTGTTAATTTTGTTTTACCATAAACATTTTCTGGGCAAACTGGATGATCCTCTGTAATCGGTAAGAATTTGGGATTTCCATAGACAGTCGCAGAAGAGCTAAATACAATATTTTTTAAGTCTGCTGATTTCATAGCCTCTAAAAGGCTTATAGATCCTGATAGATTATTGGCATAATACAAAAGAGGATCAACTTCTGACTCACCAACTGCTTTAAATCCAGCAAAATGAATAACAGCTTCACACTCATGGTATTTAATAATCTTTTCAACTTTTTTCTTATCATGTATGTCACAATTTTCAAAAAAAATATTTTGATTAGTTATTTTTTTAATCCTATTTATTACTTCCCTCTTACTATTTGAAAGATTGTCTAGAATAATGGGGTTATAGCCAGATTTAATCAATTCTATGCAAGTATGACTGCCTATATATCCAGTTCCACCTGTCACTAGTACGTTCCTAGTCATTAAGATCTTCTTAAATATTTTTTAATCTTATTACATTGTTTATAAATAAATTCGAGAAGAAGAAAAATTTTTTAAATTATTAAAGTAAAAAATATCAAAAAGATAAGCTTAATTAAATTCTTTTTGTAACAATTGCGAAAAAAAGAGCTAAGTTGCCAAAAAAGGTTTGTCTATATATTCCAGTTGACTGAAAACTAAGAATTCTTTTTAATATTGACTGATTTCTGCATTCTCTTAATTTATTTAAAACTATTTGATTCTCTTTGGTCAAAAGGGCTTTATTTTTATAAAGTGTTTCGAGATTTACGTTATTGGAGATCTTTAGTTTAGCAATTAGTAAACTTTTTATTCTTGAAAATCTGTCTTTTATAGAATTATTTGCTCCCAATAAGTTTTTACTATGTTGTCTATATTTTACAAAAGATAATTTATCATAATAAACAATACCATTTACTCCAGAAATAATTTGATAGCACCACCAATCGTGTGAAATGATTTCTGAGCTTCTATTAATGGACTTAATGATAATTTTTTTTGCAGGATTATTGAAAACCATAGTGTTGCCTCCAGCAATATTTTGGATTATGGCATTTCTAAAAGATGGTTTTTTTTTGAAAAGTAAAGAATTTCCTAATTCGCTTTTACAATTCTCATCATAATAAGTAGTTCTTCCTCCATAAAGTATGGGAATCTTACTTGAAAATTTTTCTTTTAAAGTTGCTTTGATCAATATATTTTGAATGGCATTTTCAATTTTGTTTTCCAGCCAAATATCATCTTGATCCGAGAAACAATAATAATCAAATTCGGAATTTATTGATTTAAGAGTATAAATAAAATTCTTTGAATAGCCTATATTGTTAGCTAACTTTCTGTAGATTATTGTGAGATCTTTGTTTTTATCAATATTAAATTGATTCAAATTTGGGAAATTTTCATCACTATTGTCATCAGAAATAAAAATAGTTAAATTGAAGAATTCTTGGTTTTGGTTAATTATCGACTGTAGTTGTTCTTTAATGTATTTTGAACCATTGTAGTAAGCCAAAATACAGGCAACATTAATTTTCTTTTTTAAATTAAATTTATTTTGATATAGAATTTCCCAATTGTTTTTGACCATAAACTTAAGAAAGACTGTCTACAGTTTTTTTTCATTGAAAAAACTTTTCATTTTACTCTAATATAGTTTGTCTCAAATGTCCTACTAAATAAAATAACCGATATAAAAGATTTAAATTTTAGAGAAAAACTTTGACTTATTAATAGATAACAAAATTAAAAGCCTCTAGCCTAATTTTCTTAAGGGATTTTTAAATTAGGGTAAGTTTTAAATGATCTTATTTAAGTAAAAAAAGAATTACCTTATTTGAATTAATTTATCTAAAGATACTATATTTTTGCCTTAATTTCTTCCAATAATTATGTTGTATATTTGCGAGTTACTTTAAAGAATTATTAAATATATAAGAAATTTTGCTTTAGAAAAGTATTAAAAAACATTTTATTGAAAGATATTATTCCTATTAATGTTTGCTTTATTTAATAAAATAAACCAAGTAAATAGGTTTTAAAAATAATCTTACATGATTAAATTAGAAAACATTTCATTATCTATACCAATTTTTACGAATGAAACTAGGCAATTTAAAAAAAACTTGATAAGGTCAGTTACTGGAGGGTTATTACAAAGAGATTCAGCTGCCGTAACATATGTTAAGGCTCTTAATAACGTTAATTGCACCATTCAAAAGGGAGATAGAGTTGCTTTAATTGGTCATAATGGTTCGGGTAAAACAACTTTTTTAAAAATTATTTCAGGTATATATATTCCAACATCTGGATTTATTCAAAAAAACGTAAAAGTCTACCCAATGATCAATAAAAGTTTTTTGACTAGTTCAGAATTAAGTGGTTATGTAGCCGCTAGGTCTCATTACTTAATGATAAATGGATCTAAGGAAGGCTTCGAGGAATATTTAAACGAGGTTATTGATTTCTCTGGCATAGGTGACTACATCTATTTACCTATAAAAACCTATAGTCAGGGAATGTCATCTCGGTTACTTTTTTCAATCCTGACATCTTTTGATTTCGATTGCCTTGCTTTGGACGAAGGATTTGGTGCGGGAGATAGTGAATTTACCGAAAAGGCAGAGGCGAGAACCAATGAATTTATAGAAAAGGCTGGCACCTTAATTTTTGCATGTCATTCTGATGCTTTACTTAAAAGATTTTGTAATAGAGGTTTAGTTTTTGAGAAAGGAACAATTATTTTTGATGGTCCTCTAGATGATGCTTTAAAATTCTATTATGGAAAATAAAGTTATTCAGACATTTAAGTATGCTTGGGCTTCTAGAAAAGTTTGGTGGTTTACAGCTTTATCAAGAACAAGAGCAAGATTTGCTAGGACACTTCTTGGTGGCTTCTGGCTTGGGTTGTCAAATTTATTATCAATAGCTGCTCTTTCTGCAGTTTATGGTGTTGTTTTTAAAGTTCAGGACTTTGGAAATTATGTGGTTTACTTAGGAGTTGGGTTGGTTTGTTGGAATACAATTGCAAGCAGTTTTTTGGCGGCTCCAAGTTTATTTGAAGCTAATGCTACCCAATTATTGAATACTAATACAAATCATGTTTTTTATACTCTTGAAGAGTGGGCTTTTCAAATACAAACATTTTTTCAATCTTTTTTATTGGTTCTATTAGGATTAAGTTTCTATCAATTTGACCTTTTCTTTAATTTGCTTACTGCAGGAATCTTACCTTTATTAAATTTAATTGTATTTATTTATTGGTTTCCTATTTTTATATCAATAGCAGGCATAAGATACAAGGATTTTTATCAACTAATACCGATAATAGTGCAATTAGTATTTTTACTTTCTCCTTTTTTATATGAGAAAAAAAATCTTGGCTCTTTAAGTTGGACAGCGGACTACAATCCTCTTTATCAAGTGGTTAATAGTGTTAGAGAAACAATAATTACTGGTGAATTATCATATAAGAAATTAATTTTCATATTCATTATGAATATTATTGGACTTTGTTATTCAATAAGAATATTAAACAAATCAAAGAGGATTTTACCTTTTTTAGTTTAAAACTATTAACGATTTTCTTTGAATAAAAATCTCTTTTTTAAAAATAAGATTTCCTATGATAAGTTATTGATATTATGAATGAATTAAATTATAGAAATTTAGATAATATGAGTGAACAAAAATCAATATCAATAAATAATTTAAATGATGATAAGCCAATACCTCTTCATAAATTAAGAAATTGGGGACTTACAAATATTGTTAAAAGAGAAATAATTATTGATGAATTAATAAGTAAATTTCCTGAGCCCAATATTGAAGAAAAAAATATTTTATTTAAGAATTGGTGCATTAATTCAAATATCAAATCAAAAGAAGATTTAAACAATTGGCAAAAAAATCAGGGTATTTCAAATGATCAATGGCAGAACATGATAGTAAGAAGACATTTATGGGTTAATTGGTGCAGGGAATTCTTTAAAGATAAAATAAATAGTCATTATTTAAAGAGGAAAAGTCAATTAGATAGAGTAACTTATTCCCTTTTAAGAATTAAAGATCAAGATTTGGCAAATGAACTTTTTATTAGAATAAAAGAATCAGAAACTACTTTTAAAAAAGCTGCAGAAGAATTTTCTGAAGGACCGGAAAAGAAAATGGGCGGTTTATTAGGACCAGTGCCTCTAAGTAAACCTCATCCTTTTTTAAGTAAGTTACTTCAAATAAGTAAACCAAATCAGCTTTGGCCCCCTAAAAAATTAGATAATTGGTGGATAATTGTGAGATGTGAGGAGATTCATAATACAAAACTTGATGATGAACTAAAATCAAAACTTGCTTTAGAATTAGGGGAGGAATACCTTAAGAATGAAAATACTTAGTATTAAAAAGAGAGGATTTATTTTTATAGATGATCAGTAAATACCAAGATATAGAAAAAAATTGGAAAATTTTAGGCTTTTTGCCTGATGAAGAAAGATTTGATTTGCTCAGTGATATAAAAACTTTCAATTTTGAACCAGGTCAGAAACTACATCAAATAGGTGATTTACCCCCAGGTTTGATTCGAATTGTTGAAGGAAAAATAAGATTAATTTCTAATGATGAAAATAATGAACCTTTTACCCTTGTAAAATATAAAAAAGGTGATTTTCTTGGAGGCCTTCAACTTATAAGAGGGCCCTCAAAACTTTATCACTCTGCATCTACTCATGTAATTATTGAGGTATTAAAAGCAGAAAAATTTTTAAATTTAATAGAAAAGTATCCGAAGCTTTTAGAAAAATTTGAGGAAGTTGAGTCTTGGGAACTTTTTGAAATTATAGATGTCGAAAATAATACTCGAGATATCTCTTATTTAGAAAAGTCAAAATGGGCTTTAAATTATTGTAAAAAAAATAAAATTAAAGCACTTTTCACCAAAGAACCCACAACTTTTAAAATTGATAATGAAAAGTATATTGTAAGCAGCTCAAATATTAAAGATTATCCTTATGGAAGTTTACTAGTCACTCCGTTTCAGTTTGAGGTCCTTGGGAGATTACCTGCAAGATTTGTAAAACTAAATAAGGATTTAAATTTATCAAAAAATAACTATGATTCTGATAAGGATATTGAAGAAAGTTTTAAAGATTTAAATAGCACAAAGCTCAAGAAAGATGCTCTTGAGGACTGGTATGGAAGGCTAAGGGATGATGGTTCATTTCCTATTCATAAAGGAGATGGTGTGGTTGATGAAACCTTAGCTTGTTTAAGGATGATATCAAGGTTCTTTGATATGCCCTTTAGAAAAGATGTTTTAAGGAGAATATTAATTAATCAATATGAAAATTCAAAAAATGACAATATTCCACTTCCAAGTATTGGAGCAATATTAGACTTGCTTGGTTTAAGGTCAACTCCACTTAAACCAGAATCGGAAGAAACATTGTCTAGGGTTCAAATGCCATCAATTATGAATTTCAATGGGCATCCTATTGTTTTATGGGAATATAAAAATTCAGAATTTTTGGTTGGAGATCCAAAAAAAGGTCTGGTAAATTACGACGTTTCAGATTTATTTAAGAATTTAAGCAATGATCAAGAAATTAATTTGCTCTATATAGAAAGGAATGCAAATACACCAAAAGCAAGATTTGGGTTGGGTTGGTTTGTGCCTTCAATTAAAAAACACAGAAATTCACTTATCCAAGTTGTTGTTACTAGTTTCTTTGTACAGTTGCTGGGATTATTTAATCCATTGTTAATCCAGCAAATAATAGATGCAGTTATAAGTCAAGGTAATTATTCAAGTTTAAATGTATTAGGTACATTGTTAATTGGGATGGCAATATCTCAAGCATTATTAGGATCTTTAAGGACATATTTATTTGCTGATACTACCAATAGGATTGATATAACATTAGGCGCTTCGATAATTAACCATCTTCTGAGATTGCCATTATCTTACTTTGCAAGACGTCCTGTTGGAGAAGTAAGTAGCAGAATAGGCGAGCTTGAAAAAATAAGAGGTTTTTTAACTGGAACAGCTTTAACAGTCCTTTTAGATGCGATTTTTTCAATTATTTATATAGGGGTAATGTTGCTATATTCTGTCCCATTAACTCTTGCTGCTCTTGCAGTAGTTCCTCTCTTTATGATTTTAACTATTTTAGTTTCACCAATTATTAGAAGACAGCTAAGAGAAGGGGCAGAAGCTAATGCAAAAGTTCAAAGTCATTTAGTAGAGACGCTTACAGGGATGGAGACCGTCAAAGGTCAGGGTATGGAACTGCCGAGCGAATGGAGATGGGAACAGCTGTATGGTACTAGGATAAATGCAGGATTTAGGAATACTGTGACAAGTACTGCAGCTGGTTCTGCGAATCAGTTTTTAGGACAATTATCAGGATTAATAATTATTTGGTATGGTGCTATGCTGGTTCTTCAAGGTAAATTAACTTTAGGACAATTAATTGCATTTAGAATTTTATCTGGTTATGTAACTAGTCCACTATTGAGATTAGCTAGTTTATGGCAAAATTTTCAAGAAACAGCTTTATCTTTAGAGAGGCTTTCTGATATAGTTGACCACCCTGAGGAAATAGAAATTTCCGGGCAAAATTTACCACCAATACCACCTATCAAAGGATCCATTTTATATGAGGGAGTAAATTTTAGATTTGCTAAATCAGGCCCCATGCAAATCTTAAATGTTAGTTTTGAAATTAAGTCAGGAAGTTTTGTTGGAATTGTTGGGAGTAGTGGTTCAGGAAAAAGTACACTTTTAAAGTTGCTTACGCGCTTATTTAATCCAGAAAATGGGGTAATTAAAATCGATTCATATGATATTTCTAAGATTGATCTTTATTCATTAAGATCCCAAGTAGGTGTAGTGCCTCAAGATAGCTTATTATTTGAAGGAACAGTACAAGAAAATATTTCATTAACACGGCCTGATGCAAATTTTGAAGAAATAGTAGATTCAGCGAAAGTTGCTTGCGCGCATGAGTTCATAGAAAATTTATCCGGAGGATATTCTACCTCTGTTGGGGAAAGAGGTAGCTCTTTATCCGGTGGTCAAAGACAAAGAATGGCCATAGCTAGAATGATACTAAAAAATCCTAGGTTATTGATTCTTGATGAAGCTACAAGTGCTTTAGATCTTGATACCGAAAAACGTCTAACTAGAAATTTGGCGGAATCTTGTAAAGATCGTACTGTTTTATTCATTACTCATAGACTTGGGAGTTTAAAGAATGCCGATAAGATTTTAGTACTGGATAACGGGAGCTTAGTTGAAGAGGGAACTCACAAGGAACTTTTAAAGAGAGAAGGGAGATATGCTGTACTATATAAGCAACAAGAAAATGAATAATATTTTATGAAACAAAAGTTTGAAAGAGCAAAATCTTTTTTTGATAATTTTAAAAATGATTTGAAATCTAAATTAAAAAAGAATAAATATCTAACAAATTTTAAATTTAATCTAAATTTTCAGAATTCCGAGAATACTAAATACGAAGAAGTTAGGTACAAACCAATTCCAAAATGGACTAAATCTCTCCAATGGACAATTGTTGGATTTATCAGTCTCGGCTTTTTATATTCTATAGTCGCAAGAATTGATGAAGTAGTTATCGCACAAGGTGATTTAGAGTCTCAAGGTGCAGAAAGGCCGATAAAAGCCCCAGTCCCCGGAATTGTCTCCACAATCTTAGTTCAAGAGGGAGAACTTGTAAAAAAGAATCAGATCTTACTTGAATTTGACACTGAAATTAATAACGAAAGACTAAATTCATTATCAGACCAACTAGCTCTTGAAAAATCTAATCTTAGCGAGGAAGTTAAACTTTATAAAGCTCGTAGAAATATGTTAACTAGTTCAATAACTGCTGATGAGGAAATTTTAAAAATAGAAAATTACATAGTAAATAAAATGGAGACTATTGTTGATGAGGGTGCAGTTTCAGAATTAGAATTACTTCAAAAAAAACAAAATATTATTAATATAACTTCCGAATTAAATCAAAATAAAGAAAAATTAAAAGAAAATGAATCCCAATATTTAAAAAATTCTCAAAAAATTAGAAGTGATATTTCTTCTATAGAAAGACAAATTTTTGAGACAAAAAAATCTAGAGAATATGAATCATTTAAATCACCTATTGTTGGATACGTTTTTGATCTTGTGCCATCCAGTAAAGGCTACGCTTCAACAGCAGGTGAAACATTGCTAAAAATTGTTCCTACAGGTGAAGTTCAAGCTAAGGTATTTGTTTCAAGTGCCGATGTTGGATTCTTAAGGAAAAATATGGAGGCAGAAGTAAGAGTAAGTGCCTACCCTTTTACCCAGTTTGGAAGTATTAAGGGTAGATTAAGTTTACTTGGAAGAGAAGTAATTCCAGCTGATCAAATTAATCCTGAACCTCGCTTCCCAGTAATTGTCACCCTAGAAAAGCAATATTTAGAGAAAAAAGGAAAGAAATATATGGTATCAGCAGGTCAAACTGTAGTCGCTAACTTTGTTGTAAGAAGCAAGCCTGTTATTAGTTTATTGACTGACTCTGCCGAAAAAGCATTTGATTCGTTGAGAGGAATAAAGACGGATCAACCTTGAGAATAAGTAGGGTAATTTTTATTTTTATTCTTCCATAGGTGTTTCATTTTTTAATAATTCTTTTAGTTGTAAAGCCATGGATTGCCTACCAACCTCAAGGACTTTTATATTATCGCCCTGAAGTTTGATTTGACCTTCAGCAACTTTCATCCCTTCTATAAGCTTTTGTGCTTGTTCTGGAAGATCATTAATTGAATATTTTGTTCCCTCGAAAGTAAGGATGGGATTTGATGGAGTTGTGGAATCAGTCATTTTTTTTTTAAATACAAGTTTAATCTAGAGAAATAATTTAAATAAATTGTTTTTTATTAAGAACCAATAGCTGCGTTGTTATTAAAGTCCTGAACCATTGTGATTTCAGCAAATTTAAATGCATCATTAATATCTGAAGCTTTAAATAATTCAAATGAATCGTTTGTTCCGTAATCCCAGTCCGAACCGAAATTACAAAGAGCCATTTGTCCAGTTGCTGACTCTTTTATAACCATATAGTTGTTTAATGCTTGAGAAGTTGGATCAATTCCTGTATCAACTCCGATAATATCCCAACCAACTGAGGTTAGTTCATCGCTCATAGAATGTTTACCAAAGAATGAAATTTTATTTGTATAAGAGCCTGCATATAGCTGACCAGCTATATCAGTATTCATAGTTATTGAACCTTTATCTTCAATAGGTAGAGTTGTAAAATCTGCATCATTAAATGTATTGTCTTTGTTTTTATCAAGACCAATAATTGAATCATCATTAAGATCTACAGAGTAAACACTTTCTAGATTAAAGAGATTAGAGCTTTTCGCACTGGCGACATAACCATCCTTAAAATTCCATTCCGAATCACAACCCCAGTATGCGACATCTCCAGTAACTGAATCTTTATATAGAACTGCATTTGTATTATCTGAATTACTCTCTGCTTCTACCATCGTCCAACTTCCAAGCTTATAATCCATATCTTGGCCATTGAATTTTACAGTATAGTTATTTATTAAATTTCCTTGATCATCATAATCAACGATAGTGGTCTTACCTATTTGGTTATAGAGTATCTTGTCGCTTCCATTTTGCTCTTGGTATGCAGTACCAACTCCTATGATGCCATCTCCATCGAAGTCAGCATTGTAACCGGTTTCGACTTCAAAATATAAATCAGTCTTGTTGGCGGCAAAACCTTCATCTTTATAATTTCCGTCTTTATCGGTAACGTAAATATTTAATCCTGCATCATTTTTGTAAGCTACACATATGTCAGT
>MDSZ01111815.1_pt1 | contig 11257 bp, 11 predicted proteins | sample 811201 | NCBI WGS metagenome assembly MDSZ01 (sample SAMN05326647, study PRJNA326480) | marine metagenome | isolation source: seawater | place: Indian Ocean: North | collected 2010 | reverse complement strand
GAAAGTGAAATTGCAAACGAAATTTATAGAATATTTGGTAAATAATAATTCAAATTATTCAAAAAATTGATAGTACTATAAACTGTACCGTCTATGAAAAAAATACAAGTATCACCTTCAATTTTATCTGCTGATTTTAGTAAGCTAGGTAATGAAATAAGAAGGTTAGAAGATAGTGGTGCTGATATGATACATGTTGACGTTATGGACGGTCATTTCGTTCCAAACCTTACAATTGGACCACCCGTGATCAAAAGTTTAAGAAAATATACGAAATTACCTTTTGACGTACACTTGATGATTGATCCAGTACATAAATATATTAAAGATTATAGTCAAGCTGGAGCCGATATAATAACTTTTCATCCTGAGGCTACAAGAAATATTTTAGAAACAATAAAACTTATTAGATCATTAAATAAAAAAGTTGGCATCTCTCTTAATCCGAATACAAAAATAAGTGCTGCAGAGGAGTATTTGGATAAAATTGATTTAATTTTAATTATGAGTGTTCATCCAGGTTTTGGGGGTCAGAAATTTATTAAGGAAGTTGTTAAAAAAATTAAAGATTTAGATAAGATTAGAATTGAAAAAAAACTAAAATTCAAAATTGAAATAGATGGTGGAATAAATTTTGAAACTTCAAAAATTGCAGTTGATGCCGGTGTTGATATATTAGTCTCTGGAACAACTGTTTTTAAAGAAAATAATGGGGATTTGAAAAAAAATATTAAAATATTAAAACAAATCTAAATGTTTATAAAAAGTGTTTTTTTAAACTTTGGCTCAATTTTTTTTCATTTAATCCAACAAATAAGAAAAATATATTTAAATTCTCCTATTTATAATAAAAAAATTTCAAAAATAGATGATAAAACTATTATATATAAACCTAGTCAGAGTATACTTAACTGTTTAATAAAATTAGATAAGAAAAAAAACAATATTGAAGACTTTTCTTTAAATTCTGTTTGGAAAAACTCTTCCAATTTAAGTAGTAAAAATTTCAAAAAACTTCATAGTTTTTTTTGGCTATTCTCATTAGATCTAAGATCTTCTCAAAAGATTACTCAAAATGTTATTTATAATTGGATTGAAGAAAATGACAAATATAAGCAAAATATTTGGGATTTAGATATTTTATCAAAAAGAATTATAGCATGGATATCTAATTCAAAGTTAACGTATGAAAATGCTCACACTAACTATAAGTTAAATTTTAATAACCTAATTAAAAAACAAACAAATCATTTAATAAATGAAATCAAAAGATCTGCAAAATTGGATGATAAAATGATTGGAAGTACAGCAATTATTTTAGTTGGTTTGACTTATGCTGATAACTATTATCTTAAATATGGTATTGATCTTTTAAAACAATTACTAAATTTTTCTTTAGACAAAAGCAATTTTCCAAAATCTAGAAATTTAAGACAATTAGTTTTCTATTTAAAATATTTAATAGTAATTAGAGAACTTTTAAAAGAGGCTCAAACAAATATTCCAGATTTTCTGGATGAAACTATTTTTTATTTAGGCAAATCATATAATCTTTTATGCACTAGAAAAAAGAGGGGATTTCTTTTTAATGGAAATTTTGAAGATTCTAATGATGAATTTGATAATTACTTAAATTTTCATAAATATAAATTCAAAGATGATACTAATGAAGCAGGGGGATATTTATTACTAAAAAATAAAAAATCTTTATTAGTAATGGATATAGGTAAAGCTCCAGACAGAAAATTTTCTAGGGATTATCAAGCTGGGTTATTTTCATTTGAGTTTATATTTTTAGGTGAAAAAGTAATAACTAACTCTGGTTATTTTCAAGATTATAAACATCAATTAAATATTATATCTAAATCAACAGCAACTCATTCAACTTTAGTATTAGATAACACTTCAAATGTTAAATTTGAGAGGGACAAGTACGGGCACATGTTGGTAAACAAAAATTTTAAAATTTTTGACAAAGAAATAAAAACGGAAAAAAATTTTTGTTTAGTTAAAGCTGCTCATGATGCGTACTCTAAGTCTTATGGTGTTATTCATGAAAGACGACTAAAGTTTTTTAATGATGAACAAAAATTAGAAGGTTATGACAAACTTTTAAAAATAAAAAACTTTAAGCCATGTAATTTTGCAATAAGATTTCATTTATTACCGGAAATAAATATAACAAAATTACTAAATAAAGAGTCAATCTTGATTGAAAGTAAAAATGCTGGATGGAAATTTACTTGTAAAAATCATAAGATAGATATTGAAACAGGTTTATATTTCGGTATGAAAAATAAATATTTTGAAAATAAGAATATACTTATTACTGGTTTCACAAAACCAGAGGAACAAAATATTTTTTGGGAAATATCTAAAGTATGAAAATTAAATCTGCTTTAATTTCAGTTTCAAATAAAGATAAATTAAATGATCTACTACAGATACTTAGAAAATATAATGTAAAATTAATAAGTTCAGGAGGAACTTACAGTAAGATTAGATCACTAGGTTTTAAATGTATTGAAGTTTCTGAATATACAGGTTTTCCAGAAATTTTAGATGGTAGAATAAAAACTCTTCATCCAAAAATACATTCGGGCATATTATTCAAAAGAAATAAAGGTTCACATAAAAAAACTATAAAAAAATTTAATATTGAAAGTATTGATCTAGTAATTACTAATTTTTATCCTTTTGTAAAAACAATTGACGAAACCAATAATAAAAAAAAAATAATAGAAAATATTGATATTGGTGGACCAACTTTAGTAAGATCTGCTGCAAAAAACTATAATGATGTAACAGTTATTACTAGAGTTGATCAATACAAAAAATTGATTAATGAATTACATTTATATAAAGGTGGAACTTCATTAAAATTTAGAGAACAGATGTCTAGGGAAGCTTTTGGTGAAACAGCTAGTTATGACACTTCAATTTATAAATATTTTAATACAATTTCAAAAAAAACTTTTCCTGACAAATTAATATTGAATGGAAAAATGATCAACCAGCTGAGATACGGAGAAAATCCTCATCAATCAGGTGCGATCTATAGTAACCAAGAAGATTTCAAATTTAAAAAAATACAAGGAAAAGACTTAAGTTATAACAATTACAACGATATTTTCGCATGTTTAAATCTCTCAAAAACCTTACCAAAAAATAGAGGCACTGTTATAGTTAAACACGCTAATCCCTCAGGGGTATCTATTGAAAAAAATCACTTACAAAGTTATTTGTCTGCAATGAATTGTGATCCGATTAGCTCTTTCGGTGGAATTGTAGCTTGTAATTACAAAGTGAGTCATAAAATTGCAAAAGAAATAATAAAAAATTATTACGAGGTGATTATTGCAAACGGATTTGAAAAAAACGCATTAAAGTTATTTAAGAGCAAAAAAAATCTTAGACTCATTGATAGTTCAAGTTTTAAATTAGAAGAAAATATAAAAATTATATCTGGATTAGACTCTTTTTTAATTCAAACAAATGATAATAAAATTTTTACCAAAAAAAATTTTAAAATTGTTTCAAAAATTAAACCCTCTGAAGAAATAATGCAGCAACTTATATTCTCATTTAATGTATGTCGATCAGTAAAATCTAATGCTATTGTAATAGTCCAAAATAATAAAACTATAGGCATTGGATCAGGTCAGCCTAGCAGAATTGATAGCTGCAATATTGCTATTAATAAAATGCGTAATTCTATGAACTTAAATTATAAAGAACCATTAATAGCTGCGTCTGATGCTTTTTTTCCTTTTGTCGATGGAATAGAACAGTTAGTTCAATCGGGTGTATCAGCAGTAGTACAACCTTATGGTTCTATAAGAGATCAAGAGATTATTAAATTTGCTAATGATATGGGAATTGTTTTAGTTTTTTCAAAAACAAGACATTTTAATCATTAACTATTTTGTCAATTTTTGAAGCAAGAATAAAGTCACTTTCCGCAAGTCCATTTATAGCATGGGTAAATATTTTTATTTTTGCATAACCCCATCCAAAAATTATATCTGGATGATGACTCTCAGTTTCAGCAATATTTCCAACACTATTAACAAATTTTTGACTTTCTATAAAATTATTAAATTTAAAATCTTTTATTAAATAATAATTTTCTTTTTCATTTTGTTTTACTTCCCATCCATCAACCTTTTTTAAATATTTGTGGATTTCGCTGAAATCAAAAGGAGGGATATTACCTTCGCAGGGAACACATTTTTTTTTTGATAAATCTTCTTCCATAATTAGTTATAATTCAAATATTTTATATCTTTTTGTAAAATTAAATTCATTTCATTTTTTATATCACTAGGTAAAATTTTTTGCCAACGATTATTAAAGCCCAAATTAAAAAAATTTACTTTTTTCCCTGTCAATTTTGAATAAACACTTTCTTCAAAACCTTCATTATATTCCTTGTTTTTTAAATTATTGAAATTAGTTGATTTAATTGAGTTTTTTAATTTGGTTTCATTAACGACTTCATTATTTTTAATTAATTGATTTATGAAAATTATCATTTTCTTAAAAACCTCCTCTTTATTTTTTTCTAGATCTTCATATTTAATCAATAAAACTTTAAAGTCATTATTATTTATCCATGATTTATAATGATTAGACCATGAACTTATGAAGGAAAAGTTACTAATATCATTCTCAAATGATTTTTCCACAAGTCCGCTTCTATCATTTATCATATTCGTTAAAGCATCTTTGTAACTAATTGAGTAATGATGTTTTAAGGAGGTAATTACATTTCTTGGATCTCTTACAATATAAATACCACCTATACTTTCATTTTTGGAAGTAAATTTATTTCCATGGTATTCGAGTAAACAACTGTGTGTTTTTAGAAACGTAATTTTTTCTTTATCAAAAAAAATTTTTTGATTATAAATCCATGATTTACTAGCTTCCTCTTTAGTTTCGCATTTTAATTTTGAGAACTTGATATTAGGAAACTGCTGAACATTTAATAAATCGTCAAAGTTAAATGATCCGTCCTTTGTAAAATAATAACTGGATATAAATGATCTTAAATATGTATTTCCACTTTTTGGGTAAGATGCTATCCAAATAATCATTTTTAATAATCTAGATGGAGCGGGCAATGGGACTTGAACCCACGACCTTCTCGTTGGCAACGAGACGCTCTACCACTGAGCTATGCCCGCTTGTTTTTTGTTAATATACTTAGTGGTTTTATTAAATTCAAGCAAGATTAAATTTATAAATTTAAATTAAAAAAAAATCATTTATAAATAAGGTTATGAATAAATACCCAAAAAAAATACCTGTTTTTCCATTATCTAACTTTATAGTTTTCCCTAACACAACTGTTCCATTAAATATATTTGAACCCAGATACTTAAAAATGACAGAAGATGCTATGGCAAGTGATAGATTGATTGGAATGATTCAACCAAAAAAAACAGGTGATTTAAAAAAACCTGACTTATTTGATGTGGGTTGCGTATGTAAGATTGTTAGTTTTAATGAAACTGATGACGGCAGATATATAATTATTCTCAAAGGATTAAACAGATTTAAGAAAATAAATGAGATTGAGAATGCTAAAATTTATAGAGAATTGAATGTAAACTATGACTTGTATAGCAATGATGAGAATTCAGATAAAGAAGATTTTGAATTTTCAAAAATAAAACTCATATTAGAAGAGCTAAAATTATTATTCAAAAAACGTGGTTATCAAATTAATTGGAAAGATTTAGAAGGGCAAAATGTTTATCAGACATTATCTGCACTATCTATGGCATCTCCATTTTCAATACTTGAAAAACAAATTCTTCTTGAAACAAAAAGCTTACAGGAAAGACAATTGAAATTTAAAGAAATCTTAAATACATACAGTTCAGATTTTTCAAATACAAAGACTATTCAATAGTTAGAAATCTCCTTGATTTGCAATTCTAATACTTAAATCTTTAATTTTGCTACTATTATTTATAAAAGTAAAAATCTTCTTAGAAATATTTTTAGAAATAAACCTTCTATCAAATTTAAATAATTCATAAATAAAATCTACACCAAGTGAAAATACTGAATTATAACTTTTAGCATTATCCTCAAATTCTTTAAATATATCTTTATTAATCTCTAAGCCAAGCTCTAGTCTATTTTCTATAATTTTTTCAAACTTAATTATATCCCTAATTGTCATATTAAAGCCTTGACCAGCTAATGGATGTATTGAATGAATTGAATCACCAAAAAAAAGGATATTTTTATAAAAATATTTTTTTGCTAATTTTAAATTTAAATTAAATAACTCAAGATTTTCGTTTTTTAATATTTTATAAGAGGTGTTATATTTTTTTATCAAATTTAAAATTTCATTATTTGAAATTTTTCTATGTGATTTTAAATCAAAAGAAAAAACAATTGAGGTAAGTTGCTGTGATAAAGGAAGAAATGCTAAAGGTCCATATGCGGTAAAAACTTGGGTTGCCTTGTTATTAAAAATTTTTTTGTGAGTTATTAATGTTGTGTAAGCTATATTATTGTAGTTTTTAAAAATTCCTTTTTTTTGAAATTTTTTTGTAATAAAATTTGAGCCTTCACAGTTTATAATTAATTTATTACTATAAATTAATTTTTTAATATCTCTTACGTTTTTATTCTTCTTGATAGTTATAAACTTATTTTTTTTTATCTTAGATTTTACAAAATATAATAATTGATCATACTTAACCATATTAAAAAGAGATTCTGAATTTTTATTAAATAATATTTTTTCATAATTATTTTTATATTCAGTTAAAATCTGTATTTCATTTATTGGATTTGTTTTTTTTGAAATATTATTAAAATAATTTTCTAAATAATTAATATTATAGCTTGATATGCCTATTGTTCTTGTTTTTAATGGTAATTTATTCGATTTTGTTGAGCATATTTCAGAATAAATTTTTTTTTTAGACAAAATATAAGCCAAAAATAAGCTGGTAAGATTATTTCCAATTAAATAAAATTTCATAAAATTTTTTAATTTTACCAATAATAATTAAATGGTACAAATCAACATAATTGATTCATTTATATGAAATTTGAAAATTTCTTAACAAAAACTAAAGATTTTTTAATAAAACGAATTACTGAATTGTTCGCACTTTCAATAATTGTATTTTCATTGCTTTTATTTATTGCTTTAATGAGTTATTCACCAAACGACCCCAACTTTATAGTTAATGAGAATAATAAAGTACAAAATTTAATGGGAATAAGAGGCAGTATTGTTTCAGATTTTTTATTACAATCCACTGGTTTAATTGCATACTTGATACCATTAACATTATTTTTCTCAGGCACAACTGTTTTTGTCTCTAAAAAGCAAATTATCTTTATCGATAATTTATTTTATTGTGTTCTATATATAATTTTTGGTTCGTTATTTTTTTCATATTATAATGACAAATCTTTTTTTTTAACTATTAACGGTAATGGCGGTTTTGTAGGTATATTTCTAAAAAATAGTTTTTTAGCTTCAATATTAAATATAAATGAAAAAATCTCTTACTATCTGCTGTCATTATTAATAATAATTTTATTTTTAATAAGTATTAATTTTAGAATTTCGAAAACAATATTTTTTTTGAAAAAAATAATAAATTTGAATTTTTTAAAAAAGAAGGAACTGCTTGATAATAATGAAAATCTATTAAGAGAAAATATTAAGTATGTTCATGCAGCTCAAAAAAATAGAATTCAGGATAGTCTTCCATTTGAGATGAAAGGAAGTGGAAATGAAAGAAAATTTGAGCTTCCAAATATCAAGTTTCTTAGATCACCATCAAAAAACGAAAAGACAGCAAAAAAAAATGAGGATATTAACGAAGAGTTTTTAGAAAAAGTTTTAATGGATTTTGGCGTAGAAGGAAAAATTAAAAAAATTAATTATGGTCCTGTAGTAACTTTAAATGAATTTGAGCCCGCTGCTGGTGTAAAAGTTTCAAAAATAATTAATTTATCTGAGGATATTGCAAGAAATACTAGTTCAGAGTCTGCTAGAATCTCTATTATTCCTGGTAGTAACACCATTGGTATAGAACTTCCAAACTTAACAAGAGAGAATGTTTATCTGAGTGAGGTCATAAAGGACGCTCAATTTAAAAGGAAAGAAATTAAACTTCCAATTGCTTTAGGAAAAAGTATCTCTGGTAATCCAATTATTGGTGACTTAAGTACTATGCCCCATTTATTAATAGCTGGTACTACTGGCTCAGGTAAATCTGTTTGCATAAATACAATTATATTGTCTCTCCTGTATAGACATACTCCAGATAAGTGTAAGTTTATTCTTATTGATCCTAAAATGCTCGAGTTATCTACTTATGAAGGTATTCCTAATTTGTTGTGTCCTGTTATTACTGAGGCGAAAAAAGCAGCATCAGTTTTAGGATGGGTAGTTAAAGAAATGGAAAACAGATACAAATTAATGACAAAAGTTGGGGTTAGAAATATCGATGGCTACAATTCGAAACACAAGCAATTTATGCCTTACATAGTTGTGATTGTTGATGAGATGTCTGATTTAATGTTGGTATCAGGAAAAGATATTGAAAATTATATTCAAAAACTTTCACAAATGGCAAGAGCAGCGGGTATACATATAATCATGGCAACACAAAGACCCAGCGTGGATGTTATAACAGGTACGATTAAGGCAAATTTTCCAACAAGAATATCATTTCAAGTTTCATCCAAAATCGATAGTAGAACAATTCTTGGCGAACAAGGAGCAGAACAACTTCTTGGAATGGGAGATATGTTATTCATGTCCTCTGCGAATAAAATAGCAAGAATTCATTCACCATTTGTAACCGAAGATGAAATTGAAAAAATAAACAATTTTTTAAGATCTCAAGCTGAACCTGATTATGTAGAAGAAATTCTTCAATTTTCAGAAGCATCAGATAATGAAATAGAAAATCAAGAATTGAATGATAAAGATGAATTATACCAGAGTGCTCTAAAATTAGTAAAAAGTGAGGGAAAAGCTTCTACTTCTTATTTGCAGAGAAAATTGCAGATAGGATATAATCGAGCAGCTAGAATTATTGACATGATGGAAGAAAATGGAATTGTAAGCAAGGCAAATCATGTAGGTAAGAGAGAAATTTTGAAATGAAAAAGTTTATATATGCAATTATAATTTTTTTTTTTCTTCAAAATAATCTTGCAGCATCTTCAAAAAAAAATGTAATTGATAAGTTTAACAAAATTGAAAATATAAGTTTTAATTTCATACAGACTATAAATGGTAAAGATGAAAAGGGAGAATGTACAATTAAATATCCCAAAAGAATATTTTGTAATTATGAAAAAAGAGTTAAAAAAGTTTTGGTATCAAATGGATCAACTTTAGTGATAAAAAAAGGAAGACAATACTTTCGATACCCTCTTAAAAGTACTCCATTTGAATATCTTTTAGATAAAAATTTTTTAATAAATAAAATTAAATCAACTAATTTAGCAGAAACCAATGAAAAGTATTTATTTTTTAAGATAGATGAAAATAATAATAATATAAATGTTTTTTTTAGTAAAAAAAACTATGATCTAGTCGGCTGGCAAATTGAAGACGTTTACCAAAATTTAGCAGTTACATATATTTTTAATAGTAAAATTAATTTAAATATCAATGAAAAATTATTTACTCTTCCCTCCAGAGAATAATTAACTATCACCAATATTAATTGTTTCTTCTTTGAATATTTTCATTCCTCTGCTAAGGTAATTTTTAAGAGCATTTTTGTGGTCTAAAGAACAAGTATGAACCCAGATTCGTTGGGAGTTTAGTTCAAAACATTTTTTTATAGCTTCAGACAATAAATAACCTCCAAATTTTTTTCCAATATAATTATCTAAAATTCCAAAATATGCCAACTCTGAACTTTTCATTGATTGATCTTGTATTACTTCAAAGTATCCAACTAAATCTTCTTTTAACTTTAAAATGTAAGTATGGACACTCCCACTCTCTAAATAAGATGTCCATTTTAGATTATCCCAGACTAATCTATCAATCCATCTATGTCTTTTTCCAACATTTTTATAAAAAAATTTATTTAATTCAATATCTGGTGGATCTACTTTTTTTAAAAATAAATTTTGATCAGGGCTACTTACTTCCCTTAAATTTTTTAAAGAAATAATCTCCAGGTAATATCTATCTACTTTCAATTTTATTGAACCATTTTACCGATTTTTTCACCACCAAATAAATGAAAGTGTAAATGGGGAACTTCTTGTCCTCCATTTTCACTAATATTTGAAAGCACTCTGTATCCATTGCCTGTATCCACCGAAATACCTAATTTTTCAGCAACTATATTTATTCCTTTTAACAACCCTTCCATTTCTTTAGATGAAGCATTTTTACTAAAATCATCTAAATTTACATATCTACCTTTTGGAATAACTAGTGCATGTATTTTTTTTTGAGGATTTATATCGTGAAAGGATAAAATGAATTCGTCCTCATAAATTTTTTTACAAGGTATTTCACCTCTTAATATTTTCGCAAAGATATTTTGATCGTCATATTTCATAATTAAATTTGTTCTAATACAGATTTAACAGTATTCCCCATAACAGAAGGATTTTTAGATATTGTTACACCACACTCTTTTAAAATTTCAACTTTTTCTATAGCGCTTTCACCATAGGCAGAAACAATAGCTCCCGCATGTCCCATCACTCTTCCTTTTGGAGCTGTTAATCCTGCTATATATCCAATTACAGGTTTTTTCATATTTTCTTTCGCAAATTCTCCAGCAGCAACTTCTTGTGGTCCACCAATTTCGCCAATCATTAAAACTGCATCTGTTTCATCATCTGTTTCAAACTTTTCAATTATATCTCTAAATGAACTACCATTAATTGGATCACCTCCTATTCCTACGCTTGTTGAAATACCAATATTAAGATTTTTCATTTGCTGAGCAGCTTCATATCCTAAAGTTCCTGATCTGCTTATAATTCCAACTCTACCTTCTTTATAAATATGACCAGGCATAATCCCTAACATTGACTTACCAGGGCTTATAATGCCAGCACAGTTTGGACCAACTAATGTCATTTTTTCATTTTTGGAATATCTTCTCATGTATCTTTTTATTCTGATCATATCGTGCGACGGAATTCCGTCGACAATAGCCACACAAGTTTTAATTCCAGCGTCAGCTGCTTCCATTGCTGAGTCTGCTGCAAATGCTGGTGG
>MDSZ01107044.1_pt1 | contig 11257 bp, 17 predicted proteins | sample 811201 | NCBI WGS metagenome assembly MDSZ01 (sample SAMN05326647, study PRJNA326480) | marine metagenome | isolation source: seawater | place: Indian Ocean: North | collected 2010 | reverse complement strand
TTGATGATTTATATAAAAATGATATAAATAAATTTATTGAATATAACTTGGTTGATGTTAAGATTGTAAAGGCACTTGATGATAAATTGAAGTTTATTGATTTGGCTCGTGGTGTGAGTCATTTGGGTCATATATCTTATGAAGATAATTTCTTTAGTAGTAGATATCTTGAGGGTGCTATGTTAGTTTATATGAAAAAGATTGGGGTAGTTGCACCAAATAAACCTATTAGGACAGAAAAATATGGAAGTGAAGATAAGTTTGCAGGTGCTTATGTTAAAGATCCAAAACCTGGTAGATATGAGTGGGTATATGATTTGGATTTAACTTCTATGTATCCTTCTACAATTATGTCATTGAATATATCACCGGAGACAAAGATTGGTAAGTTGGCTGGTTGGGATGCAGAAGAATTTATGAAAGGAACACATAAAACTTATTCTTTAATTGTTGGTGGTAAAGAAAAACAAAAGTTGAATCAAGATGAATTGAAAACGATGTTTGATAAAAATAAAGTTTCAGTTTCATCTAATGGTGTGTTATATAGATATGATAAAAAAGGATTAATACCTGTATTGTTGGAAAAATGGTTTAATGAACGGGTTGAATATAAACGATTGATGAAGAAATATGGTGAAGAAGGTAACGATGAGAAACATGGTTATTTCAAAAGAAGACAACATATTCAAAAGATTATCCTTAATTCACTTTATGGTGTTCTGGGATTACCTGTATTTAGATTTTATGATGTTGATAATGCAGAAGCCACTACATTAACAGGACAAGAGTTAATTAAATTTACAGAGAAAATTGCAAATCATTATTATAATAGAGAACTCGGTGATGAAAAAGACTATTGTATCTATACTGATACTGATTCTGTATTTTACCCTGCTTTACCGTTGGTTAAGAAGAGATATCCTGATGCAGATTCTTCTAATGATGAGTTCATGACTGAACAAATTCTTTCTGTGGCCAGAGAAGTACAAGACTTCATAAATAAAGGTTATGATTATTTTGCAACTAAATTTTTAAATATGAAAGGTGAACATAGATTTGACATAAAACAAGAATGTGTTGCTAAGTCTGCATTTTGGGTTACAAAAAAGAGATATGGTCAATGGATTATTAACGAAGGTGGTTTGACTTGTGATAAATTGGATGTAAAAGGGTTGGATATTGTTCGTAGTAATTTTCCAAAGGCTATGAGACAAGTGATGTCAGAAGTTCTGAAGGATATTTTATCAAATGAGAACAAAGAAGTTATTGATGATAAGATAATAAGTTTTAAGAAAGATATGAAAAATATGTCTATTGATGATATTTCCTTACCTACAGGTGTAAAGGGTTTAAAAAAATATGCAGATAGGAAGAAGACAGGTAAGTTTAATAGTAAGAGTATATTTACTAATACTGTTAAGTCTACTCCTGTACATGTAAAAGCTTCGTTAAAGTATAATGATTTGTTAAAACATTTCAATTTAAATAACATAGAACCGATTAGAGATAGTTCCAAAATCAAATGGACATATTTAAAAAACAATCCATTTGGTATAGATGCTTTGGCTTTTAAGGGTTATGATGACCCGGATAAGATTTTAGATTTTATTGAAGAGTACATAGATCACGATAAATTATTTGATGGTGCTATGGAGAAGAAAATCAAAATGTTTTATGGTGCATTAGGTTGGGAATTAGTAGATAAAGAGAGTACGATAGAAAAGTTTTTTTAAACGTTGACTCGTATAGTAAAAGTTTTGTATATTTAAAAAATAATAAGTTTATATAATAGGAGAAAAAAATGCAAAAAACAAAGTTAGATAAATTCATTCAAAAATATAATTTGGGTGGACATGTTAATAGTGTAAAATGGAAGTCATCCGATAATGGATTAAAAACTTCTTTTGTTACACCTGATAAAACATTATTAGGACATGTTTCTGTTGATAATTTAGTTATGGAAGATTCAACCATAGGTATATATCAAACAGATATGTTGAGAAAATTATTAAGTGTATTATCAGATGATGTAAATGTATCTTTAACAAAAGCTGGTGATTCTGCAGTTGCATTAAAGGTTAAAGATAATGATAATGTTAATATTAATTATGTGTTAAGTGATTTATCGGTTATTTCTGAACCACCTGCTTTAAAGAGAATACCAGATATGGGAACTGAAATTAAAATAGATTCATCTTTTATTGATAAATTCATTAGAGGAAAAAGTGCATTAAGTGATGTAGATTCTTTTGCTTTATTGAATGAAGGTGGAACTGTTAAGTTGGTTATTGGTTATTCTTCTACTAATACAAATAGGATAGATGTAGATGTATCTGTAAATTGTACTAAATGTGATATATCCAAACCTATATACTTTAATGCTAATTTGTTTAAAGAAGTATTAGTAGCTAATAAAGAATGTACATCAGCTGTATTCCAAGTTTCAACAGAGGGATTAGCTAAGATTCAATTTAAAGTTGATGATTATGATTCTACTTATTATCTTGTAGCTATGGATGATGTTAATTAAGATGGGTGATAAATATTCAAAAGAACATGAACAAATGTGGTTGGATAGTGTTAAACCAAAATATAAGATAACATATAATGTTCCGGATGGTACATATTATGCAAATTCAATATGGGGTTTAATGTGGGAAGTATATACACATAGGTTATGGCACTTATTCAGACACGGGAGGTGGATGGATTAATGGAACATAGTTTATGGGTAGAAAAGTATAGACCAAGTGATTTATCAACTTATATTGGTAATGATCATCTCAAAGATAAAGTAAAAGTTTATCTTGAGAGTGGAGATGTTCCACATTTATTACTATATGGTAGAGCAGGTACAGGTAAAACAACATTGGCAAAGATAGTTGTTAATAACATTGATTGTGACTATATGTATATTAATGCATCGGATGAAAACAATATAGATACAGTTAGAAACAAGATGAAGACATTTGCATCTTCAGTTGGATTTAAAGACTTAAAAGTTATTATATTGGATGAGTGTGATTATCTTACACCAAATGCACAGGCTGCTCTTCGTAATTTAATGGAAACATTTTCAAAGCATTGCCGTTTTATTCTTACCTGTAATTATGTGGAAAGAATAATTGATCCAATTCAATCAAGATGCCAGTCATTTAAAGTTGTACCACCATCAAGAAAAGAGGTTGCACAACAAATGGTTGATATTCTTGATAAGGAAGGCTGTTTATATAAGTTAGACGACATAGCTCTTATAGTAAATGCAGGTTATCCTGATATCCGTAGAGTTATCAATTCGGCACAAAGACAAGTCGTTGATGGTAAATTGAAAGTTGATATTAATTCTGTAATTCAAAATGATTATAAGATTAAATTATTAGAAAATCTAACACCTACCGCTAAGGTATCGGATATTAGACAATTACTTGCTGATAATTCTATAACTGATTATTCTGAATTGTATAGATTACTTTATGATGAAATAGATACATATTCTAATAATAAAGTTGCAGAATGTATCCTTGCAATCGCTGAAGGACAATATCAAGATGTACAGGTAGTGGATAAAGAAATAAATTTTATGTCAACAATAGTTAAAATAATGAGGTTAATAAAATGAAATTAATACCAGTAAATGATAAGATAGTGGTTAAACCTAGAGAAACTGCTAATGATGAAATGACAGAATCAGGTATAATTTTACCGGATACGGTAAGTGATGGTAAGTTAGTAGAAGCTGATGTGATTTCTGTTGGTGAGGGAATGTATTCCGCGAACGGAACTCGTATTCCTGTAGTAGTGAAAGAAGGTGATGTTGTATTGTATAATAAGACACATAATGGTGCATCGGAATATACATTAAATGGTGAAGAAGTATTAATAATGAGTCAGAATGAAGTTTTATCAATTTTAAGGAGTGAGTAAATGAGAAGATTTAGGATAGAACATATAAAGGATTTTAAACCTCCTATATATGTGACATTACATCAACCACCTTATGAGAATGCAAATATTTTACATAAGACAGGTTGGAAAGAAAAAGATGTAACGATTACAGAAGTAACTATGGGGAGAATAGAAGAATGAAAAAAGTATTAGAAGAGATTACCTCTGATTCAGGTTTAAAAGTTTTGGTTCATGATCATGGTGATACAAGTGAAAAAAGCTTAAAAACTTCAAATGGTAAACGTTTGTATGTAGATTATACCGGGTATTTGGATGATGGAACTATATTTTCTAGTTCTGAAATAAATGGTCAACAATTTTCATTTCAACTTGGTATGGGTCAGGTTATTCCAGGATGGGAAGAAGGATTTCAAGATAAATGGGCTGGTGCAGAGTTAACATTTGTAATACCACCACATTTAGCTTATGGACCAAATGGTTCTCGTAATGGTGAAATCCCTGGAAATGCAATATTAATATTCGAAGTTAAGATTAGAGGGGTAGAAAAATAATGATGATTAAAGGTAAAGATCAAAATACGGGTGCTATGACACTTGACGATATAGATTTAACACATGCAACAACACTTGAATGTGAAAAATGTCAAGGTAAAGGCTTCCAGCAGACAATGATGTTGAAGAAGTTGTCCGCACTTATGTCACCGACAGGCCAGGAAGCTATAATTCCTGTAGCAGCTTTTGCATGTCAATCTTGTGGACATATTAATAAAGAATTTCAAGACGCAGATATACAACAAGCATAATGCCTTTTTATACTTTTAAATGTCCAGAGTGTGAGGATATAAAAGAAGTACTACAGGGTATGAATAAACCTGCACCTAGTTGTGATAAATGTACAAAAATGGTTCCTCGACATATTGTTGAAATGGAGAGAGTTTTCAAAGATACAGGTAAACCAAAATTTAAAGGTAAAGGTTTTTACGAGACAGATTATAAAACGAAGGATAAACCATGACGATTATAGATTGGATGAACCAGTTGTTGGTTCATAAGAAAAAGTGGGATGAATTTACTGAAGATGAACAAAAGAAATTTAGTCCTTTTATTATTAATCGTTGGTTATCTATGGATGAAGAATTTATAGAAATTGTAAATTTTTTCCAAAAATATTCGATTGGTCTTTTAGAATCAAGGGAAATTTATAAATGGTATTGTGATATATTACCAAAAGGCAAAAGATTTAATAAATATATAAAAGGTAAAAAAGAAAAAAAATATGATCCAGAGTTAATTGATATAATATGTAGAGATTTTAATTGCAGTAAATTGGAAGCAAAACAAAATTTATCTCTTATATCAAAGGAACAAGTAGATTATATATTAACAAAATATGGAACAGATCCCAAAAAAATCAAAAATATTTGTAAGAGAAATTTCTAAAAAAATAGCAAAAGATATGATTGTGAAACATCATTATAGTCATACTTGGACTATGTGTAGGTATGCACTTGGTATTTTTTACGAGACGGATAACCAACATTCATTCTTTGATGAGAAAGAAGAGAAATTAGCTGGAGTTGCAGTCTATGGTTATCCTGTTGGTAGAAGTGCAGCTACATCAATTTCACCAGAATTAAATCCAGAAGAGGTTTTGGAGTTGACACGACTATTTATATTTGATGAATATGGTAAGAATACAGAAAGTATTGCTATATCAAAGACATTTAAATGGTTACAAGATAATGCTAAAGATATAAAGGCACTTATATCATATTCAGATCCAGAACAAGGACATATGGGAATTATATATCAAGCAACTAACTGGATATATCAGGGTAATAAAATGAGAAAACTTGGTAATTATGGAGTTAAGTTGACAGAGGATGGTGATTGGATGCATTCAAGAACTGTGTTTGCGACTTATGGTTCACATAATCTTGAACACCTAAAGAAAAAGATTGGTCATACATTTTGGCGTAAGAATGAAACAATGAAACATAGGTATTTGTATTTATTGTGTAGTAAAAAAGAAAAGAAGAAAATTATGAAAACTCTCAAACATCCACCATTAGAATATATAAAATATGATGATGGGTATAAGGGTGAAGAAATTGAAAAAATAATTGTAGAAAATAAAAAAGAGAGAAAAAGTTTTTATGAATAAAATATCATATAGTCAGTTGTCAATGTTTAATGAATGTCCATTGAGATGGAAACTCAATTACATTGATGATTTGTCAATTTCCGAACCTAGTATTCATTTATTATTTGGTACTGCTATGCACGAAGTTATACAAACTTGGTTAGAAGTTATGTATAATGACAGTATTAAAAATGCAAATAAACTTAACCTTGAACAAAGATTACATGATAAGATGTATGAAAGATTTCAGATAGATAAAGAGACTTATGGTAAAAATCCATGTACTCTAGAAGAGATGAAAGAGTTTTTTAATGATGGTGTTCATATATTAGATTTCGTTAAACGTAAGAGAGCTGATTATTTTCAGAAAAGACAATATGAATTGATTGGTTGTGAAGTTCCAATTGAAGTGATGTTAGAAAAAAATATTAAAATGGTGGGGTATCTCGATATAGTTTTAAAACATAAACCTACAGATACTATTACAATTATAGATATAAAAACATCAACTCGTGGTTGGAATAAGTGGATGAAAGCTGATAAGAATAAAACACAACAATTATTATTATATAAGAATTTTTATTCAAAACAATATAATGTTCCTATTGAGAATATTGAAGTAGAATATTTTATAGTTAAAAGGAAATTATGGGAAAATACAGATTTCCCACAGAAAAGAGTTCAGAAATTTGTACCGGCGAGTGGTAAAGTAAGTATGAATAAAGTAATGAATGGTTTAGATTTATTTTTGGAAAATGCATTTGATAATGATGGTGAATATAGGACTGATAAAATATTTGCATTGCCAAGTAAGAAGGCTTGTAAATGGTGTGAGTTCAATCAGACAAAGTATTGTAGTCAAGGCGTAAAATAATGAGAATGATTTGCAAATCATTGGCTATTTGTTTGGATGATATCATAGATGACGATTCTGAAAATGAAATAATTGATAGTTTACTTAAATGTAAAAGTAGATTTAAAAAAGATTTAAAGGTTATTTTTATACATAGGAATTTAAGTAAAGATGATATTAAAAAATTCTTATCAAGACATTCTAATAATTTAATTAAAATTGATAGTGAAATAACAAAAAGTAAAATAAGATATGTTTGGTTTAATATAAATTTAACTAATGCTGATATTAAGAGTTGGAGATATAATTACAGAGGCAATAGTATATTAAATGGAATTAAATCCTATGTTAAAATATTAAATCATATTGTGCAGAAGGAGAATAAATGAAAGTAGGAATTATAGGTAGTAGAAGATATGAAAATAAACGGAAAATAAAAGATTTCATATTTAAATTAAAGAATGAATATGGCAGTGATACTATTATTGTAAGTGGTGGGTGTAAAGATGGTGCTGATAGATATGCTAAGAAATATGCATTAGAATTAGGTTTACAATATGAAGAGTATCCGCCTTTTCACGAAGTTCATAATTTATATTGTCCATTACCAGAATCTAGTTATGGTAAACCTTATAATGTAAAAAACTTTTTTGCTAGGAATAAGATAATAGCGGGTACGAGTGATTTTGTGGTTGGATTTGTTCCTGATGGTATTGAGGCTAATGGAACTATGTCTTGTATAAATTATGCAAAACAATTTAAAAAAAAATTCGTGATAATTAATTAATTCTATATATTTATATATGTATATATATTAAAGAGGAAATATGATATGGCTATAAAAGGCGAAGTAAAATTAACATCGGTTAAAATTGTAAATGATTTGTACAATTCATTTAAACATATTAGTTTGGATGATGATATAAATTTACAAAAACTGGTGAATAGATGTGTAGTTTTATACATCAATGATGAGGAATTCAGAAATAAAATTAATAGTTTTAGTGACTTAAAAGAGTCAGGCAGTAGTTTCTAAAAACAAACATAAAGGGTTATATATGTCTAAGAAAAAAATATTATTATTAGCAGATGATTTAAGAATGCATTCTGGTGTTGCTAGAATGTCGAGGGATATGGTACTTGGTACATTACATAAATATGATTGGGCTCAGATTGCAGGGGCAGTTAAGCATCCCGAAGAAGGTAAAAGGATTATGATGCAGGGTGATGAGAATTTTAAAATACCTAAAGATTCAAAATGTACTTTATATCCAGTAAGTGGTTATGGGAATCCGGATAAATTGAGAGAAATTATGGAGATTGAGAAACCGGATGCTTTATGTATATATACAGATCCAAGATTTTGGATCTGGTTTTTTCAAATGGAAAATGAAATAAGACAAAAAATACCAATTTTTTATTATAATATATGGGATGATTTGCCTGATCCTATTTTTAATAGAAATTATTATAGAAGTTGTGATTTATTGATGGCCATATCAAAACAAACATATGGTATAAATAAAAGATTGTTACCTGAATATGATGATTGGCAAATTACATATGTTCCACATGGTATAAACGAAGATATGGTATTTAAAATTAAAGAAAAGTCATTTGAATTTACTAATTTTGAATCAAAAATGGGATTAGATAAATATAAATTTAAAATTTTATATTGTAATAGGAATATTCGTAGAAAAATGCCAGGTGATGTGGTTATGGCATATAAACATTTTATGGATAAACTTACAGAAGAACAGAGAAAAGATTGTTGTTTGATATTCCATACAGCACCCGTAGATGAAAATGGAACAGATTTAAGGGAAGTTTGTTCTGCATTAATTCCAAATTATAATGTTGTATTTACTTATGATAGAAACAAAGGAGTACATTTCAATGATAAAGAAATGAATTTCATTTATAACACAGCTGATATTACCATTAATATAGCTTCAAATGAAGGTTTTGGTTTAGCCACCGCAGAGTCTCTTATGACAGGAACTCCTATTATAGTTAATGTTACTGGTGGGTTACAAGATCAATGTGGGTTTATGAAAGATGATGGTTCACTACTTACTATAGATGATTATTCAGGTGATTGGGGATCCAATAACAATGGTAAATATCAGAAACATGGTGAATGGGTTAAACCTGTTTTTCCTTCTACTATTAGTTTACAAGGTTCACCTCCAACGCCATATATATTTGATGATAGATCTAGGTGGGATGAAGTTGGTGATGCAATCAAGGAATGGTATGATGTAGGACATGATGAGAGAGTTAGATGTGGTGAATTGGGTATAGAATTTGTCAAGAATAATGATGTAGGTATGTCAGGTAAAGGTATGTCTAAAAATTTTCTTGACTCTTTTGACAATGCATTTGCAAATTGGAAACCTAGAAGAAAATATATTTTGGAGGCTGTATAATGAATAATAAACCGTTAATGTTAATTGTTGCTCCGTTATCCACTCGTAGTGGTTATGGTGAACATGGTAGAGATCTTTTTCACTCATTCTATAATTTGGATAGATTTGATATACGAGTTATGGATGTAAGATGGGGTGATACACCAAGAAATGCATTAAATCCTGAAAATAAAAAAGATAAATTAATTTTGGATAGTATGTTATCTTATGAAAATCAATTACCAAAACAACCTGATATATGTGTTGATATTAGAATACCGAATGAATTTAATCCTATCGGTAAACATTATAATATAGGAATAACCGCTGGTATAGAAACTACAGGAGTTTCAACTAAATGGTTGGAAGGTTGTAATAAAATGGATTTGGTAATTGTTCCATCCGAACATTCCAAAAAAGGTTTTATTGATACTAAATACGATAAAGCTCAAAAGATGCCCGATGGCCAAGATGTAAAGATAGGTGAATTAAGATTAGAAAAACCAATGGAAGTTTTATTCGAAGGAGAAGATACTTCTATATGGAAACCATTATCTTCTAAAGAAATGGATACTGATTTTGTTAAAGAAGTAACTGAAATGGTAGAAGAAGATTTTGCATTTCTTTTTGTTGGTCAATGGGTGAAAGGTGATTATGGTGAAGATAGAAAAGATATCGGTAGAATGTTAAAGATATTTTTTGAAACATTTGCTAATCAAAAAAATCAACCTGCTATGGTTCTAAAAACAAGTGGTGCAACATATTCTGTTATGGATAGGGAAGAAACAAAACGTAAGATTTCTTTAATTAAATCTATGTTTCCGAAAAGTGTTAAATTACCCAAAGTTTATTTACTACACGGACAATTATCAGCACAGGAAATGAATCAATTATATAATCATCCTAAAATAAAAACTATGGTTTCTTTTACACATGGTGAGGGTTTTGGGAGACCACTACTTGAAGCTACGATGGCTGGATTACCGGTAGCTGCATCGAATTGGAGTGGGCAAATTGATTTTTTAGATATGAATCATTCAGTTCTTATCGGTGGTGAAATTGGTAGAGTTCCAGAGTCTGCAGTTTGGCAAGATATTGTTATACCTGAAAGTAGTTGGTTTAATGTTAACGAAGAAGAAGCTTCAAAAGCTTTACAATACTGTCATTCAGTTAATGACGAGTTACGTACTAAATCTGCAAAATTATCTAAAATAAATCGTGAATCATTTTCACATGATGCTATGACGAAAAAGTTGGGTGAAATTTTGGATAAACATATGCAAAAGATATCGGTATCTAAACCGGTTGAATTGAAATTACCAAAATTAAAATCTATAAAAAATAAGGAATTAGTATAATGGAAGACAACAATAAATCTCCACAAAAGATAACAACAATTTGTCCTCTCTGTGGAGAAAAAGAATTAAATGTTAATACAGATGAAAATTCAAATGGATTACAACAATGTATTTCTTGTGGTTATTCTACTAATGATTCATTTTCTTTGGATAATGGTGATATAAATACTAATGATGAGTTTAAAGATTTAGATCCATTTATGAAAAAGTTTTCAAAAACTGAAAATAATTTTGTATGGATACCATCAGTTATGCAATTACCAATTGGTATATATTATCCATCAGAAAAAAATGATGAATTGATTTGGATGTTTGCACCATTAGTTAATATACCAGAAGAACAACAGAAAAAGTATCCTAAACCGGATGGTGGATTTTATGAAAAGCGTTATGATATGGAGAAACAGTTGGAATTTACAAATTTTGGTGAAGGTGTAAAAGAGATACAGACAGTAATGTCAATGATAGAAGAAAATGAAAAGGCAAAATCATTAGAAGAGGATAGAGAGAATGGCACAGAAGAAGCCGAGACTGACAAGACATCATAGAAAAATTTTAGGTGTTAAAAAAACTACTATAAAAAAAGT